>Ga0256404_1013765_pt1 | contig 10138 bp, 7 predicted proteins | sample RumenRJG_01DNA_FD_185990 | JGI IMG/M metagenome (GOLD analysis project Ga0256404, IMG submission 185990) | Bovine rumen microbial communities from Lethbridge, Alberta, Canada - RJG_01 | ecosystem: Host-associated > Mammals > Digestive system > Stomach > Rumen | place: Canada: Alberta | collected...
ACTCTCCGCCGTCACCGCCCCGTTTCCGAAGTGTCTCCGCCTCATCACCGAAGATCTCGGAGACAAACTCACCGGCGCCCACGGCGCTGGAGTATGCCTTGGTCACCGCCACGATCCTCCTGATCTCATACGGAGCCACGCCGGCGCCCACGGCGCCGTAGCCTGCCAGCGTGGAGCTCGAGGTAACCATCGGATAGATTCCGTGGTCCGGATCCTTCATGGTTCCCAGCTGTCCCTCAAGCAGAGCGGTCTTGCCTTCCTTCATCGCCCTCGAAAGATAAGCCGTCGTATCCGCCAGATACGGCTTCAGAATTTCCCTGTAGCGAACCAGCTCGGCCATAATGTCGTCGGTCTTCAGCTCATCATGATGATAGAGATATTTCAGCATGATATTCTTCTTGACCAGAATGCCCTCCACCTTCTCGCGGAGCGTATCCATGTCCGCCAGCTCACTGACCTGAATCCCGATTTTTGCGAACTTGTCACTGTAGAAGGGCGCGATGCCTGACTTCGTGGACCCGAAAGACTTTCCGGCAAGCCGCGCCTCTTCCAGCGTATCAAAGAGCACATGATAGGACATCACGATCTGCGCGCGGTCGGAAATCATCAGCCGCGGGGCCGGAACACCACGGGACTCGATCTCCTTCAGCTCCTCCGCGATCTTATCCACGCTCAGCGCCACGCCGTTGCCGATGATATTGACGACCTCCGGATGAAAGACGCCGGACGGCAGCGTATGAAGCGCGAACTTGCCGTACCCGTTCCTGATTGTGTGGCCTGCATTGGCTCCCCCCTGGAAGCGGATCACGATATCCGCCTGATCGGCGAGCATATCCGTGATTTTGCCTTTCCCTTCATCGCCCCAGTTCGCACCGACTACTGCTGTAACCATACAAGAATCCTCCTTTGGAATCATTCATCGGATCCGCCCTATTCGTTATGCCTTTTCGATGTATTGAAGGTAACTGACCGGCGCCGCACACTCGCGGCGCCTTTCTTATTATATAATCGAAAAAAATCCTGTCAAACGGTTTCAGACGTCAATCTCCGCTTTCCAGCCGAGCGCGTCCCGGTTCGCGTCCAGCACGGGCTGAACCGTCTCGGCAAGATAGCGGGCCGTCTGATACGGCGCGCGCCCGATATACTTCGCCGGATCCATGGATTTCTCGAGATCGGCGAGCGTAAGATGGAACATCGGATCCGCCGCGATCAGCTCCAGCAGCGGATTGTCCCGGCCTTCCTCCTTCACCGCACGGCCGGCCTGCATGCTGAGCTCACGGATCCGCTCATGGAGCTCCTGACGGTCTCCTCCCGCCTTCACCGCGTCCATCATGATGTTTTCGGTCGCCATAAACGGCAGCTCGGCCATCAGGTGTTTCCGGATGACCTTCGGGTAGACCACCAGGCCGTCCACCACGTTCGCCACAAGATCCAGCACACCGTCGCAGGCGAGGAAGCCCTCCGGCACGGAAAGCCGCTTGTTGGCGGAATCATCCAGCGTCCGCTCGAACCACTGTACCGAGGAGGTGACCGCCGGATTCACCGCGTCCGCTATCAGGTAGCGGGACAGAGAGGCAATCCGCTCGGAACGCATCGGGTTGCGCTTGTAGGCCATCGCCGACGAGCCGATCTGATTCTTCTCGAAGGGCTCCTCCACCTCTTTCAGATGCTGAAGCAGGCGGATGTCATTGGAGAACTTCGTGGCGCTGGCGCCGATGCCGGCAAGAACGTTCAGCACACGGGTATCCACCTTGCGGGAATAGGTCTGGCCGGACACCGGATAACAGGCGGAAAAGCCCATCTTCTCCGCAATCATCGGATCAAGACGGTCGCATTTTCCCTGATCTCCCGCAAACAGCTCGAGGAAGGAGGCCTGCGTGCCGGTGGTCCCCTTGCAGCCCAGAAGCTTCAGCGAACCGCGGACGTAGTCCAGATCCTCCAGATCCATCATGAACTCATTGATCCACAGCGTCGCCCGCTTGCCCACGGTCGTAGGCTGGGCCGGCTGAAAATGCGTGAACGCCAGCGTCGGAAGATCCTTGTAGCGGTCCGCGAAGCGTGCCAGCTCGGCAATCACGTTGATCAGCTTCCGCCGGATGATGTCCAGCGCGTCGCGCATCAGGATGATGTCGGTGTTGTCCCCGACGTAGCAGGATGTGGCGCCGAGATGGATGATTCCCTTCGCCTTCGGGCACTGCAGCCCGTAGGCGTAAACATGGGACATCACATCGTGACGCACTTCCTTCTCCCGGCGTTTCGCGTCCTCATAGTTGATGTCGTCCGCGTGGCTTTTCAGTTCCGCGACCTGCTCATCGGTGATCGGAAGCCCCAGTTCCTTCTCCGTCTCGGCCAGCGCGATCCAGAGTTTTCTCCAGGTCCGGAACTTTCTGTCCGGCGAGAACACTTCCTGCATCTCCGGGCTCGCGTAGCGTTCCGAAAGCGGACTTACATATCTGTCACTGCTCATAGCTCCTCCTGTCCTTGGCCGGCCGGACGGCCGGCTTCTCCGGGTCTTCCCGGTCCGTTCTTTATTCCAGCGCGTCGTGTATATTGATCTCCGGTGTCTTCATCGGGTAGACGCCGGTGAAGCATCCCTCGCACAGATGCACGCGCCCGTCCACCAGCTGGGGCAGACGCTCGGTTCTCAGATAGTGGAGGGAATCCGCTCCGATGATGCTGCAGATCTCCTCCACCGACCGGTTGTAGGCGATCAGCTGATGTCTCTCCGGAATGTCCGTTCCGAAATAGCAGGGCCAGAGGAACGGCGGGGAGGAAACCAGCATATGCACCTCCTTCGCCCCGTGGTCGCGGAGCATCCGGATGATCCGGTCCGAGGTCGTACCGCGGACGATGGAGTCATCCACCAGAATCACCCGTTTCCCGGCGACCGCTTCGGAAAGCGCATTCAGCTTCACCTGAACCCCCTGCTCCCGTGCGCTCTGCTTTGGCGAGATGAAGGTCCGGCCCACATAGCTGTTCTTGTAAAACGCCTGCCCGAAGGGAATGCCGGATTCCAGCGAGTAGCCGAGGGCGGCTGCATTCCCCGATTCGGGAACGCCGCAGACGACATCCGCGTCGATCGGCGCGTCCTGGGCCAGAAACCGCCCCGCGCGGATTCTGGACTGGTACACGGAAATTCCGTCGATGTGGCTGTCGGGCCGCGCAAAATAGATGTACTCGAAGATGCAGTGCGCCTGACGCGCCGCCGGCCTCACACGGCTCCGGTCGGAACGGACGCCGTCCTTCGTGATGGTGACGATCTCACCCGGCTCCACGTCCCGGACGAACTCTGCCCCGATCGTGTCGAGCGCGCACGTCTCGGAGGCGAGGATCCACGCGTTATCGCGGCGGCCGAGCACAAGAGGCTTGAAGCCGTCCGGATCGCGCATACCGATCAGCTTTCTCGGAGACATGACGATCAGAGAATAGGCTCCCTTCAGCTTGTCAGCCGCCTTCCCCACTGCCTCCTCGACGGACACGGAACGAACCCGTTCCCGCGCGATATGATACGCGATCACTTCCGAATCGATCGTGGTCTGGAAAATGCAGCCGTTGTATTCCAGTTCCTCCCTCAGTTCCAGCGCGTTGATCAGGTTCCCGTTGTGGGCCAGCGCGAGCGTTCCCTTGATATAGCTGAGAACGAGGGGCTGGGCGTTCTCCCGCGTACTGGCTCCCGCCGTCGAGTAGCGGACATGGCCTACGCCGATGTCGCCGTACAGCGCGTCCAGATCCTCCGGACGGAAGTTCTCATTGACAAGCCCCATCCCCTTGTGCGCGCGGACCTTGCCCTTAGGGCCCTCCGTGTCGCTCACCGCGATGCCGCAGCTCTCCTGGCCGCGATGCTGCAGGGCGAGCAGTCCGTAGTAGATCGTCCGGGCCACATCCTTGCGGCCCGACAGGTCATAGATTCCGAATACACCGCATGCTTCGCGAAGTTCTCTCATTCCGGTCTGTCCTTTTCTTCTGCGGCGGCCGTCACCGGCCGCTTCGGTCGCGTTTCGTCCGTCGCTGCCGGCGGACGCTTATACCGCGGCTATCATAGCCTATCCGTGAAGACATTTCAAGAAAAAGACCGGAAGGGACGCCGTCAGGCGTCCTCTCCCGGTCCTTTCGCGTAATTTGAAAGAAACTCCTGTGTCCGTTTTTCCTTCGGATGATCAATCACATCCCGGGACGCGCCCTGCTCGACGATCCTCCCTCCGTCCATGAAGATCACCCGGTCCGCCACGTCGCGTGCGAAAGCCATCTCATGTGTCACGATGATCATCGTCGTGTGCTGCATCGCAAGATTGCGGATCACGCGGAGCACCTCACCCGTCAGCTCCGGGTCGAGCGCCGAGGTCGGCTCGTCGAAGCAGAGAATATCCGGATGAAGAGCCAGCGCGCGGGCGATCGCCACCCGCTGCTGCTGTCCGCCGGAGAGCTGATGCGGGTAGCTGTTGATCCGGTTGGAAAGTCCCATCTCCCCGAGAAGCGCCTCCGCCTGATTCCGGATCTCCGCGTCCCGGTTCTGATGCTTCTCTTTCGCCGCCAGACGCGGCGCCAGCATCACGTTCTCAATGGCGGTGTACTGGGGAAAGAGATTAAACTGCTGGAAGACCATGCCGAAGTGAAGTCGCCGGCTCCGCGCCTCCGCGTCCGTAAGGCGCCGGCTGTCCGATCCGTCGAACAGCGTCTCGCCCTTCACCCGGATGACGCCTCCGTCCGGCGTCTCGAGAAAATTCAGACAGCGAAGCAGCGTCGTCTTTCCGCTTCCGGAGGATCCGATGATCGAAACCGCCTGACCTTCCTCCATGGAAAAGCTGATGTCTCTGAGGACGTCCGTCGCGCCGAAATGCTTGCTGATATGCTCTGCTTCAAGAAATGCCATCGCGTCTCCCCCGCTCATCTGAAATAATCCAGCTTTTTCTCGATATAGTGGAACAGCAGCGTCAGGAGGCCGCTGAACACAAGGTAAAATACCCCGGTGTAGAACAGCGGCCAGATGATGCCCGCTCTCTTGATGAAACGTTCGCCGCTCCAGATGATCTCATAGACCGCGATCACTCTCGCGAGGGACGTGTCCTTGACCAGTGTGATGATCTCGTTGGCCATCGGAGGCACAATGGCCTTGATGACCTGAAGCAGCACGATCCGGCGGAAGATCTGGCCCTTCGTCAGTCCGAGCACCTGGCCCGCCTCATACTGGCCCACCGGAATTCCCTGAATGCCGCCACGGTAAATCTCCGAGAAGTAGCAGGCATAGTTGATGACGAAGGCAGCCAGTGCCGCAATGAAGCGGCCGGTATCTCCCGAGCCCCAGATGTTCTTCTGCAGAAGGATTCCGGGCCCGTAATAAATCACCAGAAGCTGCAGCAGCAGCGGCGTTCCGCGGATGATCCAGATCAGAAATTTCAAAGGATATTTCAGAACGGCGATGCGGCTCATGGAGCCGAGACTGATCAGCAGTCCCAGCGGAAGCGAGAACAGCAGTGTGAGGACGAACAGCTTCAGCGTCATCAGAAAGCCGTCCCAGAGAGAGGATGTGACAGTCCAGAACATGATCAGATATCTCCTTCAATGCAGAATGGCTGACAGCAGGAAACGATTCAGGCAGGCGGCGGACCGCCTGCCTGAATCGCAGGTTCACGGGGCAGGGAAAGACTTCCGGTACCGGCCGTTTTTCCTCCCGCTCTTTGGCTTAAGTCACTTCTGCTCGATCAGCGCGTCCTGCACGCCGTACTTCTCCGCGATCTTCTTCATCGTCCCGTCCTTGTACAGCTTCACGAACTCTCCGTTGATGTAGTCGCGGAGATCCGATCCCTGGCGGCATCCGACGCCGTATTTCTCGGTCGTCAGCTCAAGCGTATGGGTCAGATCCGGATAGGACGTTCCCTTCCCGATCATCGCGCCGGCCATCAGAAGATCGATGATCGCCGCATCCGACGTACCGGCTTTCACTTCCATCAGTGTGTCCGCCTGGGACGTCACCGACGTGCAGCTGAAGCCCTTTTCCTCCGCCGCGGCCTCGCCGGCCGATCCGGCTTCCACGGCGAACTGCAGATCCTTCAGGCTGTCCTCGTCCTTGTACTTGTCCGCCTTGTCGGAGGGAAGCACGACCACCTGAGCGTTATTGCAGTAGGCGTTGGTGCAGTCCATGGACTTCGTCACCTCGTCCGTCAGCGTCATACCGTTCCACACGCAGTCGATGCTCTTGTTGTTCAGCTCAAGGATCTTGTTGTCCCAGTCGATCTCGACGAACTTCACGTCAACGCCCAGATCCTCAGCCACCTTCGCGGCGAGATCCGCGTCAAATCCGATCCACTTTCCGTCGTCATCCTTGTAATCCATCGGCTCGAAATCCGTGATGCCGACAATCAGGTCTCCCTTGTCTTTGATATAGGCAAGATCGCCCTTCGGATCGAAGCTCTCCGCCGCGGATTCCGCTCCGGACACGGCTGCCGTATCCGAATCCGCCGCCAGAGCCGGCACCGCGCAGGAAACTGTCATCATGGCGGCCAGCATCAGACTCAGCATTTTCTTCTTCATAATCATCCTCCCGTTTCAGTCCGCTCCCGCCGCGCCTTCCGGACCGCTCCGGCGTTTCCGCCTCCGCCGTCTCCGCGGGTGCGATATGTCCCCGCCCTGCGCGCCGAACGCTGTTGTATCGCTCTACCATGGTAAAGCACTACCACAGCATAGCATAGGGCATCGGGGAGGTCAAGAAAGAATCCTCCTGTCGGAACGGCCGGCTTCCCGGTGATAGGCCGCCCGCAGTTCATCCGCCTCGGCGGCCAGCAGGCCGGAGTCGGCCGTCTCCTCGGCCCCGGGAGGACCGGAAAGCGCTTCCGACGCCTCCCTGAGCGCCGCCTCCGCCGCGTCCTCCGGTACACCGCGCGCCTCCGCTTCCCAACGGAACCGTTCCGCCGGATAAGCGACAGCCAGTGCCAGCAGCCAGATCCGTCTGTCCGCCTCACGCCCTGTCAGTGTCCACGCGCGTTCAAAGTCCGCCAGTGCCTCCTCGTATTCGAGCAGCTGCATCGACGCGGCGCCGCAGTTGTGCCAGATCTTCGCCAGCAGCTCCGTTCCGTCCTTCGGAGCGGCTCCGGCCGCCTCCTGATACAGCGCGATCGCCTGGCCGAAACGTCTCCAGCCGGCGAGCGCATCCGCCTTCAGCAGGAACCGTTCCGGCAAGGACGCCTTCTCCAGCTTCTCCAGCCTCTGAAAATAAGCGCGCATTTCCAGCGGTGTCAGATAATCCGCATCCACCAGAAGCGGGCCGAGATAGTCCGTCAGCGCTCCTCCGTTTTTCATGGCCCGCTCCATTCTGATCGCCGTGCCGGTCATCGCAAATTCCTCGACCAGCCAGCGGGTCAGCGCCTTTGACGTGATCGATTCGTCGATGAGAGCCGGCTGCTCTGTCACCAGCCAGCACAGCTCCTCCACGGATCGGAGATTCCGCGCCAGATCCGGAAGATAGTAGGGATGGCGGGCCGTTCCCGTCTTTGACAGCCGATATCCGGTCATGTTGATGACGCTCCTTCCTTCGCCTTGAATGATGAGAATGCAAGCGGCACCGTATAGGTCCATCGCTTTCCGGAAGACGGGAACCATTCCCCGAAGCCCAGATCCGTCACCTCAAGGCGGGCCTCGTCCGTGCCAGTACAGGAGGCGGCCAGTCTGAGCCGCGTCGCACGGTTCGGCCTGTCCGGAAGGCCGTCCGGGAGATATCGTTCGTTCCGATGCTGGGTGCCGTCCATCGAGATGACCGTGACGACCAGATCCTTCCTTCCGTCCGGGATGATCTCACAGACCGATTCGTTCTCGAACCAGTTGACGCCGGCCCGGATCAGCGGATACACCGTCTGCCCGCTGCCGTCGATCAGATCGATGCAGAGGGAAGAGCGGACAATATCCGGTCCGAGATAGACGCGTCCGCGGAAAGCGTGGCGTTCGAGTCTCTCCAGCACGGTCCAGCAGGCCCCCTTGACAAAAAGGTTTCCTCCCTCGAATACCTTCGCGCCCCGGGCGCTGAGCGCGCGGACAGACCGCTTCGCCCAATCCTGACTGAATCCGTCTCCTGTGATGAAGATACCTGAAAGGCCTCCCGCACCGGTCCATCTGTCGACCGCCGCAGCGAAGGTCCCGTCCCTCCGAAGCGGATCCTGTTCAAGCGCAAGCCGTTCCGGCTCCGTGATCGTCACTGTGAACGGCTTCCGGCTCCGGTGTTCGTCCATCCGCTGGTATGTGACGGTATCGCCGCGAAACCGGATCAGCGCCATGCCGCGGACCGATATCTCCGGCTTCTGAGAATAGCCGTAATAGTAGAAGCTCTCAAGAGAATCCTGAACGAAGCAGCGCGCCGGGGGAAGCCCGAGCGCCGCCAGCGCGGAGCGGATTTCACTTGCGAGCCGTCCGGTCAGTTCCCCGGTCGTGACACAGATCCCGGCGATACAGCGTACCGGGTCCGTCACACCCAGCAGTTTCAGCGCCTCCCTGAAGAACGCAGCCAGCAGCTGTTCCGCCGTATACACTTTTCCGCCCACATCCGCACTGTCACCCCGTTTCAGGAGATCAAACAGGTCTGTGACCAGAGCGGCCTCCTTCCGTGAGGAAAAATACTCCGCTTCCCGCCCGAAGTACCATTCATCGGAACAGTTTTTTCTCGCGACGGCAGTAGGAAAGAAGAACAGATTCGTCCCGGTCCGTGTGGAAACGGACACCGGCTCCTTCCTCTTCCGGTCGTAGCACGTGATCTGAGACTCCTTCTCTCCGAGTTCAAATCCGATCAGCAAATTCCGCACTTCATTCATCATCCGCTCATCCCTTCTTCCGGTCCGACGTCCTCAGGCTTCCGTTATCCTGATCTTCAGTCCTGCCGCACCGCCTCATCGTCCCCGGGCTCGTTATTCCGGCCGGAAGAGCCGCTCCGCCTGACGTCTCGCTCTCCTGAACGACAGAAGCTCCTTACGAAGCGCGTCCGTGTCTCCGTCCGCCTTCGCCTTCAGCATCCGGTTGATTCTCTGGTAGCAGCCCGTCCCCTGCAGATCCGACGCGGAGGATGTGACGGCGGTACGGGGTCCGTCCGTCTCTTCTCCCTCATGCGTGACCGTCAGATAATACTCCAGCGTCTCCCCGTAGAAAAGCGTGAATGTCCGCGAACAAATTCCCCGGAAAATCCGCTCACAGTTCTCTGTCTGCCAGGGCTCCTCTTCCTTTCCGCCGTCAGCGGACAGCCTGTAGTGAATCGTTACCCGGTCCGCCGGAGAAACCTTCTTCTCGATGAAAATCCGGTCGCGGACAGGAAGCCCGCTCACAAACGAATCCGGAAGATCCTGATAGAAACGGAAAAACAGGCCGCGTGCCCGGCTCTCCTCCAGCAGGATTTCTGTCAGCTGTTTCTCCTCCGCTGTCAGCACCTCCCTGTCGAGGCTGTACTTCTCGGATACAGCCCTGAGATACAGCAGCTTCACCGCGCCGTCCGTGATGTCTCCGGACCGCAGCTGGCTGCCCGCGAAGGATGCTGTCCACGGATCGATCCGTCCCGGCTCCCCGAGCATTGCATCCGCGTAAAATGCCAGATAGCGGCGGGCAAGCGCCGCGTCCCCGCCGGCCCCGACATAAGTGCGAAGCACGGAAGGCCCCTCGGCGTCCGATGACTTCGTAAAAATCATCCGGGCCAGAATCCGTTCGTCCATCGCCCGGGTGCCGGCGGAAAAGGCCGCGGCTTTCTCCCGGACGGCGAGCATCTCCTTCAGTCCGCCCCTGAAGTACAGCATCAGATAATGCAGGATCTCCTCGTCGAAGCGGCCGCTTCGGAAAGCATAGACGGAAAGCTGAAGAAGCTCCTCATCCTCCCGGTCCTCCGCATTCCGGATGAGATGCGAGGCCAGCTGCGCGATCAGCGCCGGATCCACCCGCTCGAATCCGTGAGACGCCAGCGCCCGTGCGGCGGACTGATACTGACCCCCGGCTGTCAGAACACGAACCAGCAGCGCAGGGTCAGCCTCCGCGTACCGTTCCAGCACAGACTGATCCGTCTCGTCCGTGAAGAACGAATTTTCCGGGTGCACAAGAATATATCCGAGGATACGCCTCCGGACCTCCTCCCGGAACGCATCGCTCATCTCTTCTGATGCCTCGGCCCGTTTCCACATCC
>Ga0256404_1013767_pt1 | contig 10136 bp, 8 predicted proteins | sample RumenRJG_01DNA_FD_185990 | JGI IMG/M metagenome (GOLD analysis project Ga0256404, IMG submission 185990) | Bovine rumen microbial communities from Lethbridge, Alberta, Canada - RJG_01 | ecosystem: Host-associated > Mammals > Digestive system > Stomach > Rumen | place: Canada: Alberta | collected...
CAAATCACATCAAACAAGCCCCAAAGCAACGTCCGTTACAATCTTGCCGGCCAGGCAGTAGACGAAAACTACAAAGGCATAATAATCCAAAACGGCAGAAAACGCGTGAATAAATAAGAACGAACTACATTTGATTTCAATTATTCCCACCTTGGGAACGAAATGTTCCCAGGTTGGGAATGAATTGTTCCCAAGGTGGGAATAAAACATTCCCTTATTTGGAACAATTTTGGATTATTTCATGCAGAATTTTGCCACAACAAAGATAATTTTTAATAGAAACACAAAAAATCTCTCCATCTCTCACCAAATCTCTCAAAACCCGCATAAACCCAGGGGATTCCAGCTATGAGAGATTTTCAGAATCTCTCACTAATCTCTCATGAATCTCTCAATCATCTCTCAAAAGACAACTAAAAATAACAAATCATCCATTATATGGAGAGGTTACATGAGAGATTGTTGAGAGATTAGGGAGGGATAAAAATAATCTCTCACACCCCTCAAACCCTTTATACAAGGACGTTTCGAGAGTTTTTGTGAGAGATGAGGGATATTTTTAATAATCAAAGTGCTGCAAGCGTTAAACTTGCAGCACTTCTTTGTTTACAGAGTCATCGCACTAATAGTGAATTTGATTACGTGGATCCTTATAATACTTATCCCATTCCTTCTTTGCCTGCTTGTCCATACCATCAAATAATCCCATCTTTGAGGCGCCTAAGACACACAGGAAAACGCCGCCAATTCCTGTCAAGACTTGCACGATAAGCTTCCAGATAGCAATGGCGCAGAAACCTACAGCAGCAATATCGCCAAGGACATAAACCACACAAAAGGCAGACATTACCAAACCTGCACTCAATCCGAACAGTTTGATATTCTTATAGAAGGAGATAGCCAAGCCTATAATCAACATAACAGCAGGAATACCCAACATAGCCATAACAGCCTTATCGTCCTTCCAGCCATAAGCTAAGCAGATACAGAAAATGATGAAAAACACAGGTACAACCAGTATCAACGCCCATGCGGCAGGCTTGATGCAGATATGTCTGATATCATTTTCTCTACTAAAGAGGAACCTATTGTACGCCTTTAGACTTAAGAACTGCAAGACAACGAAGAGAAACAACGGAAGAATGAGCAGAACACCCATCCAGAATCCATAACGGTCGCCGTCGCACCACCAAATAGCATCGGTACCGACAAACTTAAAAGCCAAAACCTCAATTACTGCCGCAATGCCAAGACATGTAGGAATGGCTACGGCCAAAGCTTTCCATAGGCTGGAATGCTCTTCTTTTTCCTCTCTGTAAAAACTCATTGCATAAGCAGCAAGTATTAATACAGCAATTATGATGTAAGGTGTCAATGTTCCGAAAAAGCCAGGAACTTCTGCTATCACTTCTTTTTCTACCATATTCCAATAATTTAGATAGTTTTCGGACCGTCTTTATATTTATATGAGTTAATCAGGAATCTGATAATGCCACATGCGGGCAGAACAAACATTCCAATGATAGGTAGGAAGAATGCCCCCCAAAGCACAATAACCAATACTGCAAGGATTACAAAGGCTCCAGCTATAAAACTTGTTACGAATCCCATTGTGCCTTTAGCAGCATAAGTAAGTGTATTGCCAACTTGCTTAATTAGCACCCATGGATTGAGCACTTCAAGGACTATAGCCACAAATCCGGCACACATACCTGCAAGTGCACCTAAAAGGCCAGTAGCGAGCGAACCACTAAACTCTACTATTCTACCATTCTTACTTTTTATAGTCTCTAACTCCTCTGCCGTAACAGGCTTGAAAGCTATGATATAATAGCAGATGTAGAGCACGATACAAATAGGTATTGTTAACCAGTAATTTCCATTATTCATTACTGGCATTTTGAAATCATCAGAAACGGCGTTCCAAATAAGAAGAAGAATGAAACCTATGATTGCTAAGAAGAACAACCACGTAGTAAACTTTGTAGCATTCGAAACATAACCTGCTGTGTTAGGATGACGTTTGTTGATACGAGTCCATACTGCCAAGCCAGCTAATACCAGCGGTCCAAACAGATAAATCCAGGAAAGAATTAATGATAATGACATAGTAGTAATTAATTTATGTTAAACTTTAATATTGAACTCATAGTTTGCAAAAGTAACCTTGTCGCCATTACTAATTGTGCAGGCTACATGTGGGGTTATCCGTTGGTCATTAACGAACGTACCATGAGTAGAACCAACATCGGTTACCTGCCAAACACCAGCAGTCTGGTTCCAACAGATTGTGGCATGCTCTCTCGACATTCTGCTACACGACAGCAGGTCGTAAGCAAATTGGGGTGACTTGCGACCAATCATATACTGTTGGGTAGCATCGTCTATTTTCAGCACAATACTACCGTCGGCAGAAATGAGTTGAATGGGTTGCATAGCAACAGGTGCTGCTGCAACAGATGCGGCATGAGCAACAGACTGAGTTTGCTGCATCTGTTCATATTCCAGCGGATCGATGATGTTCTTGCCACCACAGTTGGGACAGAATTTTCCGCGTGCAAAGGTGCCACAATCGCTACAGATCATAAGGTGTTGTCCGCAACGGTCGCAATAGATGCTATCGTTAAGTATTTCTGATTTACAATGTGGACACTGTTTCATATTCGCTCATATATAAATTAGGTATATGTCTTAGAAGTCAAAGTCTTTGGGAAGCAGGGTTACATAATCATCATTAGAGAGTTCATCGTCAGGCACATTCAGCAACCTTGCCTCCATCCTATCCTTAACCTGCTTATATAATTTAGGCATCTCACCTGCATTACCCCAGTTAGCATCACGATTGCTGAGCATTCTAACAATTTTCTGCTTCAAAGCATCCTCAGCTCCAGGCGCAAGTTTCAATTGGTCGCTACTCTTTGCCATCACCTTCATGAATATCTGTTGCAATTGGTCTACCGAGTAGTCGGGCAAACTGATTATTTTATCAATACGACGCTCGAAACCTTGATTGACATTTATGAAGTCCTGCATTTCCTTCTGATAACCAGCCATGATGACACACAATTTACCTTTGTCATCGTTCATGCGCTGCATAAGAACTTCAAGAGCCTTACGACCCTCTGTATCAACTCCACCATGATAATCACGCGCGACGAGCGTATATGCCTCATCGATAAATAGCGTACCGCCCAATGCCAGATCGAAGATCTTATTCATGTTCTTATCGGCCTGATTTAGATACTCGCCTATAATGTCCTTGCGCTGTCTCTCTATAATCTCTGGGGTTTGAAGCACGTTCATGGCATAGAGTATCTTCCCAATTCTTCGCGCAATCTCCGTCTTGCCAGTACCAGGATTACCCATCAGTACCAGATTCATACCAATGCGCGTGTCTGGATTCAGTCCACGACGCAATCTACGCTCAATGAAATTTTTCTTGTTACCAATGTCGATAATGAAATTCTTAACCTCTTCCATACCCACAAAGTCTCGATCAAGCTCGGCCATAAGGCTGTCGAGATCCACCATTTGCTTAGCATTATCGCCCTCAATATCGGTAGTGGTCAGTATCATATCATCTGGCTGGTCACTAAGCCGTTCTTTGTGACGGGATAAAGCAGATGTAAAGGTATTGCGAACCTCACGTGCATTACCCCAGTTGGCTGTACGTTTATTATACATCGTTTCAAAGAACTTTGGCAAACGCTGGGTAGCCTCAGCATCAAGACTATATTTTTCCTTTTTCATCATACCAAGGAAGATGTCCGTCATCTGTTGTGGCGTGTAGTCTGCAAAGTTTATTTTATAGTCAAATCTACTGTCCACACCAGAGTTTGCCTTTAAAAAGTCCTGCATCTCCTTTGTGTAGCCTGCCACAATACATATAAACTCACCACGACGTTCTTCTACAGGTTTAAGCAGGGCATTAATAGCCTCCCTGCCAAAGTCGTTGTCACCACCAGTTGCCAAAGTATATGCTTCATCAATAAACAACACGCCCCCCATGGCATTATCAACTACTTGCATGGTTTTTGGAGCCGTCTCGCCAATATATCTGCCCACAAGATCTTCGCGCGTCACCTCTATGAATTGACCACCAGGCAATACGCCTAACTCGTAAAGCATTTCGCCAAAGAGTCGTGCAACGGTAGTCTTACCCGTTCCAGGGTTTCCCAAAAAAACGAACTGATTGGTAACCTTAGGTTGGGAATCCGGATGTTCTCTTTTCTGTTGTTCTACCGAACGCACTATTTTATGCATTGCATGCTTTACATCCTCTATACCTACAAAGTCATCTAGTTCTTCCAGTATCTGGTCAAAGGTCTTAGGTTCATACACCTTTCCTTCTATATCACTAGCTTGAACAACTCTTCCATGTCCTGAGCTCATGGCCAACCGACGTATTTCCTCGCCTTTATATTTTGCCTCGAAAGCATTACGGAACCCAGCATCCATGTTTCTTACCACATAACGGAAGTAGCCCAACAAGCGTTTATCAGCATCTGGCGATAACGAGAACCCTTTATCAGCCAAGTGTTGGCGACAAACCTCCGAAAGGGTAACTGCATTCATATCCTTTAGCTTCAGGATAGGATGAGCAAATCGGTTCAATCCTGCTGGTTTCTCCTTAAAATACTCCTCTACCACTCCTCGCAAACCAGCAAAGATAATGATGGGATAAGTATTCCAGCCAGCCTGACTATCGTTTTCCCACTCTTCCATTCTACTTAACAGAGTGTCAATCGGCATTATACCGCTATCAGATGTCATCAGTTGATCCACATTATTAATAAATAGGATACCACCACCCATCTGCTTGAAATCATCAATGGTTTTATTCTCTATCCACTGATTAAAGTCAGGTGCATCAACACGAGTCCATTGCTTATTTACAATACCTTTTTTAAAGAAATAGTCCTGAATAATCTGAGCAATAAAGTCTTTGCCTGTGCCACTACTACCTAGCAAAAGCATATCCATTTCTGGACGTTGCCTATCATTGTTGCTCTTACATGCCAGATAAAAGTTGGCACGATTGCGAATCTCATTCACAACCTCATCCTGACCTATAATCTGATGTAACAGGTCTTCACCCTGATCGGGCAACTTTTCTCCACAACGACGGCAGTAGAGAGCCTCGTCTCGGTTGTCAGCCTTACATTTATTGCACTGAATCATTTTCTGCTATTTGCTTTTTTAAAACTATCTGATAGGTCTTACCATTCTTGTAATTCTCATATACGCCAACAAACGAATCCAAGCTATCACCCTCGAGTGTTCCTGCTATCCTGCCATCCAGCACACCGTCGTCGGGCGTCTCATTTTCCAATAATACTTTCAGGTCAACAAATTTGCCCGTAAAAGTCTGGGTAAGCGGTTTCTTGAATGTCACCGTCATCGATACCAGTAAACTATCTGAGGTCGTGTTCACAACCAGCATCACAGCCTCCTTGTTGTCGAATGTTCCTTTCCATTCACCTGCGAGTTCTGCCCTTTGGTCCTCAATAGTTGTGAGTTTAGTTCCACCCAACTCTGGTGTTATAGCCTTATAGCCCAACCACATGCCCCAAGCCATCACAATAGGGATAAGCATCTGTTGTAACATCAACTTCAAAGCCGCACGATACTGACTCGGCAGAGAATGTAGAGTATTGCCTTGACGGAAGTTATAGCCGTTGGAACTCAAGTCGAAAGCATAATAGAGCGGCTGTACCGTCCATATATCAGGATTATCTTTGGGATCAGTAACAAACAGTCCACCACTTGCGCGCAGGTTCTTGGCAAAGATGATTCGCCAGAACATCAGGACGCCTGCAAACAGGATGACGAAGACAAACAACCAAGGCAAATAGGGCAGCCATTTGTCGATGTTGAGCATAATGACAAAGTAGAGTACAGAAGCAATTATGGCACCAGCAGCTCCCAAAATCAAGCACCCACATCCTGTTCTTCGGTAGCCAAAGGAGAACGTGTAATAAATAAGCCCCGCCACCATACAACCTATAAAGACAAGCCCGGCTCCAAAAGCATGTGAGGCAGGACGCCCATCGAAAGGCATACCCAAACTTATGATCCACCACAAGAAAAGCAAAGATGGAATAAAAAAGAGCAGACAACCAACTACCTGAGCTATGCGGATGACCAATTGCCAAATCTTCACACCACTCGAGGCTTTCGAAATTTCTCCTCGGGCTTCAGAAAGGCGCTTTACATTCTCATCTGTCGGATTAAGCTGCTTTACAAATTTAAGGTAGTCCTCTACAGCATGCTCATAGTCATACTTCTTTTTGAAGCTCTTCCATGGATCCTCATGGAAGAATATGGATAGCCAATCTTTCAGATGGCCATTATCCAAAGCATCCAAAATCAGGAACTTATCTACCTTTTTAGATTTCAATTCGTCGGGATTAATTATCACAATATCTTCTATCTTGAAAACAGGTGGTTGATCCTGTGGTTTCAGACCTGCCACGAATTTCCAGACAGCAGTATATTTGGAATAGGGTGCACAACCATTGTGGTTCTGAATCTGATCAACCAGACAATGCTGAGCCCAATCGGCCTGTTGAGAAAATCCACTATTCTCTAATAACTCCGAAAAAACAGATGTACAGAAGTCCTTCTGCCCCAAACATCCATAATTAAGCGCTTCTTGCTCCGCAATACAAGATATTACCTCAAGTGGCAGATATGATATGTCCTCTATGCCTTCCTGAGCATTGTGGTGTTCATATTCGCCAACCCACTCTGCCACATCACGCCAACTGCAACCGCTGGTTTCCAGAATAAGCTGCAGATCGGCAAATGACTGATTGTTCTTCATCACATTGAAGCGTTTCAGCATCTCGCCCATCTTGATGTAATCATCTGTAAAGGCAGCCTTATCTTTGGTTCCCACCCCTTTGCAAGCAGCATTGTCGAAATCGCCGATTAATACACGCCCATCATCCTTGCTAGTCAAGAAAAGGTTACTCACCTTGAAATCACCATGACGAATACCACAGGCAAAATTAAGCTGATATAGCGCTTTGCATAAAGACTTTATGATTGTAAATAGAGTTTCGGCAGAGGTGTTGTTGGGTAGCCCATCTAACGAGCCACCTTCCATATAGGCCTGCAGTTCGTAAAATCGATCTTGCTCAGAATCGGCATCTTTATACCATCCATATTCCAGAATAGGTACCAGTTGAATAACTTCCTGATCCAAGGTTGTTATCCGGCTTATTCTGTCGATAGCATTGATATCCTTAGGCTTTATGTTCTTATTATATAGTTTCAGCATGACTTTCTTTCCTGGCATTTGCTCGGATTCAACCAAGTAAATGTCAGCATGCCCCTTTTCGCCCTTTCTGATGAGTTGCCCGTTTAAATATTGTTGGCCATTCAGTTTGAATGTCCATATTTGTTGGTCTTCAACAGTGGCATTATCAGACCCGTCAGTTGATAAAGGTCCGTCTACAGGCGTCGGTTCATCCACAGGAGTTGGTGCATCCATTGGCGTAGGCGCATCCATTGCATCCTGCAGACTCTTGTTGTTGTCATGGTCTGTCATATATCTTATTCTTTACTCCATCTCTCCACCTCATCAATTGTCTCAACGCTACCAACAATCCATTCTCCACCCAGTTCTGGCGAAACGCACTGCTCTGGACAGCCATGCAGGCAACCGCAATAGTTGCAAACCCACCCCAATGGAACTTCTTGTATTCTCTTTACTTTCTGCCTGTGCATCACGTCGCGGGCACTAAAGAAGTTTCGTTCCATTTGAGGAGTCAGGTTTGCTGGAGGCTGCATACGTTTCAGGGCATCATTGAGTTTCGCCAGTTTAAGAGAGAATTCACCTTCCGATACGTTGTCCAAATCTTCTACCATTCGTTTAATCTCCTGATAATCAGGGGAAGATTCGGCTTGAGCAATAGCCTCTGAAGCCAAATCATCAAGCGGCTCATGACAGTTGCTACAGAAACTTCGAAAATTCAACGTACCACATTTTGGACATAAGATACCTTGAGTAGAATTGCCGCACTCTGAACAAAATTTCTCGTCTGGCGCCATCGGAGCACCACAGAATGTGCAATGGTCAGAATGGAGCGGATAACCACATAATGGACATAATTCAAGATGAGGATTCACCAGTTCGCCGCAATGAGGACACTTCATGCCAGCTCCACCAACAAGTTTCTGATGTCCACCAGAATCAACCCTTGTCTTTTTAGTTTCCTGCTCCGCCTGTTTCTGCATGATTGTTATATATAACTATCAAGTTTTATACACAGCCTTCTCGTGGTTCTAATCAATCGCGAACAATGGGGATATTACTGATTCTAACCGGCTTTTCACAATCTAAGCCCCATGCACTGCAAGTTACAATTAATTTAAGTCTCGCAATGCTTTCTGCAGATTGTGGGACACCATCTATCTGGATGCTTAAACGCATGGGGACGCCCACTGGAATACTGAATTTGCCTGTTTCTTCATAGCTATATTCAGGTCTGTTGGCTATTTTTACCTTAAAGTTTCTTCCTTGGTACATATTGCCCTCATCATCGTATGCTTCAGAATTTTCTTTATAACCAATAATTGATGAATAATATCCGCCAGCAATACGATAAACATCAACATCGTTAGTTCCGACATTGTTGAGTATTAGGTCAAGAACAACTGTTTTTCCACTAGCAGCACAGCGCTTTACCTTAATTGTAAAGTCTGGATTATTAGTCACAATCTTCAGAGGAGCATCTTGTGCACAAATGTCCTGCAAACCAAAGGCGAAAATCGCCATAAGTGTCAAAAGAATCTTTTTCATAATGATAATTTTTAAATGTTAGGTTATTATTTCATTTTTGATAATTGCTTGATAGCCTGGTTATGACCATTGGCAGCGGCCTTGCGTAACCAAGACTTAGCCTCGACGTTATCTATTCCAAGATACATCATACCTGTTTGGAACATCGCCTCTGTATGGTTGCCATTGGCTGCTATAGTGAAGTATTTGGTTGCCGTTTCGCGATTGCAACCATCATAGTTACTGTTGGAATATAGCATTCCCAACTGGTAGTTGGCCTCGATGTCACCTTGCTCGGCAGCCTCAGCGAAACACTTCTTTGCCTTCTGATAGTTCATTGCTCGCATAGCCTTCTTTCCATCGATAACAAGCTGCGACACTTCTGCACTGTTGCTATTAGAGGCAGCCTGAACAATTGGCCTCGATTCAGGATTAACCACAGGTGCAGGAGCAGGGGTTGGAGCAGGTTTAGCTGCAGGCTGATCGAGAGTAACCACACGGTCTTCGTATTTCTTGGCAGCTGATTCTGCAAATCGCCAATCACGCCAATTATTATTGCCACTAGAAGCAATAATGGTAGGAGTTTGGCTCTTTCCATTGTTTTCTACTACCGCCTTGCGCTTCACGTTCTGGGTTACATAGTCAGACAATTCGCCTAGGGTAGTGCTACCACCAGATTGCTGCATCTTGTCTAATATATAATAGGTGAAGAGGCCATGTCGCTGACTCTTAAACGGATAAGCAGTTTCATCTCCTTGTGCGGCAGAGAACACTACTGTGTTGTCGCTCACAGGATCGGTCTTAGCCTTGATTGCCACACCACGCGATGAAGCCAACATCTTGCCATCGCGCTTGGCTCCACTAAAGCAGGCATCAAGAAAAACTACGATATGCTTGGAATTCATCTCGCCCAACTTTTTGTATAGGCTCTTGGTGCTCAGTGCTCCCTCGGTAGATTGACTAAAACCATCAACAGGCAGCAGATAAGCCTCCTTACCACTCTCATCAGGCATGCCATGACCAGAATAATACACTATTGCCCTTGCCTCACCATCGTAAGCCTTAAGCATATTGCCCAGCCAATATATAGCATAGTTCATCTCACCAAGTGTAGCATCTGGCGAAAAGCGGATATGATTCTCTGGTATTCCAAGTGTTTTCTGACAATACACCTTAAATACCTCACCATCGTTTTTGGCAAAAGGTACGCTTTCTTCGTTCTTGTAATTCTCGTTAGACACAATCACCACAAAGGTTTTGTCGTCAGTTTGATTGTTGACAGCAATCTTAGTGTCTACAGTCTGTGCCTTGATATTAACAAAACCTATTGCTAGAAATAATATGAGTA
>Ga0256404_1013769_pt1 | contig 10136 bp, 9 predicted proteins | sample RumenRJG_01DNA_FD_185990 | JGI IMG/M metagenome (GOLD analysis project Ga0256404, IMG submission 185990) | Bovine rumen microbial communities from Lethbridge, Alberta, Canada - RJG_01 | ecosystem: Host-associated > Mammals > Digestive system > Stomach > Rumen | place: Canada: Alberta | collected...
CTGTCTTGTTGTGAAAAAACAAGTCGCCCCAGGGCATTCCTTCTATAGCTGGATCCGATTTGTCATCAGCCCCAGTAACGTGGATGCCCTTTGGTAAGTGTTTGCTTACGTCGGCTGTAGAAGGTGAATTCAAGCAATCCTGCGTCATATTCGCTTTCTACTTTATGTCTTTTGCTGCAACCATACATGATGGTTGTCGTAGCTTTGTAGTTTTTTTCATAATGTGCATCATCTGAATTGTATTTATGGGTTTTTATTAGGCACGCAGCCTATGCACATGTGTTTTTATTTTACATTCATCACCCTTTCTTCTTAGGAAAGGGCAAACTTATTGCAAAAGTACAAATATTTTTTGGATTTCGTACCAAATCTTAGCATTTTCTGCTTACGATTCCCCAAAAATAACCTTTAGTTAGTTCAGAAGTTATAGCCAACAGCCTTTGTGGGCTTGAAAATAAACATAAAACATTCCCACTATAGGCTTATGGCTTTAACTTCTATATAACTTATTGATTCGTTTTGGGGCATACCTTATACAAGGCTAAATTCGACTCCTGCAATCTGCTTATTTTTTCTACCTGATACTTTGGATTATGCTGCAATTCCTTTAGGAACTTTTCCATTCCTTCTTGATTATAATCATCACCTGCCTCTGGTATGATTACATAATCCACCTCACCTATTAAATTTTGTGGATATATCTGATAGAAATAAGTGTTCTGGTTCGTTGGCTTCAAAGCATAGAATGTAGAGAATGGAGCTGCTATACGATCAGTATTCTTAAAATGCTGTTGGTTGACAAAAGCTGCAATGCGATCAGTTGGAGTGTCGCCTGTTAGTGGGATACTATTCAGAGCCATTCCTAACATTACTATTGCTGATATTCCGACAAGCGGCATAGCAAATAAGCGCTTCCCTACATTCATCCAGATGAGCAAGGATAAGAGCATTGGAAGAATCGCCGTCCACATGTAATATCCTTGATAACGACCAGCCAAGTTGTAACCCAATATGGTGAAAATAGAGAAGAAGAACACCAATATGGGCATTTTGTATGCTTTTACATGATGCCAAGCCTTATGAAGTACGAGCAGAAGGACATTCACCATAAACAGGATTACCGCTCCTGTATAGGCAAAGATGTCTAACAATTTAATATAGAAAGGCACTGGAGAAGCATCAGGATAGCCCAATGGAGTCACCTCTTTTCCTAACAGTGGGAAAATGATTCCACGCGCAATCTCCCACAGTTTCATGACTGCACCCGAAGAATTCATGATACTGACTATAAATGCCTTCGCCTCGCCAAAACAAGCCATATATGCAATCACTATTATAAAGCCTAAGACAAAGCCAGCCAAACAGCACAATGCTGGATATAACATTCTCTTAACTGGGCGAACAAAGAGAGCCGAGAAAATCAAGCCTAACACTACATATAAAGCAGATTGTATTCCTGCAACGATGCTTAAGCCAGAAAACAACATCAGTTGCCAAGTATATTTTTTCTGCTCCTTCAGATTCTTGACCACATAAATAGCAAAAATAACCGTCATCAAAGCGCCAAGTATATCGGGACGTGCCATGCGATAGATCATCACCATGAGGTCTGTAAACCAAAAGCCAAGAGAGAACAATGCTATTGACAACAGAGACAACTTCTTACCAGCCAACTGTCCTCCTAAGCGAAGCAAGAAGCCACCCAATACTACTGTCGTTATCATTTCACACAGTCTCACTTTCAAGAAGGAAAAACCGAAAATGGAAATCCAGACATAGAGTAACCATGTATAAAGGGGAAGATAGACTGAGAACGGCTTACTGCCCTCGCCCATTGCATTGAAAGCTGTGGTGGCCCACTCGCCATAAATATGCATATTGGCAGGGGTGTCTGCCAGCATCACCTCATCACACCAAGGTATAGAATGGCCCATCGTCACGATATTCCAAACCAATGCCAGAATGGAAATCAATCCATAAACAACGTATCCCTTGTGCGTATATAAAAACTGTTTCATCTTTTTATAATCCTGCTAATGTTTTAAACTGCTCCACCAAGACTTCCTGGTCATGGAGTTGTTGATAATTTTCCAGACGTACCTTTTCCTCTTCTATGCAATTTTGGAATCTTTGAATACTCTTCAAGAAAGCATCATCTGCCGACAACTCACGAGTCTCAAAATCTTGGTTTTTCTTTATGATATAGGTTGGTACAAATCCTGCGGGTGCCGTTAAGATGCGATTGGAAGTGATAGTTCCCTTACTACCCCAAATCTCTATCTCGCACTTGTAGTCGTTGTCCATACCAAAGGAAATCTGAGCAACATCGCATGCGTCATTGATCATCGTTGCAGAGCCATACATCTCCACCTCAAAGCCTTCGATTCTGTTAGCTTGAGCCGTAACAACTTTAGCCGTATCGCCCAGCAGGTACTTAGCATACTTCATGCAATAGCCTCCTGCATCGAGCAATGCGCCTCCACCCAAAGCTTTGTTGTAGCGAAAATCATTGAGTTTTCTGAGCGGAAAGCCAAAGGATATACGATATAAACGAACATCGCCTATTTCGCCTGAAGCAACCACCTGCTGTAACTCCTCCAACTGCTTATGGTAAATAAACATATAGTTCTCATGCAAAGCCAACCCTCTGGACGATGCCAGAGATATTAACTCATCGGTATCTTTCAAGCAAGTCGTAGAAGGCTTTTCTACAAAAACATGTTTTCCTTTTTCCAAAGCCAATTTGGCCCATTGAAAATGCAAAGCTGGTGGCAAAGGTATATACATGGCATCAACATCGGAAGACTCTATAATATTTTGATAACCTTCATATATCTTACCACCATATTGATCCACAAATGTCTGAGCCTTGCCCCGTTCTCTTTCTTGTTGAGCCTGAATGTCAGACGCCTTTACCTGTGACAAATCACCAAACCACTCCTGAGGGCTGGCTATTGCGACACCAGCAAATTCAAATGAATCACCTGCCTTCTGCAAGGAAGGAAGAAAACGACGAAAAGCGATCTCTGAAGGACAAATTATTCCTATTCGTATCATAGTTAGTTCACTTATAATTAATAAAAACTAATGGCAGCCAACAAAGACCGGGCTGCAATATTAAGATAATTGTTATATGTGACGAAAGAAAGCATCTGGTTAAGCGTCATCCAACAATAGTTCTCGTCAACCTCTATAGGGAACTCGTCACCAACCTCCACTATGGTATTGAGATTTTGTTCCTGGAAGAACCTACCGCCCTCCTCACTTTGATAACTACTATACCATATTCTTTCCTTTGGCGCATTGAGGACTTCCTCTAAATAAGGAATCAAGTATTCATTCTTGCCCTTACGATAGTTACCAGTAAGACACTGTACTGTAGGAGCAAGTTCTACGACATCAAAATTACCCGATTCGAGTTTGGCTTGAACGAGAAAGTGATAGATGCCATCTATCTTTTTAACAATGAATCCCATTAAGCCTTCTTGAGCAGAGCGTACCATTGGCTGATCCCAAGCTACAACCTCCCTATTACCTATCTCCACATGTGCACCTATGACATCAAAATATTTTCCTTCCTCATGGGAAATCGTATGACCATCATATATCCAATGACGCATCTCGCTGATACCGATTGGATTTACCGTCAATTCATACTTAAACTTCAAGGAGGTAATCCACTGGATGATGTCCTGAAGTTCGTGCAAATGATTGTCTGCACTCAGTACTGAATACAAGTAAGAATCCTGCTTACCCATATTGGCACCATTCATCATGTTGACGGCAGACAGAAGACGAAGGGAATGTTCAGAATAACTGCCAAACTTGACACAGGACATCACTGTCCGACTATCCATATTAACAACATTCGGATACCTGAGCAATTCTTTAAGCTGCCCCAAAGTTGTCCAAATGAAACCAGGTTTGACTTCAAACTCTTCATCAGCATCAACTTCCACAATGATATTGCGGTTACGCTTGTGCAAGAAACGCGCACCTTGCTCTGATTGCAATTGGTCTACAAGAATTGTTACCTCCCTTTCTCCTGTGAAATACTCAAGATAATTGGGAGATGCCCCCCCATGTACTCGCATATAGTTAGAACGAGTCGCCTGAAGGGTTGGAGACAGCTGAACGACATTGAGATTGCCTGGTTCTATCTTTGCCTGTAAAAGGAAATGCATAACCCCATTGAACTTCTTGACAATGAAGCCAAGGAAGCCAATTTCTGGCTGATTAATGATAGGTTGATCCCATTCATGTGTATTCCTATAGTTCGTATTCACTCGAATACCATCTATACTAAAAAACTTTCCACTCTCATGACAAATGTGATCATCACGATAGTCCCATTTAGACATCTCCGACAAAGGAATCTGGCTAATATTGGATACAACTGCCTCATTCTGTTCTTTCATCCAGGCTAAGATTTCGGATGTGGACATAAACATTCCACCACGACTCAAGGCCGAGACGAGAAAATCCAATTGGACATCTGAAACTTTTCTTGTTTTCATGTTTTTATAAGTCTTTTGTAAAATCTTCCAGTTGCTTGTATTCCCAAGCTCCTAAAAGAGCCTTTATTTTATGATCGTCAAAATATGTATGTGAACTTTCTATACGCAAGTCGCGTTCTGGCCATGGAACAGCAACTATATCCACATTAAATTTTTTAGCAATAATCTTTGCTGCCTCTCGTAAACTCAAGGTCTCGCCACCCACATTAAAAATTTGCCCATTACTACTGGAAGCAAAAGCTCCCTCTATGATTTGATGACACAAATCTTCCATGTGTGTGAAAGTACGCTTGATGTCTCCACCTCCATACAAAGTAATATCTTTGCCAGCCTTGGCTTGTCGTATAAAAAAGCCTATGGTACCAAAAGAATAATCATTTGAGAGAAGATTTCCATAGGGAATGCAAATGCGAAATATGGTATAAGGTATGTCAAAACTCTGGTGATAGGCATAAAGCAATCCTTCACATGCCAGTTTATTGACCGCATAAATGGTTTTAGTTTCTTTTTCGTCCTCTTCTCTCAAGGGTTTATCAACACCCTTATAGACTAATCGAGTTGAGGGGAATATAACCTTAGGTGCATAATCTGATTTTCTAATGGCATCCAACAAGTTCAACAAACCTATTTCATTGATGTTCACATAAGAATCATACTTATCAAAGCCTGCATAAGTTCCTGTCAAACCCGCAAAATTGAAGATATAATCGACATCAAAATTAATGTTTGCAACGGAATCTTTGTCTGTTAAATCTACCTTTTTATAATTAGGTTGAATACTGTCACAGACATCATAAGTATCAGGAACTATTTGGTATCGTTCCTCTAAATATTTAACAATGTGCTTTCCTATATAGCCACAAGCTCCGATGACAGCACATCTAACATGAGTATTATACTTATTTTCCATTTTCTACCTATTAAGAATTTCTGAAACCAATGAAGATGGACGATTTTTGGTTTGCTCAAATACGCTTCCTATGTAAACAGCTATAATGCCCATAATCATAATCATCACACCAGCAATAAACCAAAGCGAGACAAAGAGGGTTAGCCAACCGCTGACTGTTATACCTGTAAGTATGTAATGCGCTGCCATAAACAGAGCCAACAAAATGGCTATGGCGGAAATAAACATACCAAAATAGATAATCAATCGCAGTGGCTTGGTTGAAAAGGCTACTGCTGTATTTAAAGCAAGTTCTATACGCTTTTTCATCGAATAAGAAGAAGCCTTTCCGTCAGCCCGCTCTGCATGAGGAATGGGAAGTTTACAGGACTTAAAGCCCACCCAATGGTTCATCAAAGGATAGTACCTTCTATAATCCCCCATTTGCAACATAGCATCTACCACTTTTTTACGATACAAAACAAAGTTGGCAATTGTCTCATCTTGCACGGTTTCTGTCAGGAAACCGAGCAATCGGTTAAATATCTTGGAGCCAAGTTTCTTGACATAGCCATCCTGACGATTTTGTCGGCTTGCATACACTATGTCGTATCCTTCTTGAGCCTTGTTAAAGAGATTGACAATTAGCGCAGGAGTGTCTTGTAAATCACAATCCATCGTTACAATAAAGTCACCTGTTGCCAAAGACAAACCTGTATGTATGGCATATTGTTGACCAAAGTTACGGCTATGGAATACACCTACCACATGCTTGTTTACCTTACATATTTCACGGATAATAGCCTGACTATCATCTGGACTATGATCTTCAACCAAAATGATTTCATAATCATTCGTTAATTTGCGGACTGCAGCTTCTATCTCTTGCACCAGTTCATGCAAAAGGGATGCTGCGCCATATACTGGACTTACTATTGAAAGTTTCATTGCTATAAATTAAATAAAACAAAACTTAGAATCACATATTTTTTCTTATTCACTCATTATACTTTCCATATGATGAGCAAATCTGGTACGGATATTCCTTTCAGAAACACTCAATCTTATATTACTAACTGAGCCCACTTTTAAAAGAGGCTCATATAGCTTAATCTCGCCTAAATATATCTCTGGTATATACCTTATCCTTGACATCATCCAAACAGGTATCATAGCGGTTGGCGATGATGGCATGGCTCTGAGCCTTAAATGTCTCCAAGTCATTGACTACTTTGCTGCCAAAGAAGGTGCTGCCATCTTCGAGTGTTGGTTCATAGATGATGACCTCTGCACCCTTTGCCTTGATACGCTTCATAATGCCCTGAATGGCAGACTGGCGGAAGTTATCGGAATTGGATTTCATCGTCAGGCGATAGACTCCAATGACGCATGAATTGACTTCAGCTCCAAACTGATTGTTCTCGGAATAGCTATACCAGCCGGCTTTCTGCAATACGGCATCTGCGATATAGTCCTTACGGGTACGGTTGCTTTCCACAATCGCCTCTATCAGGTTCTCTGGGACATCAGCATAGTTTGCCAAGAGCTGCTTGGTATCCTTGGGCAAGCAATAGCCACCATAACCGAAACTTGGGTTGTTATAGTGGGTACCGATACGTGGATCGAGTCCTACTCCATCAATGATAGCCTTGGTATCGAGACCTTTAACTTCTGCATAGGTATCAAGCTCGTTGAAGTAGCTTACTCGAAGGGCGAGATAGGTGTTGGCGAAGAGCTTCACTGCCTCGGCTTCCTTCATGCCCATGAAGAGTGTATCGATATCTTCCTTAATGGCACCTTCCTGCAAAAGGGCAGCAAATGTCTTGGCTGCTTCTTTCATCTCCTCAACATCTGTTACCAGCATGATAGCCTCGTTCTCCTCAGCAAACTCGGGTCTATCGATAATCTTGGGATAGCCTACGATAATTCGACTGGGATAGAGGTTGTCGTAGAGAGCCTTGCTTTCACGAAGGAACTCTGGTGAGAAAAGGAGATTGAACTTCTTGACGCCCTTCTTGGCATACTTCAGGTACAGACTGCGGGTATAGCCTACAGGAATGGTACTCTTGATAACCATCACTGCGTCTGGGTTCACCTCCAACACCAGGTCAATCACTTCTTCGACATGGGTTGTATCGAAGTAGTTCTTTACGGGGTCGTAGTTGGTTGGTGCTGCAATCACCACGAAGTCTGCATCAGCATAAGCTGATTTGCCATCAAGGGTTGCTGTCAGATTCAGTTCCTTCTCTGCCAGATACTTCTCAATGTAATCATCCTGTATGGGTGAAACTCTATTGTTGAGTTTCTCCACCTTTTCGGGGATTACATCTACTGCTGTAACGTGATGGTGCTGAGACAATAGCGTGGCTATGCTCAAACCGACGTAGCCTGTTCCGGCTACGGCTATTTTTATATCGTTGAAATTATTCATCATGATATAGTGTTTTTTTCTTTTTTTCTAAAATCATTCCGTCCTTCCTTACCATTAAAAAAGGCTTTTGCGAAAACCTACCCGTCCTTCCTTACCGTTAAGGAAGGCTCCACCTTTCTCACCAAGCCTCTCTTCCCTCAGGGACGATAGGATGTAACCGCCCTCCGGTGCTCAGAACCGCTACGCTCTAAGGTTGGCGGACCATCAAAGGTCTTCGCCTGTTGTGCGGAATGGGACCGCCTTGGTTACATAAACAGCAACATAAAAGATCAACACAGCAATATTAAGTGTAGACCTCTCATCTTGCCATAACAACTTCTACTCTCGTTGTTTTGCTAGAAAAACGGGCTCAGGTGCATTATCTTTTAGGGTGAAGGATTGACTAAGCGCACTCCTTCACCTCATCGGATTTCTCGACATAGCAATATGGAAGCATCGCTCGGTAGTCCTTATCCCCATCTTTCATAACACATCATTATGTTAAAACCATACGCTGTAAGGGTGATATACAAGAATATTTAGGTCTATAACAAACGACGGAACTTCTTCTTTACAGAAGAGGATTTCTTCAAGCATTCTCTTATATCCAACATCTCCTGTTCGTAGAGTTTTCCGACTACGGTCACTTCATTTAAGCCCTCTGAAATTTGCAAACGAAATTTATCCAAGTCAAAGAAATCGATACGATAACCATATACATAGGTATCACGAGGAAAAGCAAAATCATTTTGCAGATTCTCATCATAAGCTACAACCTTGCCACCTTGGAAATAGTAGCAGTTAAAATTGATCGTATCATCATCAATGCACCCATGAACTTTATCCATATAACTTGGAATATGGTCATGGGATGTAGGCAAACTTGCCAGTACCAACTGATTATCTATAGCTTTCAATACCAAGAAATACTTTGGCTTTGGGGTGTTCCCATTTTCAAAATAAAAAGGATTGAAATATAATATGTTTCCTTCTTCAAACATCGCCCTCAATATTTTGCATAGGCTCTGCTTGTCTGCAAGAAGTCTATTTGTTCTTGATAAAATTCCTTACCAACCTCTGTCAATTCCTCACTAAAATCAATAACAACATCCGAGTTGTTCATCAACTTTTTCTCAAAAGAATCCAATAAGTTTTGCTTACAGGCCGCATTATACCAAAGTGTGCCCTTACGATGAGTCAATTGAACCAATTGCTTGGCTGTCATGCTTCCATATTTCTTCATAACCTCCTTCATAACCAAAAGGTCATTGTCTGAAAATTCATCGTCACAAAAGTCCTTGGCAGCAACAATATAAGTCGCATCTCCCAAAATTTTCTTTGTTACATAGCCATCAAGGAGAACTGGAGTTTCTGACAAATCGATAAAGACATCCTTCACAACAGGTCCAGCTTGCCAAACCTCGTATGGCAAGCCTAAAAATGGAGTATGAAAACGACGTACACTATATTCTTCCATGAAATACAGCAATTTCAGCAGCTTTGTTTTGCTCAAATTGTTAGTATGGGAAGCTATATAAACAACCGTATTACCTAATTTATCTTTATCTGAATTTGTCAATCTACACATATCGTTACATATCATTGGTTTGCAAAGATAGTAAAAATGCCATGAACGCATCAAGTTTCAAGGCTTATTAACCTATCTTTAACATATTCCCCGAACTCTATCAAACTTCCAAGCCAAATGTTTTCGGATTAAAATTTAGAACTCAACACTTGAAGACATCATCCATATTTACATCCGCCAAGTCTAATCCTACAATGGTCACTCGATTGTTGTATTTGCGTATCAAGTTTCCATCTTTTATTTGCTTCGAATAACGATTGGCATCCAACTGGAGTACACGACATACATTACGACTTATCGCCTCCAGATTCTTGTCGATGATGATGATTTGTGCATCACGGTTCTCTCGCAACATATCACAGAAATAGTTGTCGGCTGATGAAAATGAATAGCCAAGAATGATTATTGTGTTGGCACGTAGCACCATCTGGGAAGCATGATACCATGTGTCTATATAATGCTTGGATATGACAGGACGCATCTTCATCGGTGGCAGAAATGAAGGGATTGTTCGACTCATGGATGCTCTTCTGAAGAATCTCAACTATGATGTTCTTGAATGTGTCGGTATAGTTGAGATGACTCAAATCTATGATGCTGTCATCTTTTACGACCGTATCAAACACCTCTTCTATCAAGTTCATCGTCTCGGTATCTATTTCTGCTCCTTTCTTGAAATCCAAGACTTTCTTGAACAGTCGAACGATAAGCATACCCAATTTACGTTGGGTC
>Ga0256404_1013770_pt1 | contig 10136 bp, 6 predicted proteins | sample RumenRJG_01DNA_FD_185990 | JGI IMG/M metagenome (GOLD analysis project Ga0256404, IMG submission 185990) | Bovine rumen microbial communities from Lethbridge, Alberta, Canada - RJG_01 | ecosystem: Host-associated > Mammals > Digestive system > Stomach > Rumen | place: Canada: Alberta | collected...
CCCCGTCTTCAGCGTAACCGAATATGGCATCTCCCAGCCACATGATCGAAGCGCCCCAGAACATGAACACCAGCATGCCAAGGCACATAGTATCATCTTTGCGTGTATACCATTTTACTGTTGCGATAACCGCAGCGAATACTGTTATTAGTAAAGTCATGATACGGCACCTCCCTTAAGCTTCCTGATCGGCAGCAACGTTCTTTCTGCTCATTATGATATCTGAGACCTTGCACATTGCCAGCCACGTAACTGTGATAAGAACTGCCATCGTCACACCGATAGTTGCCATCTCATGCAGCATTTCGGATGTGTCTGCAGGATCGTTCATCGCGGTCAGGAACGGGAACCATGGAACGACTTCGCCATGCCATACATGCTCGAAAGCAAGAAGGACAACGCCTCCCCAGAGCATATAGCTGAGCCATTTGAGCTTTCTGCTCCATGGGATCCTTTCAGGTTCAGCAGGTGCTTCGTTCTTTTCGATCTTTTCTTGTTCTACTTTTTCTTCGTGCTTTTCTATACCTTTCACAACAACGGCTTCAGCAGCACTTACGAGAAAACATGCCATAATATATTCTCCTTTCGCATAGCAAAATTATTTTTCGTTAACAGTAGTATAAGCTTATGGATAAGCGTGTATAAGCCCCCAGGGGGGTTGATCTGCCCAAATGCGCAATTGTCTGATAATTTGATTTGTGTTAACGTCTTGTAAACATATGTTCGTGATGGTATAATCGGATGTGTTGAGAAAGATAGTCACAAATCAGCTTAGGGGCAGCGGCCTGAGTGAGGGTATTCCTGTGACACGTGCTCGCCCCGTTGATGCTCGCAGCGGTATCTGAGCTGATTTGTAACGAAAGAAAAGAACTATTTGATAAGCAGAAAAAGGCAGTAAACAAATGACTGATTTTAAGATAGTATCGGATTACAGAATGATGGGGGACCAGCAGCAGGCGGTCGAACAGCTCGCTGCCGGCATTCTTGACGGAAAGAAATATCAGACGCTGATGGGAGTCACGGGCAGCGGCAAGACTTTTACGATGGCGAATATCATCGAAAAGGTTCAAAAGCCGACGCTTATCATATCCCACAATAAAACATTGGCGGCACAGCTGCACGGAGAGTTCAAGGAATTCTTTCCGAACAATGCCGTTGAATACTTTGTTTCATATTACGATTATTATCAGCCGGAGGCTTATGTGCCATCTACTGATACATACATAGAGAAGGACTCGGATATAAATGCTGAGATCGAAAAGCTCAGGCACTCAGCTACAGCAGCGCTGGCGGAGAGAGATGATGTAATAATCGTTGCAAGCGTATCGTGCATATACGGTCTGGGTTCGCCGATAGATTACGAGAATCAGGTCTTGTCCCTCAGACCGGGAATGGTAAAGGATCGGCAGGACATCCTGCGCAAGCTGGTAGACATACAGTATTCGCGAAATGATATGGGATTTGAGCGCAGCACGTTCAGAGTACGCGGTGATGTTATAGACATATATCCCGCGGGCAGTGAAAATGCTGTAAGGGTCGAACTGTTCGGGGATGAGATCGAGAGCATTAAAGAGATGAATCCTCTGACGGGAGAGATACTTGGGATGCGCGATCACATCTCTGTCTTTCCGGCATCACATTATGTGGCGAGTCCGGAAAAGATGGAGAAGGCTTTTGTTACTATCGAGGAGGAACTGAAAGAACGGATCACATGGTTCAAGGACAGAGGCAAGCTCCTTGAGGCACAGAGGATAGAGCAGCGAACGAGGTATGACCTTGAGATGCTAAGAGAGATAGGGACATGCAAAGGGATAGAGAATTACTCAAGGCACATCAACAACCTCCCGCCGGGAACGAGGCCGTATACGCTCATCGATTATTTCCCGGATGATTTTCTCATGATAATAGACGAATCTCACGCTATGCTGCCGCAGCTGCGCGCGATGTACGCAGGTGACCGTTCGAGAAAGAGCAGCCTCGTTGAATACGGATTCAGGCTGCCATCGGCTCTGGACAACAGACCGCTGCAGTTCGATGAGTTCGGCGAGCTGATAAATCAGGTGGTGTATGTCAGTGCGACACCGGCACAGTATGAAAAGGAAAAGGCTGGCGGTATCAGCGCCGAACAGATCATTCGTCCGACAGGTCTTCTGGATCCGCCGATAGAAGTGGTACCGACAGAAGGTCAGATAGACCACCTGATAGGTGAGATCAATAAAGTCACAGATGACGGCAACAGGGTGCTGGTGACGACGCTTACAAAAAAGATGGCAGAGGACCTCACAGACTATCTAGCGGCGGCCGGCATCAGAGTCAGATATCTTCATTCGGAGATAGATACACTGGAAAGAATGGAGATCATACGTGATCTGCGTATGGCCAAGTTCGATGTACTGGTCGGGATCAACCTTCTGAGGGAGGGACTGGATCTTCCGGAGGTCGCGCTGGTAGCGATACTGGATGCCGATAAAGAAGGCTTCCTGAGGAACGAGACATCGATGATGCAGACCGTCGGAAGGGCGGCGCGAAACGTGAACGGCCGCGTCATAATGTACGCGGACCGCATCAGCCCGGCGATGAAGGCGACTATGGATGAGACGGAGCGCCGGCGGCGTATCCAGGATGAATACAACAAGGCTAACGGTATCACACCGAAGACGATCGAAAAATCAGTCCGCGATGTCATTGAGGCGACGAGAGCAGCAGAGGATGAGCTTGATTACGATGACAGGAGCCCTCTGGAAATGACAAAGAAGGAGCTCGCGGATTATGTCGCGGCTCTGGAAAAGGAAATGAGGCAGGCAGCGGCGGATCTTCAGTTCGAGCGCGCGGCGATGCTGCGTGACAAGGTGTTTGAGTATAAGGCAAAGCTTTGAAGGATATAAGGGATCGGAATAAATGATAAAGGACATAGTAATAAAAAAGGCGGCAGAAAACAATCTCAAAAATATCGATGTTACGATACCACGGGACAAGATGGTGGTGCTGACCGGGCTGTCAGGCAGCGGCAAGTCATCACTTGCTTTTGATACGATATATGCGGAAGGACAGAGGCGTTATATGGAGAGCCTTTCTTCATATGCCAGACAGTTCCTCGGCCAGATGGAAAAGCCGAACGTCGAAGATATCGAAGGGCTCTCTCCTGCTATATCGATAGATCAGAAGACCACCAGCAAAAATCCTCGTTCTACAGTCGGAACGGTCACGGAAATATATGATTATTTGAGGCTGTTATATGCGCGCGTCGGTATACCTCACTGCCCGGTGTGCGGTCGTGAGATCACCAGCCAGACAGTGGATCAGATCGTAGACAGCATAATGGCATTCGGTGAGGGCGCGAGAGTAACGGTGATGGCTCCGGTCATCAAGAACCGAAAAGGTACTCACGAAAAAGTGATAGACAGGATCAGGCGTGAAGGGTTCGTCAGGGCGCGCATTGACGGTGAGATATATAATCTTAACGAAGAAGAGATCAGCCTTGAAAAAACGTATAAGCATGTTATCGAAATCGTAGTCGACCGTGTGATAGTTCGTGAAGGCAGCGAGTCAAGACTTACCGAAGCTTGTGAACTTGCGGTAGCGCAAGGCGATGGTCTTGTGATGGCGCAGATCAGCGTGAAAGAGGATCCTGATCTTGGCAGATCAGCTGTTGAAACAGAAAAGCTATACAGCACGAAACTATCATGTCCGGATCACGATATCTCGATCGCGGAGCTTGAGCCTCGGATGTTTTCATTCAACAATCCGTTCGGCGCATGCCCTGATTGTAATGGTCTGGGATTCATTCAGAAAATCGATCCCGATCTTATCATAGACAAAGACCAGAGCATTATCCACGGTGCCCTCGGAAAGATATTCGCCAGCATGGAATACAAAGGTTTCTATCGGCAGGAGGTCGAGGCGCTGGCAAGAGAGCATGGTGCTGATCTGGAGCTTCCTTACAAAGACCTGCCGAAGAAATTCACAAAAGAACTGCTATGGGGAACGGGAAACCGAAATCTCAAATATGAATATGTCAGCCGATATAATGGCAGAAGGACTCAGTTCGATCATCCTTTTGAGGGCCTTCTGAATAACATGGAACGCCGTTACAGAGAGACATCTTCTGAATTTATGAAGGAGAGGATGGGAGCTTATATGAGGACCACCCCATGTACATCGTGCGGCGGAGCGAGACTAAGGCCGGAGATCCTCGGAGTCACGGTCGGCGGAAAGAATATAGCGCAGCTTTGCGATCTGTCTGTCATTCATGCTATCGAATTTCTGGATAATCTAGAGCTGACAGAAAAAGAACAGATGATAGCGGGGCAGATCCTCAAAGAGATAAAGGCAAGGCTGTCGTTTCTGGCAAACGTAGGCCTCGATTATCTGACTATGTCACGATCGGCCGGGACGCTTTCAGGCGGAGAATCCCAGAGGATAAGACTTGCCACACAGATAGGTTCAGGACTGGTTGGTGTTTTGTATATACTTGACGAGCCCAGTATCGGCCTGCATCAGAAGGACAACGCAAAACTTCTGGGTGCTCTCAGGGAACTGACGGATGTCGGCAACACGCTGCTGGTGGTCGAGCATGATGAGGACACGATGTATGCTGCGGATCATATTATTGATATAGGTCCCGGAGCGGGGATCAACGGCGGCGAGCTGGTGGCGCAGGGCACGATAGATGATATAAAGAACTGCCCGCAGTCTCTGACGGGGCAGTACCTGTCGGGCAAGCTCTCCATCGAGGTCCCGATGGTCAGAAGGAACGGCAACGGCAAGAAGATCGTGATAAAAGGGGCTGCGGAGAACAATCTGAAGGGGATAGATGCAGAGATACCTCTGGGTAAATTTGTGTGCGTTACCGGAGTGTCGGGTTCAGGCAAGAGCAGTCTCATCAATGAGATCCTGTATAAAGGTCTCAGTGAGAAAATCAACAAATCAAAAGACAAACCCGGAGCACATGACAAGATCGAAGGGATCAAAAATATAGACAAGATCATCGACATAAACCAGCAGCCTATCGGCAGGACGCCGCGTTCCAACCCGGCGACTTATACGGGTGTGTTCACGCATATACGCGACCTGTTCGCAACGCTGCCCGAGGCAAAGATGCGCGGATACGGAAAGGGCAGGTTCAGCTTTAACGTAAAGGGCGGCAGATGCGATGCCTGCAACGGCGACGGCATCATCAAGATCGAGATGCATTTTCTGCCTGATGTTTATGTTCCGTGCGAAGTCTGCCACGGCCGCAGGTACAACCGCGAAACGCTCGAGGTCAAGTATCACGGGAAGAGCATATTTGATGTTCTTGACATGAACGTCTCAGAAGCTCTTGAATTCTTTAAGAACCATCCGACGATCACTCGTCAGCTGGAGACACTGGAGCGTGTAGGACTAGGCTATATCAAACTGGGACAGCCTTCGACTCAGCTCTCCGGCGGAGAGGCGCAGCGTATCAAACTGGCGAGCGAGCTTTCAAAGCGCAGCACAGGAAAGACCATGTACGTTCTAGACGAGCCGACGACGGGGCTTCATTTCGATGACGTCAGCAAGCTCCTGTCTGTTCTCGATGAACTGGCGGATGCGGGCAACACTGTAGTGGTGATCGAGCACAATCTCGATGTGATCAAGCGTGCCGACCATATCATCGACCTGGGACCGGATGGCGGAGACCGCGGTGGCACTATTGTAGCAGAAGGCACGCCCGAAGAGGTTGCAAAGGTCAAAGGATCGTATACCGGTGAGTATCTGAAAAAAGTCTTGAGCAGATGATCATACGGAACTATCCTCTTTGTTCAGAATAGACAATTTGTGCCAATGATGGTAAAATGATACGCAATCAGTATAGTTTCAAAGAAGTGCTTTTTTGAGCACTTCCTGCAGCGGAGGGTAGTAACGATATGATAGATAAACTGAACACCACAATGCTGACCGATTTTTACGAGATCACTATGGCCAATGGCTATCTTGAACTCGGAATGGAAAACGACATTGCGTATTTTGACTTGTTTTTCAGGAGGGTCCCGGATAACGGAGGGTTTGTTATCGTAGCCGGTCTGGAACAGGTGATCGAGTATATTGAGAATCTGAAATTCACAGAGGAAGACATAGCTTATCTAAAAAGCAAGAACTGCTTTGACGACAGGTTCCTCGAATATCTCAGAAACTTCGAATTCGCATGTGACATCTGGGCGGTCCCGGAAGGGACAGTTGTATTTCCGCATGAGCCGCTGCTGACGGTAAGGGGACCTGTGATGCAGGCTCAGTTTATCGAAACGATGCTGCTGTTGCTGATAAATCATCAGAGTCTTATAGCGACAAAGGCGAACAGGATCGTCCGCGCGGCGCAGGGGAGACCTGTCATGGAGTTCGGAACGAGAAGATCTCACGGAGCGTCAGCTGCGATACTCGGAGCGAGGGCTGCTTATATCGCGGGATGTGCCGGGACAGCATGCGCGCTGGCTGACAGAGATCATGGTGTTCCTGCTCTTGGTACCATGGCGCACAGCTGGGTGCAGATGTTCGATACAGAATACGAAGCGTTCAAGGCTTTTACCCAAATCTACCCTGACAATGCAACACTGCTGGTCGATACATATAACGTTCTGAAGTCCGGTGTGCCGGCAGCCATCAAAGTTTTCAAAGAACTCGATCCGCCGGTCAAAGGAATAAGGATCGATTCGGGCGATGTGGCTTATTTTACTAAAGAGGCAAGAAAGATGCTGGACGAGGCCGGGCTGGAGGACTGCAAGATAGTGATCTCAAACTCGCTGGATGAGTTCATAATCAGGGACGTGTTGTCGGAAGGCGCGAAGATCGATTCGTTCGGTGTCGGAGAAAGACTCATAACGGCAAGGTCGGAGCCGGTTTTCGGCGGAGTATATAAGCTGGCGGCAGTTGAACGTGACGGGCAGATCTACCCGCGAATGAAAATCAGCGAAAACATCGAAAAGATAACGAATCCGGGGAACAAAAAGCTTTACAGGATATATGACAATAATACCAGACATGCGATAGCTGATCTGATAACGCTGAACAGTGAAGAAGCGCCGCAGGAAGACGGATATGAGATATTCGATCCGTGGACACCATGGAAGCGCAAACGTATCAGCAATTACTACGCGAAAAAGCTCAGGACGCGTATCTATGATCACGGCAAGCTGGTATATGACAGCCCGTCTCTGGATGAGATAAGGCAGCACTGTCAGGAGGAAGTTGCTGCCCTGTGGGATGAAACGAAACGTTTTGACAATCCCACGCCTTATATCGTTGATCTCAGCAAAAAGCTCTGGGATCTGAGGCAGCAGATAATAGAAGAGCATATGGCCGGAGTTGAATAATAAAAAACGGGACAGAGTTTATCGCTCTGCCCCGTATTTTTTTGTAACTGAAATGTTCAGGTCACTACTATTTGTCCTTGCTGCCTGATGCGTTCAGGACGTCTCTGATCTTGTGGCTTACCATGCCTTTTACAGCCTCTCTGGCTGGTCCGAGGTACTGACGCGGATCGAAATCGCCCGGGTTTTCAACGAAGTGTTTTCTGATCTCAGCTGTGATCGCGAGTCTGATGTCTGTGTCGATGTTGACTTTGCAGACGCCGTGTTTTACAGCTTCGAGGATCATGTCTTCCGGAACACCCTGTGCGCCGGGGATCTGGCCGCCGTACTGGTTGCACTTGTCAACGAATTCAGGAATTACTGTCGAAGCTCCGTGAAGTACGAGCGGTGTGTTCGGGATGATAGCGTGGATCTCTTTTAATCTTTCAAAGTCGAGTTTCGGTTCGCCCTTGAATTTGTAAGCGCCGTGGCTGGTGCCGATAGCGATCGCCAGTGAATCTACGCCTGTTCTTTCAACGAATTCTTTTGCTTCTTCGGGGTCGGTGTATGTTGCGGATTTGGCATCGACTTTGACTTCGTCTTCAACGCCGGCCAGTTTGCCGAGTTCAGCTTCGACAACAACACCTTTGCTGTGAGCATAGTCTACGACCTGTTTTGTAAGAGCTATGTTCTCCTCGAAAGGATATTTTGATCCGTCGATCATGACGGATGTGAAACCATCATCTACACAAGCTTTGCAGATCTCAAAGTCAGCGCCGTGGTCAAGATGCAGAGCAACGTCTACGCCTGTGTCCAGGATAGCTGCTTCGACGAGCTTTGTCAGATAAGCTACTTTTGCGTATTTTCTTGCACCTGCAGATACCTGAAGGATCAGTGCAGAATTTTCTTCCTGAGCTGCTTCAACGATACCCTGGATGATTTCCATGTTGTTGACGTTGAATGCTCCGATCGCGTAATCTGCGTTCAGTGCCTTTGAAAACATTTCAGTTGTGGTAATTAGAGCCATAATAAATCACCTCCGAATAATAAAATGATAATTGTTATATTCAGTTTAACATATCAGATGGATTTTTCAATGCCCTAAAAAAGCGCGGATTTGTTTGTAAATCAAGCCTCAATCATGTATAATATTATGAACTATGTTAAGAACGAGAAAAGTGAATCTGAACTGTAATAATTACGGGAGGAAAGAAAATGACATATGTAACAGATACTGTTGATTATCAGCCGTACATACTGGTTGGTCTGGCGCTGATACTGGCGCTGATCGTACTGGCGATCTTCATTATAAAAGGCAAGATGAATCAGCAGCTTGAAGAAATGAAAAAAATCAGCGCTTTGCTGGAAAAGGGCGGGGTCATGGCATCAGAAGATCCAAATGTGAGCCAGCAGTTTGACGAGCCTGTCGCAGGTGAGATCGAACCGGATGAAAACCTTGCAGAAGAGAATATCATTGAAGCAGCCGACGCACCGGCAGCCGACGCACCGGCAGCAGAGCAAGAGCTGCAGCAAGCAAAGGAATATATCGATGAACCGCAGGTCGATCCGGTAAATGAGATAATGACTGAACAGGTTCCGGAAGATGTTCCGGCTCCAGAGTTTGCAACAGAACCGGAAGTTATGTCCCAAGTGATGCAGGCCAAAACAGGCGAATTTGTTTTTAACGATGATGCTGCACCTAAGATGCCTGCCGAAGAATCAGTTCCGGTAAGCGAACCGGTTTTCTCAGAAGATATTCCGTCATATGAGATCCCATATGAAGAAAAAGGATCTGCAATGCCTGAAGAAGAGATCACAGGTATCGATGATATTCAGTTCCCGGATGAAATGATGCAGCAGTCACAGCCTGCAGGATCACAAGTAGTAATAGATGATTTGCAGAATATGCCGGCAGACGAACCTGCACCGGCTGAAAAGGCAGCTGCATGGCAGGAACCGTTATTTGGAGAGTTTGCGCAGCCGGAATCACGAGTTCATATGCAGCCGGAGCAGCCGGTAATGCCGCAGAGCCAGCCTGCTTATCAGCAGCCGCAGATGCCGGAGCAGCCGGTAATGCCGCAGAGCCAGCCTGCCTATCAGCAACCACAGATGCCGGAGCAGCCGGTAATGCCGCAGAGCCAGCCTGCCTATCAGCAGCCGCAGATGCAAGAGCAGCCGCAAGTACAGCAAAAGCCTTCAAAGAACAGAATGACTTTTGATACAGCGAAGAGCGGCAGAACATATGACAAAAGTGAAATAGAATCAATCATCAAAAACTGATCGGAGGACTAGTGATGATTTGCAGAAATTGCGGGAAAGTACTGAAAGAATACGACAAATTCTGCAGCAACTGCGGAACTATTGTCGAAAGAGAAGGGACAGAAGAATTTGTATTCACTGCTCCTGAAAGAGATTTTGAGTGGAACGTCCATGCGTTTCCCACGGGAGAGCATCATAAAACAAAAGATGCTGTCTTTGACTGGGGCATAGATGACAATGAGTTCAGACGCAGGCCGAGAAGTGAAAGTGACAGTTCTTTCTTTGAGAATAAAAAGACAGAAAAAAAGCCGGATGTTGAGCAAATGAAAGAAGTAATCATCGAACCGATCGGTTCATTCTCTGCAGAACCAAAACCGGAAGCTGTCCCTGAGTCAATATCAGAACAGATGCAGGAACCGGAGCCTGCGCCTGTATCTGAACCTGTTGCAGAGCCAATGCCGGAACCTGTACCCGAACCAATGTCAGAGCAGATGCCGGATCCAGTGTCGGAAACAATACCTGGACCTGCAACAGATCCGATATCAGAAATGGATGAATCGTTTGACCCGGCAG
>Ga0256404_1013772_pt1 | contig 10134 bp, 6 predicted proteins | sample RumenRJG_01DNA_FD_185990 | JGI IMG/M metagenome (GOLD analysis project Ga0256404, IMG submission 185990) | Bovine rumen microbial communities from Lethbridge, Alberta, Canada - RJG_01 | ecosystem: Host-associated > Mammals > Digestive system > Stomach > Rumen | place: Canada: Alberta | collected...
GGCCGGCCGTTCCGGCCGATGACGCTGGGCAAGGTGCGCCGCGCCCGCGAGATCCTGCCGCCGAACGTGCAGCTGTGGGTCGACGGGGGCGTGAACGAGACGAACCTGCGCGACGTGGTCATGGCGGGGGCGGATGCCGTCGTCATGGGACGTGCCGTCTTCGGTGCGGAAGATCCCGTCGCAGCCTACGAGCGCCTCGTGGCGCTCGGCGAGCAGTACCGGAAGGAGCGCGACGCATGAGCGTGAGGAAGCAGGCTGAGAAGGAGCACGAGAAGGAGCACAAGAAGGAGCTCAGGAAGACGAGGAACCGCGCCATCATCGGCACCGCCGTGGCGGTGGAGCGGGCCATGCACAAGAAGCGCGCGATGGAGAGGAAGAGGAACCGCGCGGCTTTGGGTGCTGCCGTCGTCGTGGCGAAGGGCATCTCGTGGCGGAAGGCGCACAGGAAGCAGGATGAGGCTGCCGAAGCCGAACCCTCGATGGAGCAGGTTCCCTTTGGGGCCGAGCGCGCCGCGATCATCGAGTGCGCGCTGGAGATGCGCGACAACGCCCTCATCAAGGGCAGCGGTGGCAACGTGAGCATGCGCGTGCCGGGAGCCGGTCCCGATGGCGCAGACGCCTTCCTCGTCACGCCCTCCGCCATGGGCTACGACACGATGCTGCCGTCCGACGTGGTGCTGATCGATGGGAACGGTGCCACGCTCGACGGATGCCGCCGTCCGACCTCCGATATGACCGCCATCCTCTACATCTTCCGCAACATGCCCGAGGTCAACGTGGTCATCCACACCCACCAGCCCTACGCCACCGCATTGGGCCTCGTGTGCGATGAGCTGCCGGCCGACTTCACCACCGTCATCGACGAGCTGCATGCGGCGGTGCATGTGGCCCCGTTCACGCGCAGCTCCGACGAGGGCATGGGCGTGCTCACGGTGGAGCATATCGGAGATGCGCTGGCGGTCATCCTCAAGCACCATGGCGTCATCGCCGTGGGCAAGAGCATCGACCAGGCGCTTACCGCCGCCATCTACCTCGAGGAATCCTGCCAGGCGTATCTCGCGGCGCTCGCCACGGGTCTGCCCATCGCGCATCTCACCCCCGAGCAGATCGCCGACGAGGCGGAGGAGCGCGGCTACTACGGCCAACCCGAATGAGTATTCTGCGCACGGTCCGAGCGCGTCCTCCCATGGGTATACCATGTAGTGTCGGCTACAGGGAGGGATGCGCATGCATGTCGGGGCACAACTCAGGCGTTTCGGCGTAACGGGCGAGGGCGATCACGCGCTCACCGTCAAGTCTCCCTATGAGCCTGCGGGCGACCAGCCCCAGGCCATCGAGAAGCTCAGCGACGGCGTCCGCGCCGGGCTGCGCTACCAGACGCTCATGGGCGTCACGGGCTCCGGCAAGACCTTCACCATGGCGAAGACCATCGAGGCGCTCAACCGCCCCACGCTCATCATCGAGCCCAACAAGACGCTCGCCGCCCAGGTCGCGAGCGAGATGCGCGACCTGTTCCCCGACAGCGCCGTGGTCTACTTCGTGAGCTACTACGATTACTACCAGCCCGAGGCCTACGTCCCCCAGACCGATACCTACATCGAGAAGGACGCCTCGATCAACGAGGAGGTCGAGAAGCTCCGCCACCAGGCGACCTCGAGCCTGCTCTCGCGCCGCGACGTCATCGTGGTCGCGTCCGTGAGCTGCATCTACGGCATCGGCAGCCCCGAGGACTACGCGGGCCTCGCACCCACCGTGTCGAAGGATGTGCCGCTGGAGCGCGACGACCTCATCCATGCGCTCATCGACATCCAGTACGACCGCAACGACGTCGACCTGCAGCGCGGCATGTTCCGCGTGCGGGGCGACACCGTCGACGTGTTCCCGCCCTACGCGGAGAACCCCCTGCGCATCGGCTTCTTCGGAGACGAGGTCGAGCTCATCGCCGAGGTCGACAAGACCACGGGCGAGATCCTGCGCACCTACGACGCGATCCCCATCTGGCCAGCGTCGCACTACGTGACCGAGCGTCCCAAGATCACCCACGCGCTCGAGACCATCGCCACAGAGCTCGAGGGGCGCGTCGCGGAGCTCAAGGCGGCCGACAAGCTCCTCGAGGCGCAGCGTCTCTCCCAGCGCACCTCCTACGACCTCGAGATGCTCGAGACCATGGGCTTCTGCTCGGGCATCGAGAACTACTCGCGCCACCTTGACGGTCGCGCGCCGGGCGAGCCGCCTTTCACCCTCATCGACTACTTCCCCGAGGACATGCTCTGCATCATCGACGAGAGCCACGTCACGGTCCCGCAGATCCGCGGCATGTACGAGGGCGACCGCTCGCGCAAGGTCACGCTCGTGGAGCACGGCTTCCGCCTGCCGTCGGCGCTCGACAACCGCCCGTTGCGCTTCGACGAGTTCGAGCAGCGCATCGGCCAGTTCATCTACGTCTCCGCGACGCCCGGCGACTACGAGGAACGCGTGCAGCAGCAGCTCGTCGAGCAGATCATCCGCCCCACGGGCCTTCTCGACCCCAAGATCGAGGTGCGCCCCGTGCGCGGCCAGATCGACGACCTCATCTCCGAGATCAAGGACCGCGTGGCCCGCAAGGAGCGCGTTCTCGTGACCACGCTCACCAAGCGCATGGCCGAGGATCTCACCGACCATCTGCTCGACGAGGGGATCCGCGTCAACTACATGCACTCCGACACGGCGACGCTCGACCGAGTGGACATCATCCGCGACCTGCGCCAGGGTGCGATCGACGTGCTCGTGGGCATCAACCTGCTGCGTGAGGGCCTCGACATCCCCGAGGTCTCGCTCGTGGCGATCCTCGACGCCGACAAGGAGGGGTTCCTGCGCAACCGCCGCTCGCTCATCCAGACGATGGGGCGTGCGGCGCGCAACGTCTCGGGCGAGGTCGTCATGTACGCCGACGATGTGACCGACTCCATGCAGCTCGCGATCGACGAGACGCGCAGGCGCCGCGCCATCCAGGAGGCGTTCAACGCCGAGCACGGCATCGAGCCCAAGACCGTGCGCAAGGCCATCTCCGACATCACGGGGTTCCTCGCCGATGCCACGGCGACGCTCGCGGGCAAGGAGCGCGCGAGCGGGACGGGCAGCCACGGCGAGTTCTTCACGCCGTCGACGGCGGAGACCGTCGCCGAGGAGCTCAAGGCGCTCCCACGCGATGAGGTCATGCGCATCATCGCCTCCCTCGAGGAGGAAATGATGGCGGCGTCGGCTAATATGGAGTACGAGGAGGCGGCACGCCTGCGCGACCAGCTGGTCGAGCTGCGCGGCGCCGTCGAGGGCACGAGCTCCGAGGAGGTCATCGCCCGTCTCAAGGCAGGCGCGCGCAAGGGCAGCGCGCATGCCGCACGCAGGAAGTACCGCCCGAAGAAGTAGGGGAGGAAGCATGTTCTGCCCGATTTGCGGAACCCAGAACGAGGAAGGCGCCCGTTTCTGCGCCAAATGCGGCGCCGAGCTGCCGCGCATGGCTGCTCCGACCAGGGCGTCCCATCTCGACACGAACGGCGACGGCATCCCCGATGTGCTCGAACCCACCACGGTGTCGGCACCTCCCACCACGGTGATGGCCACCCCGACGACGGTGATGGCTCCTCCGGCCACGGTGATGGCGCCGCCCACGACGGTGCTCCCGTCGCAGGCCGACGACCTCGATGCCACGCGCGTCGCTCCTCGTCCCGCAACCCAGCAGCGTCGCTACCAGCCCGCCCCGCAGCCCGCCCCTGCGCCGCAGCGCAAGAAGGGCGGCAGGGGCATCATCGTCGCGCTGCTCGCGATCATCGTGCTCGCATGCGCAGCGTTCGGCATCATGTACTGGCAGCACTACCAGGCGCAGATCGATGCCGCCGAGCAGGCGCGCATCGAGCAGGAGGAGGCCGAGCGCCGCGCAGCCGAGGAGGCTGCGCAGAAGGAGGAGCAGCGCAAGCCCCACGACGTGATCCTGCCCATCTCCGCCGAGGGCCTCGACGCATACGGCTCGCGCATCCCGGTCCAGGTGAAGGGCACCGACTTCGAGGGCAACTCCTTCGACCAGTCGTTCTACGTGTCCTATGACGGCGCGGGCATCAACGTCCGCAAGGGCAGCTATGAGGTGACCATCCTTGCCTCGCCCATCGCCTCCGACGGCACGGTCTACGCGGTTCCCAGCGGCTCCTTCCCGTTCACGATCCCCGATACGCAGGAGGCGGGGAGCGTGTTCAAGGCTCCCGGATCGATCGTGCTCACCCCGCTCGACCCGCTTTCGGCCGACGACGTCATCGCGCAGGCCCTCGCCTTCGCCCAGGCGGACCCCGACCTCTCCGCGGACGTGCTGAGCGCCCTTTCCGACGCCGTGAACGCGAAGAAGTCCGCTGCGTTCGACGTGCAGGACCAGGCGGCGCATGACCAGGCGGTCAGCAAGGCGCAGGCGGACGGTCTCACGGTCGTCTCCGGCACGGTCCACATCATGACCGGCAGCGAGCTCTGCTCGTTCCAGGGATACGAGTTCGAGCAGGTCTTCGGCACGGGCGACTGGGCGAACGAGGAGGCCCAGAGGGTCTACGTCGTCATCGTGTTCGATGAGGAGACGGAGCTCAACTGCATGAGCGCAGACGGCTCCGGCCTGCGGACCGACGTCGCGACCATGATCGCGGTCACCAAGCAGAGCAAGAGCACGTGGGAGAAGTACGATGGCAAGACGGTCACCGTCGGCTTCAGGCCCGAGGAGACCTGGTGGCCGACCGACGTGAGCCTGCCCATGGGCCAGCCGCGCACTCCCAACGTGAGGATCATCGACTAGAAGGAAGAATCCCAACGTGGCGAACATCATCGATTACGCGTGCTGCGAGCTCGATCCGCTCACGGCGCGTCCGCTGGGCGACGTCGACTCGCTCATCCTCTCGTGGCTCTCGTACTACCGGCTTCCCGAGCAGGCGGCCGATGCGCGCACGCAGCGCGGCATGCGGTTCTCGGACCTCTACGACAAGGGCTACCTGGACGAGGTGACCGCCATCACCGGCAATGCGGATAGCTACCGCTACCTGATCGCGGCCGTCGCGGCGAGCCCGCGCTTCCGCGGCATGCGCATCTGCAACTACGTCGAGGAGGTCGATCCCGAGCGGGAGAAGCAATTCTCGGCCATGACGTTCAAGTTCCCGGGCAACATCACCTACGTCGCCTTCCGCGGCACCGACAACACCCTGGTCGGGTGGAAGGAGGACTTCAACCTGGCCTTCGAGACCGAGATCCCCTCGCAGCGCGAGGCTGTCGAGTACCTCGAGCACGCCGCCTCCATCACGAACGGGCAGCTTTGGGTGGGCGGCCATTCCAAGGGCGGCAACCTTGCCGTCTACGCCGCCGTCATGTGCAACGATCGCACGGCGAAACGGCTGCGCGCGGCCTTCTCGCACGACGGTCCCGGGTTCACGCCCGAGATGATGTCGCGCGAGGCATGGGCGAAGCGCGCGGGTCTCATCCGCAAGACCATCCCCAACCAGTCGCTCATCGGCATGATCTTCGAGCAGCAGGATGACTACCAGGTGGTCGCCTCGACCGAGCAGGGCATCATGCAGCATGATCCCTTCTCATGGAAGATCGACAGCTGCTCGTTCAAGCTCGTTGACCAGCTTTCGCTCGGAGCGCGCCACGTCGACCGCAGCCTCAACGAATGGGTCGCCAACATGACCCCCGAGGAGCGCGAGCAGTTCGTCGACACACTGTTCTCCATCTTCGCGGCGAGCGGGGAGACGACCTTCGCGAGCATGGGGGACCGCTGGATCGAAACGGTGCCCGCCATGCTCGACTACGCGAACAAGATGCCCGAGGAGACCCGCGAGTCGTTCCGCAGCGTCATCGGAGACCTCTTCCGCCAGCTCGCCCCCGACCTCTCGCTCAAGGGAATCGTCAAATCGTTCGCCGGATGATGCCCTGCGCGGCCCGACGGTGGTGGCCGGAAAGCGCAGGTGTGCTACGCTTTCCGTATCGGACCGTTCCAAGGAGGCCTCCATGGCAAACATCATCGACTACGTGCGCGAGAACTCCGACACGTTCGCCGAGCGTGCCATCAACCGCGTCGACAGCCTCATCTTCTCGTGGCTCGCCTACGTGCGCTATCCCGAAGATTCCCCCGTGCGCACCAAGGAGGGCCAGACCCTCTATGAGACCTTCGGCTTCGGCAGCCTCCTCGGCATGGTCGCGCCGCTTCACGATCCGCGCGAGACCGAGGAGCTGCTCAAGGCCATCGCCGCGAGCCCGCGCTTCAAGGACGTCGTCGCGTGCCTCCACTACGAGAAGTCCTCGAAGGTCGAGGAGCAGCAGTTCTCCGCGATCTGCTTCAGGCTCCCCGACGACAAGGGCACCTACGTGGCCTACCGCGGCACCGACAACACGCTGATCGGCTGGAAGGAAGACTTCAACATGGCCTTCGCGGCCGCCGTTCCCGCGCAGATCACGGCAGGGGGCTACCTGCTGCTCGCCGCCGAGCAGTTCAAGGGTGACCTCTGGGTGGGCGGCCACTCCAAGGGCGGCAACCTCGCCATCTACGCCGTGCTCAAGGCGGACGACCTCGTGCGCCTGCGCGTCGAGAAGTGCTTCTCGCATGACGGCCCCGGCCTCAACGAGGCCTGCATGTCCGATCCCGCCTGGCCCACCACCGCGGCGCTGGTCGACAAGACCATCCCCGAGGAGTCCATCATCGGCCTCATCTTCGAGGGCCGCGAGATCACCCCCGTCATCGTGCGCAGCACCAACCCCGGCCTGCTGCAGCACGCGCCCTTCTCGTGGGAGATCGAGGGGACCGACTTCGACATCCAGCGCGCCGTCTCCTACGACTCCTACAAGACGGGCAAGCGCCTCAACGCATGGCTCAAGACGATGGACGAGGCGGGCCGCGAGCGCTTCGTCACGATCCTCTACAAGCTCGCCGAGTCGACGGGCGAGGTCACGTTCTCCGGCCTCACCGACAGCGTGAAGAACGGCTCGCTCTCGCTCATGCTCCAGAAGCTCGACAACATGTCGGCCGAGGACAAGAAGTTCTTCACGGACGCGCTCTCCGACCTCGTGGCCACGATCCTTCTGGGACCTGCGCCCAAGAAGGCCGTCACCCCCACGGAGAAGGTCGCGGAGGCGGGCGACAAGATCGACGACGCCACCGCGCGCTTCAACGACCGCCTCGCCCAGATCGAGCGCCTCGCCGGCCTCTAACCGCACATGGGGACAGGTTGTTCGTTCCCTTTTGGCACAGAGGGACAGGTTCGACCGTTACGCAGTCAGCCCGCCTGAGGGGCTCTGCGCGATGATCGCCTCTGCGGCGCGGATGCCGTCGGCCGCCGCGCTCATGATGCCGCCCGCATAGCCCGCACCCTCGCCCACGGGGATAAGACCCGCGCAGCCGATGCTCGCGAGGCCGTCCCCGCGCGTGATGCGCACGGGCGAGCTCGAGCGCGTCTCAACACCCGTGAGAACCGCATCTGCAGCGTCGAAGCCGGCGAGCTTGCGCGCGAGGAGCGGGATGGCGGCGCGCATGGATTCGGTGACGTAGCCCGGCAGGCACCCGTCGATGGATCCCCAGGCGACCCCGCGCGGATAGGTGGGCTGGATGCGCCCGGGACCCGATGAGGGCACGCATGCGAGAAAATCGCCCACAAGCTGGGCGGGCGCGACGAAAGCGCTGCCTCCGGCCTCGAAGGCGGACCGCTCGCATCCGCGCTGCAGCGCGACGCCCGCGAGCACGTCGTCGCCGGGCAGGTCCTCGGGGAAGACGTTCACGAGAAGCCCCGCGTTGGCGTTGGTGCCGGCGCGCCCGGAATAGCTCATGCCGTTCGTGCAGACGCCGCCCGGCTCGCTCGCCGCGGAGACCACGTAGCCTCCGGGGCACATGCAGAAGCTGAACACGCCGCGTCCGCCGTCGAGGTGGCAGGAGAGCTTGTACGGAGCGGCCCCCAGCAGGGGATGGCCTGCTGCCGCACCGTAGAGCGCGCGGTCGATATCGGCTTGGAGGTGCTCGATGCGCACGCCCATCGCGAAAGGCTTGCGTTCGAGCGGGATGCCGCCTTCGGCGAGCAGCGCGTAGACGTCGCGGGCGGAATGGCCGGTCGCGAGGACGACGCGGCGCGAGGGGAGCTCCTCCTCGCGGCCGTCCTGCTCCACGCGGATGCCGCGTACGGAGCTGCCGTCACGGACAAGCTCGGTCATGCGCGTGCGGAAGCGCACCTCGCCGCCCGCCTTGCGGATCATCCCCACGATGCGGTCGACCACCTGCGGGAGCACATCGCTGCCCACATGGGGGTGTGCATCGAAGAGGATCGACGGATCGGCGCCGCCTTCGACGAAGGTCTCGAGGATGAAGCGGTGAGAGGCGCTCTTGGTGCCCGTCGCGAGCTTGCCGTCGGAGAACGTGCCGGCACCGCCCGCGCCGAACTGGATGTTGCAGTCGGGGTCGAGCGCGCCTGTCGCATTGTGCTCCGCCACCACGGCTCCGCGCCGCGAGGCATCGTCGCCGCGCTCGATGAGGAGCGGCTCGAGACCCGCGCGTGCGAGCACGAGCGCGCAGAACAGCCCGGCGCACCCGGCACCTACCACGATGGGACGCTCCTCGAGCGGTTTCGCAGTTCGGGACGGGTAGGTGTGCAGCGCATCCTCGACGATGCGGATATCCCTGCCCTGGCGTGCAAGCCGCGTCTCGGCGGCTGCGTCGAGGGATGTGCGGACGGTGTAGGTGAGGGAGACCTTATCGCGCTTGCGCGCGTCGATGGAGCGTTTGCGCAGCTCGAGACCTGTAGCGAGACGTTGCCCGTCGACGCGCAGGCTGCGCGAGAGCTCGCGCACCAGCGCGGCACGCTCGGTTTCGCGCGTTTTGCCGAGACGGGCGAGCGGGATGCGGATGTTGGCGACCTCGATCACGCGCGGGCCTTCGCGAAAGCCGCAGCGGCGGCCCCGGCGACCATGCCGGACTTCCATGCCCAGGTGAGGTTGTATCCTCCGCAGGGGCCGTCGATGTCGAGCACCTCGCCCGCTGCGAACAGCCCCGGCATGTCCCGCACCATGAGGGTCGCGGGATCGAACTGCGTCGTGAGCAGACCGCCTTGGCGAACCTGCGCGCGATCGGTCTGCGCCTTTCCGACAACCGTGCAGGAGACGCGCTTGACATCGCCCAGCACCTCGACGATCGCGGGGTCGATGACGCCGCGTGCGCTTCCCGCCGCTGCGACCATGCTCGAGAAGCTCTCCTCGTTCACGAGCGGAGCGAGGTCGAGCAGGAGCGTATCGCCCGGAAGCGCAAGGCGCGAGAAATTGAAGATGACGATGCCCGAGAGCCCGTAGCTGCGGAACAGCACCTCGCCGCGCTCCTGCGCAACTACCCGCTCGTCACGGAGGAGCGTCACGCGCGTGTCCGCTCGGCGACCGTCGAGCTGCTCGAAGGGAAGGCCCTCGCAGGCGAGGGGGCAGAGCGCAGGCGAGAAGGGCTCGGCGTCGATGCCCTCAGGAACGAACCCGTCGCGGCAGGCGAGCACGATCGATGCCGCCGCCAGCCTGCCCGTCCTCCCCGAGAAGAGCTCCGTGAACGTGACCGCCCCGGTGCGGATATCGGTGACTTCGCGGGCGCAGGCCATCGTCACGCCCGCCCGCTCAGCACGGGCGAGTAGGACCTCGCGCACCGAGGATGCCTGATCGCTCAAAGGATAGACGCGCGAATCGTCCTCGCTCTCGAATCCGGTTGCGAGCCCGCACGCATCGAAGAAGCCCAGCACGTCGTTGGCGGCGAAGCTTCCGGGACCGAGAACCTCCTCGGCGAAGGCGGGGTTGTTGTAGACGCCCGCGCGCACGTCGAGGTTCGTGAGGTTGCAGCGGCCGTTGCCCGTGGCGAGGATAGGCCGCCCGCAGGTGAGGTCGCGCTCGAGCACGACGGTCGAGGCGCCTGCCTCGGCAGCGCAGATGGCGGCGACGAGCCCCGCGGAGCCTCCACCGCAGACGCATACGTCGACAGCCTCGGGCAGCGCCGTCGCGGCGGCATCATCCAGCAGCTGCTCGCGCAGCTGCGCACGCGATGGCTTTCTCGGTCCTCTCGCCACCGTCAGTCGGTGCTGTTCGCGTCGTCGAAGAAGGCTGCGACGGTCTCGATCTTCAGCACGG
>Ga0256404_1013773_pt1 | contig 10134 bp, 11 predicted proteins | sample RumenRJG_01DNA_FD_185990 | JGI IMG/M metagenome (GOLD analysis project Ga0256404, IMG submission 185990) | Bovine rumen microbial communities from Lethbridge, Alberta, Canada - RJG_01 | ecosystem: Host-associated > Mammals > Digestive system > Stomach > Rumen | place: Canada: Alberta | collected...
CCTCAGAAATACCGGCAGACAGAGCCATAGAGTCAGCACCACCACCAGCAGACAGAGCCTGGAACGAACCGATCATACCGAGCACAGTACCGAACAGAGCGGTCAGGGTACCCAGAGATACGATGGTAGCAACCATAGGCATGTTCATCTGCAGAGTAGGCATCTCCAGCTGGGTAGCCTCCTCGTGAGCCTGCTGAATCTTAGCGATCTTGGCAGCCTTCTTCAGTGTGCTGTCGCCTTCAACGGTCTGATACATGTTGATAGAAGCCATAACGACATTAGCTACAGAACCCTGCATCTTGTTGCAGAGGCTGCGAGCCTCGTCGAAATTCTGAGCGCGGATAGCATTCTTAACCTGAGCGGTGAACTTAGCGAGGTTCATCTTACCAGAAGCGGTACGGATAGCGAGGAAACGCTCGAAACCAAGGCAGATAACGGTGAAGAGCAGGGTCAGGATCAGACCTACAACGAAACCTCCTTTGTAAACGGTACCCAGCAGGTTAGCGGGGTGTCCGGTGCGATCGCCGCCGATGAAGTTGTCGGGGTTACCCATGACGAAATACCATACACCATAACCTAAGCATGCGCAAACTACGAGAATAATCCATGCTGCTTTCAAACCTTGGAAGCCCGAATTTTTTTTGGCTGGGGCTGCAGCCTTTGTTGATGTTGCCATAAAAAATGATTTTAATTTTTTAGTTATTAAATGAATTAGTTTGTAAATGTTTCTAACGTGTAATACTCGGCAAAGATAGTAAATTCGGAATTACTATTCGCCTAATTAAGAACTTTTAACTTGATATTTCTCAATTTTTATCGTAGAACGCCTAATGCTTCCTTGATTCTGCGCATTGCTTCGACGATATTATCGTCACTGGTGGCATAGCTCATGCGGAAGCATTCGGGGTCGCCGAAGGCGTCGCCGCCAACGGTGGCTACATGTCCTTTCTCCAGCAGATACATCGCCAGGTCGGTGCTGTTGGCAATGACGGCTCCGTCGGGAGTCTTCTTGCCATAGAAGCTGCTGCACTTGGGGAACAGGTAGAAAGCGCCCTCGGGCACGTTCACTTCCAGTCCGGGAATGTCCTTGGCGAGTTTGACGATGAGGTTGCGACGGCGCTCAAAGGCCTTGCGCATCTCTTCTACGCAGTCCTGGCTGGCCGTATAGGCGAACTCCGCAGCTTTCTGACTGACGGAACAAGGTCCGCTGGTATATTGTCCTTGTAGTTTATTACATCCTTTGACGATCCACTCTGGGGCAGCGATGTATCCGATGCGCCATCCGGTCATCGCGTAGGCCTTGCTGACACCGTTGACGATGATGGAGCGCTCCTTCATGCCCTCGAACTGGGCGATGCTCTCATGCTTTCCGACGTAGTTGATGTGTTCGTATATCTCGTCGGCCAGTACGAACAGGTCGTCGTGCTGCTTGATGACATTAGCCAGTCCTTCCAGTTCGGCTTTCGAATAGACGCTGCCGGTAGGATTGCTCGGCGAGCAGAGGATGATCAGTCGTGTCTTGGGTGTGATGGCAGCTTCCAGCTGTTGGGGTGTCATCTTGAAGTTCTGTTCGAATCCGGCTTCCACGATGACGGGATTGCCGCCGGCAAGAAGAACCATCTGCGGATAGCTTACCCAATAGGGTGCAGGGATGATGACCTCGTCGCCGGGGTTGATGAGTGCCATCACGGTATTGCAGACACTCTGCTTGGCACCGTTCGACACCAGGATTTCCGCTGGTGTGTAGTGCAGGTGGTTCTCACGTTCCAGTTTGCGGGCAATAGCCTGGCGCAGGTCGGGATATCCCGGTACGGGAGAGTAGCGTGAGTAGTTCTCGTCTATAGCCAGCTTAGCTGCCTGTTTGATATGGTCTGGCGTGTTGAAGTCAGGCTCTCCGACGCTCATGTTAATGACGTCGATGCCTTGAGCTTTCATTTCAGAACTCTTTTGTGACATAGCCAGCGTTGCTGATGGCGCTAGTCGTTGTAGACGATCAGATAATTGTGCCATATTCTTAGGTTTCGTAAGATGTTTGTTGCAAAAGTAATCAATTTATTCTTTTCTGCGAAAGAAATGGGACGTTTTTTTGTCGAAAGGGACGAAAAAACTGACATTTTGAACTATTTCAAGTGCAGTGTGTGTCCCATTCGCTCTTTTTTGGTCTGCAAGTAGCGCAGGTTGTACGGGTTGGGTGTCGTTTCGATAGGTACGTTTTCTACGATTTCCAGTCCGTAGGCCTCCAGTCCGACGCGCTTCACGGGGTTGTTGGTCATGAGTCGCATCTTCTGCACACCCAGCTGGCGCAGTATCTGTGCCCCACATCCGTAGTCGCGCTCGTCGGGTTTGAAGCCCAGATGGATGTTGGCGTCGACGGTGTCCAGTCCTTCCTCCTGCAACTTGTAGGCGGCAATCTTGTTCATCAGTCCGATGCCGCGCCCCTCCTGTTGCATATACACGATAACGCCTCGTCCTTCCTGCTCTATCATCTGCATGGCTTTGTGCAGCTGTTCGCCGCAGTCGCAGCGTTTCGAGCCCAGGATATCACCCGTCATGCAGGAAGAGTGAACGCGCACCAGTACAGGCTCGTTCTCTTTCCATTCTCCCTTGATGAGCGCCATGTGCTCCAGTCCGTTGCTCTTCTGGCGGAAGGGAATCAGTCGGAAGTGTCCGTAGTCCGTCGGCATGTCCACTTCTTCGCCTTTCTCTACCAGGCTCTCCTTCTTCAGTCGATAGGCTATCATGTCCTTGATGGTGATAATCTTCAAGTCGTGCTTATGGGCAAACTCCATGAGTTGTGGCATACGTGCCATCGTGCCGTCGTCGTTCATGATTTCAATCAATGCTCCGGCGGGGTAGAGGCCTGACAACTTGCAGAGGTCGATGGCAGCCTCGGTATGACCGGACCGGCGCAGTACACCGTTGTCCTGAGCATACAGCGGGTTGATGTGTCCCGGACGTCCGAAGGTCTTGGCTGTTGATGTCGGATCAGCCAGTGCACGGATGGTGGCGGCACGGTCGTGAGCAGACACACCTGTGCTGCAGCCTTCTATCTTGTCGATGGTGACGGTGAAGGGCGTTCCCAGCAGCGACGTGTTGTCTTGCACCTGATGGGGCAGTTCCAGTTCTTCGCTGCGACTGATGGTGACGGGAGCGCAGAGCACGCCGCGTGCATTCTTCAGCATGAAGTTCACCATTTCGGGTGTTATCTTCTCGGCGGCACATATCAAGTCGCCTTCGTTCTCACGGTCTTCGTCGTCTACGACAATGACGAATTTGCCAGCCTTAAAGTCGGTCAGCGCCTCTTCAATCGTATTGAGCTTAAATGTATCCATATTCCTTATACCTTATTATATATTATGTAACGACCTCCATCTCACGCTGCAGGTCACCCAGGTTGATGACTCGTGGGATGAGTTTCTCGTTGATGCGTATGATGTGTTGCAGGTCTTTGTATAACCTGATGCGGAAGCGTATCATGCGGAAATAGAAGAAGATACCCGTAGGCAGGAAAAGTCCCGTTGCCACGTTCAGCCATTTGCGCTGGAAGGGGCGTGTATGGGCGTGTGTGGCAATGATGGGGTATTGGTTCAACTTGGTCAGCACGTAGTTGTCCTTCGTGTAAGAAAGGTCCTCGATGGCTGTTTCCAATACGTTGTTGATTTTCTCTATCTCATGATCGTCACCGGGACGGAAGAATACCTTGATAGGATTAGGCCACCGCAGCAGCTTGTGGTCTACGGAGTACTGGTCTACCTCGATACTGATGTTCTTCAGCATCTCTGCATCCGTAAGGTATTTCGGGTCTTCGATAATGACCTCCTTGCGCGTGATGTGTCGCTTGGTGCGCAGTCCGAGTATATGCATGGCCAGCTCCTTGTACAGGTCGACGTTGAATACCACCGAGTCGTTGTTGGCCTTGTGGGTGAAGAACAGCGCCAGCGGAGACAACACGACGGTGCCGAGCAGTTTGCCGAACCATACCGTCCAGTTGTCGTCACGCGCCATCTTCATACCCGTGCTGTCCAGGATGTAGAACACGATGAACACCAATACGGAGATGATGACGGGCACACCCAGTCCACCCTTGCGGATGATGGCTCCCAGTGGTGCTCCGATGAAGAAGAAGATGATGCACGACAGCGACAGCGTGAACTTGTTGATGGCTTCCATCTCGTGCATGCGCTCTTCGCGGTTCAGATAGAAGGAGTATTCCGACTTGAACTCCAGGTTGCTGTTAGCCAACTGTGCATCGCTGGCAGCCTGTCGCATCACGTTCTGGCGCTGGTCGCCTGAGAGTCGGAGGTACAGGGTGTCGATGGTGGCTGTGTTCTGGGCTACCTTCTGGGCAGCCTTTATCGAGTCCTGCTTGCTCATCACGGGTCCGTTGAAGGTGTAGCTCTTCGCCTCGTTGTAGTAGGCATGACCTACCGAGTCGTTGAATTCGCGGATGGAGTCCAGGTCGTGCAGAATCTTGCCGAGTCCCTTCGAACGCGCGTCAGAGGCTATTCCGCCAGCTTCCGCCATATTGAAGCCACCGTCGAAGTCGAGCAGTATCGTCTTGGTCGAGAAAGTCTCGCGGCGATAGGGGACGTTGGCTGATACGTTCAGTCCTGACTGCCGCATGTTCTCAAACCATTCTCCGCTGTACAGTGTCAGTTTCAGGTGCTTCTTCTCGGCCGTCGCTTGTATGCGTCCGGAGTCTGCCAATATCACGGCAGCATCCTCGTAGCCTCCGTTCATGCGGTAGATCATGATGCCGTACAGCATACCCGTGTTCAGGTCTTTCTTATGCACATAGAGGTTTGAGTTGGGAATGCCGTCGTAGAAGATGCCCTCGGGAATTTCCACCTCGGGATTCTTCTGCTTCATCGATAGCAAGAGCTGTTGGAATGAGATGAACGCCTTCGGACCGATGACCTCCTGGAAATAGAAGGAGATACAGGAGATGGCTACCACGATGATGATCAGCGAACGCATTGACTGCATCAGTGAGATGCCTGCAGCCTTGATGGCTGTCAACTCCGAGCTCTCACCCAGATTACCGAAGGCTATCAGTGAGGAAAGGAGGATGGCAAGCGGAAATGCCTGTGGCATCAGCATCAGTCCCATGTACCAGAAGAACTGTGCCAGCACCTCCATCGACAGTCCCTTTCCTATCAGCTCGTCCACATATCGCCACAGGAACTGCATCATCAACACAAACTGGCAGATGAAGAACGTTGCGATAAACAGCAGACCGAACTGTTTGGTGATAAATATGTCTAATTTCTTAATGCGCAGCATAAATCAAAGCCCGCTAACACGGTGTAGCCGCTCTAAGTTGTCGTCCCAGATACCGCGCAAGTCCGACTCCTCGTCGTCGTCAGCGGCAAAGTCGGTGATGAGCAGACTCAGCTGTCCCGTAAGGTCGCTACCCACAATGCGCATCTCCCAGAAAGCCTCAGGAGTGTCCTCGTGGTAGTCCCATAACATACGTATGTGGTCGTATTTGGCTACTTCAAGTATCTTGGATTGTTTGGTGTCACGCTCCGTCCAGGGGTGCCCCCAGGTGAACGTCATGGTGTCGTTCTCTTCGGTGACGGTATCTGCCAGCCACTTTTGCAGGCCTGCAGCATTACTAATCATGTCCCATACAATTTTCGGCGACTTCGTCGAGAGAGGGTATTCGATGGTTAGCTTTTTCATTGTTTCCATATTATTAGGTAGGATCATTTACATGAATTACAGCGCAAAAGTACAAAAAAAAATCGAAACACAAAGATTTTTCCCTAAAAAGTTTTGGAGTTTCGGAAAATAGTTGTACCTTTGCACCCGCTTACAAGCAAGATGGCGGGGTAGCTCAGCTGGTTAGAGCGTCGGATTCATAATCCGGAGGTCGAGGGTTCGGGTCCCCCTCCCGCTACGAAGAAAGACTGCTAATTCATTGATTAGCAGCCTTTTTTGTTTTCTTTCGCAGGTCTCCTTACTTCAGCTGTTCCAGCGCGCGACAAAGCTGGTCGGGACACGAAGTGCTCTTCGTTCCGCATCGGATGCCGTTCAGTTTCTTGATCACGTCGTCCACGTGCTGACCCTTAACCAACTGGCAGATTCCCTGTAAGTTGCCGTTGCATCCGCCCAGAAAGAACACCTGCTGGATGATGTTGTTCTCGTCCACGGTCACATCAATCAGCTTCGAGCAAGTGCCGTGCGTCTCGTATTGTACATGTCTTGTTGCCATAATCTTTATTTTTTCGCGACAAAGGTACGAATAAGTGAGCGAAATGCCAAATTTATTTGAGCATTTCCGAACGAAAGTACCTTCGACCGAAGGTCAGAGGTAGTGCAAATCGAGAGAAAAACCAAAGATTAAATTCATTTTTTTTGGCACGGATGGCCACGGAATACACGGAATTTTTTAATTAAAATTAAGGGCTAAAAAACAGTGTCCCGCTCGACCTCTGGTCGCTTTGACCTTGGTCAAAGATGCGTGTCCATCCGTGCCTAAAAGAATGCCACAGGGACAGAGAGGTGAGTGACATATGAGGGATGATGGCTGAGGTCACACGATACCAGGCACGCTGTTACTGCTAATATTTAAGTTTTTCCGAAAAATATTTTGAAAATCTAAATATAATGACTATATTTGCAGCGAAAAAGAAAACAATACGATGCGAATTATATCAAAAAGTACACTCGTTGAATACTATACCAAAGAGCCCAAAGCTAAAACTGCGCTCGAAGAATGGTACGAGAAAACCAAGAAGTCGGAATGGACTTGTTTCTCTGATATTAAAAACACATTCAATAGTGTGGATGCAGTAGGCAACCAACGATATGTGTTTAACATCAAAGGTAACGACTACCGACTGATTGTTCTCATTCAGTTTACACCCAAAACCGTGTATATCCGGTTTGTTGGGACGCATAAACAATACGATGCAATAAAGGACATTAAAAACATTTAAGACTATGGCACAGATTAAAAGCGAGGCAGCCTATCGGGCAGCATTGAAAAGGATAGATGAGCTTCTACCGTTGGTAAACGACGAGACACCTACCGATGACAAAAACTATCTGGAACTCGACATGATTTCAGATATGGTTGAGGAGTACGAGGACGTGCATTACCCCATAGGCAAGCCGTCATTGATTGATGTTATCAAATTACGCCTCTACGAAATGGGCATCAATCAGACAAAGCTTGCTGAAATGCTGGGATTGAGTACGGCCAGGGTGAGCGAGATTATGAATGGGAAGAGCGAGCCGTCATTGAAAATAGGCAGGGAACTGAGTAGAAAACTGAATATTGACCCTGCCATCGTATTAGGCGTTTAATCCATAACAGGTACCACTGTCACAGCCCGTGTGCGGACAACCAAGGGGAATAACGGGACTCTTTGATCTGATGGAGATTATCGAGTAACATAAAAGGGAGGCACACGCCTCCCTTTTTTCTCTTTTGTCACCACCGTGCACTTAAAGCAGCGCCAGTGGTCCGTGTCCCATGCAAGATGTCGTGCCGAATGCCGTCAGCGCAGCCGTCAGAATGCTGACAATAAACTGCAAAATAGTTTTCCAAGTCTCCCGTTTCATAGATTAAAAATTAAAGATTAAAGATTAAATTCTTTTTTTTGGCACGGATGGCCACGGATGGACACTGTTTTTTGCCTTAAAAAATTCCGTGTATTCCGTGTCCATCCGTGCCTAAAAATTATCCTTCGTCCGTACCGTCGATGATGCTACCGCTGTCGCCACCAGTGTTGGTGCCACCCTGGTTGTCGCCACCAGTGTTATCGTTAGGGTTAACGTTCCCGTTATCGTTCCCGTTATCCTCCTCCACCTCACCAGCGTCGGTAGTCACGCGCTTGACGATCTTGCCATCGCGGTCGTAGCAGGTAATCTGGATGCTGGTGTTCTTCAGCTCGTCCTTCAGCTCCACAGAGGGAGTGAACACGATGCGGCGGCTCTTGATGAGTCCGGACTTCACGTCCTCCACCTTAGCCACAGCCTTTGCGCGGACTGCGAAGCGCATCGTACCCAGACCGGGCAGAGCCACCGAGTGACCTTCCGTTGCCCACGCCTTGATCACCTCACCGGCTGCGTCCCAGCAAGCCTGCATCACACCCTGACTCACACCCGAGCGGAGAGCGGCCTCGCGGATGACCTTCTTCTGTGCCAACGCCATGTACAGCTCAGGAGTCATGACGTAATAATAACCAGGATTCTTACCGATTTTGAGTTCGGTTTCTCGTGCATTTACTTTAATTGCCATAATCAAAAATTTTTAGTTAAACATAAGCAAACATAGAGGTCTTGATGACTTTTGGCGCCTTAGGTGTCACTTAACCTCCGGTTTTATTTTTTTAAAATTGTTAATATTTTTCTTTTCCGTTATTTTTTACTTCCTACTTTTCATTTTCTACTTTATTTGTTTCCCTTAAGGGTAACAATTTTTCCCCTTAGGGAATACTATTTTTGTCCTTAGGGATTGTCATTTCGGTTGCTTTGTCTTGTATTTATTTTTCATAATGCAAAGGTACACTATTTATCTGTAAATTGCAAATTATTTCGCCAAAAAAGCACGCAAAAAAGCACGCACCAGGTTTTAGGGCAGATTGTCTGTTACAGCGTTACAGTGTTACAGTTCCAAAACCATACACCTCTTCCCCTCTCTCAGAGTGGAAAGAATTTCTATATTAATATATATAAATATATATATAAATATAGGCTATTTTTTGGGGTATGCGGGTAGTCATTTTTTCTAACTGTAACACTGTAACAACTGTAACGTTCGTTGTTTTTGTGTGTCCCACTGAAACATGTTAATTGAGTGAAAAACATTTGCACAATTAGATTTTTCTTTGTACTTTTGCAAGAAATATATTACTAACCCACGCTTATGAAGCACGTAAATACACGGAAATTCAAGGCAGTGGGGGGGGTATTTTCTAAAGCCTACGGCTTTCATGCCCTCCGCACTTTTCCCCTTATTTCCTTTATTCTGAGCATGTTCCTCGCAGTCGCCTGCGAGAAGGAATTGACGCACTATCCCGAAATCGTCGCCTATCATGCCGAGTCAAAGACCCTTGACGTAGCCACTTCCGACAGTGTCGGCAAGTTCAACGTTAAGGTCAAGACCTTCGTGGCCAGTCACCCCGACGCCACGCAAGACCCACTCTATCCAGAGATACAGAAGAACATCAAGGCAAACCTGCTCCGCCTCTCCCTCACCATCGACGACGAGTGGGACGGCGAGACCTTTATTGAATATTAATTCTTAAAACACTACAATATGAAAAAACACCTACTCTTATTCGCTATGATTTTGCTACCATTGATAGCTAGTGCCCACGACATTGAAGTTCAGAATGCCGATGGTGTTACCATTTATTACAACTACATTAATAATGGTACGGAATTGGCGGTTACTTTCCGTGGTGATAGGTGGTATGATTCTTATTCGAACGAATATCAAGGCAATGTCGCTATACCTGAGGAAGTAACCTACATGAACAGGACACGCAAGGTGACGAGCATTGGAGATTATGCGTTCTATGATTGCAAAGGCCTTACCTCCATCACCATCCCCAATAGTGTGACAAGCATTGGATTTCGGGCGTTCGAGGGTTGCTCTGGTCTTACCTCCATCACCATTCCCAATAGCGTGACGAGTATTGGAGGCGCAGCGTTCTATCAATGCTCTGGCCTTACCTCCATCACGATCCCCAATAGTGTGACGAGCATTGGAAATAAGGCATTCTCTGATTGCAAAGGCCTTACCTCCATCACGATCCCCAATAGTGTGACGAGCATTGGTGCCGCAGTTTTTGAATCCTGCAGCGGCCTCACCTCCGTCACCATTGGCAATAGTGTAACGAGCATTGGAGACTGGGCATTCCTTGGCTGCTCTGGTCTTACCTCCATCACCATTCCCAATAGTGTGACGAGCATTGGAAATAGTGCGTTCTATGGTTGTATTTAGAGACCTCTAAACAACCACAAACAATGAAAAACACATAGGGTTAAACCTCTGTATATCAACTACTTTTAGATTTTAACACTTCGGACTTGCTTTTTGGTGGTTCTCAAAAATCCGCTTACCTTTGCAACGCATTTCTACCGCGGAGAATTTTGAGGGCTTTTATTTTGCCATCT
>Ga0256404_1013774_pt1 | contig 10134 bp, 7 predicted proteins | sample RumenRJG_01DNA_FD_185990 | JGI IMG/M metagenome (GOLD analysis project Ga0256404, IMG submission 185990) | Bovine rumen microbial communities from Lethbridge, Alberta, Canada - RJG_01 | ecosystem: Host-associated > Mammals > Digestive system > Stomach > Rumen | place: Canada: Alberta | collected...
AAATTTGCCAGATAGCGTGTTGCCATCTGCTTGTTCTTGGCGTTCTGGAGAAGCGGAGAAACTGCGCTGTAAAGGGCATCAGCACGTTCCTCGAATGGAATATGGTGGATGGAACCGGCTTTTTCATAGAGTTCCTTTGCCTGCTCCTTCTCCATGCCAGCGGATTTGCAGAAGTCTGCGATGCGGTGGCGGATGGTGCTGGAAGACGTTTCTTCCATCTCGATGCAATCCAAGAAGAAGTCTGAACGAGACAAGGCGGTTTCAATTAAAACCGCGAGGATTCCCCGTCCTCAACGCCTAAACGTATGGCGGGGAGGAATCGCGGCGCGGCGCATCTTGTACCTTTGACGGCATCGCTTTGTTGCGATATACTTGAATCAGTCGAACTGATTGGAGTGTAGCAACTATGCGAAATTTACACCACAATGCTCATTCGGTATTCTGCATGTACTATCACCTCGTCCTCGTCGTGAAGTATCGTCGGAAAGTCATCGATGATGAAATTTCCAACCGACTACGAGAGATGTTCGAAGCCATCGCTCCGAACTACGGCATCGTCTGCGAAGAATGGAATCATGACATCGATCATGTCCATATCATGTTCACCGCCCAGCCGAAATCCGAACTGAGCAAGTTCATCAACGCCTACAAGAGCGCGAGCAGCCGACGCATCAAGAAGGAATTCCCTTCCATACGGCAAAAGCTGTGGAAGGAATACTTCTGGAATCAGAGCTTCTGCCTGCTCACGACTGGCGGCGTTCCCATCGATGTCATCCGGCAGTACATCGAAGACCAAGGACACAAGAATTAAGAAAGGAGGATGCGCCATGAAGCCGTTGAAAGACTTACCGTATTGCTTCGGTCTCAAGATGCAGGCGTATCCATCCAGCGTCCAGAGGGATATCATCGACAAGAACATCGACTTCTCCCGCTTCTACTGGAACCAGCTCGTCGCCGCCAACAAGAAGATGTCGTGGCTCCGGCACGCAAAATCATTCTGCTGGCCATGGGCGGATGAGCAGATTGCGCATCTGCGCGACCTTGCAAACCCGAACTGCAAGCTTCTGAAGCGCCTGTTTACCTTCCTCAACGATTCCGACTTGGACAGCGACGTTCCCATGCAGGCGAAGGCGAATTACCAAGCGGCATGGAATCTCTGCAAAAAGGTCAAGTCCGTCCAGCCGCCGAAGTTCCATAAGAAACGCGAAGATGGAAGCTATCAGACCTCGAACCACTACAACGCCAAGAAATCTCCTGTCGCGACTCCGTACAACGGGAACATCAAGTTCCTCGACCGCACGCACATCTTCCTCTCGAAAGTTGGGCGCATCCGTGTCGCGTATTCGAAGAAGCTCGCCCTCCGCATCGAGAAGATGGTGCAAAATGGTGGCGAGGTCCGTCTCACGAAAGCTACGGTCTCGCGGGATGCCTGCGGGGACTACTTCGTGTCCTTCCAGTTCGCGTCCGATGTCCCCTACGGGATGGCGTTCGAAAAGACTGGCTCGAAGCTCGGCATCGACCTGAACCTTGAAAACTTCCTGACGGATTCCAACGGAGAAGTTGTTGACAATCCGCGCTACTACCGTCAAGCAAGGACGCAACTCGCGAAAGCCCAGCGGAAGCTCGGGAAGCGGTGCGCCCGCGCCAGGAAGGAACATCGCCCGCTCCGCACGGCGAAGAACTATCAGAAACAGAGAAGGCTTGTCTCCCGCATCCACCGCAGGGTGCTCCGGCGCAGGGACAGCTTCCTCGACCTCCAATCCACGACACTCATCAAGAACCACGATCTGGTCGCGGCAGAAGAGCTCAGGAGCAAGAACCTGCTGAAGAACCACGCCATCTCGATGTCCATCGCGGATGCTGGCTGGCGGACGTTCCTCTCCATGCTGGAGTACAAGGCAGAGATGCACGAGAAGGTGTTCCGCGCCGTGGATCCGAAGGACACCACGCAGACGTGCTCTCATTGCGGGCATGTCCTCGACAAGGAACACAAACTCACGCTGAAAGACCGCGAGTGGACGTGCCCCGTCTGCGGGACGCATCACCTTCGCGACCACAATGCCGCGAAGAACATCTTGGCGAGAGCGCTCGCCTGAAACCAGAAAGCCGTTGGCAACGAGCGGCTTCGATGCCCTTGGTAACTACGGAGCCTCCACGGTGTCGGGAGAAATCTCGGCGTCGCGAGTTCTGCATATCTAGGGAATTTGTGATACGAGACGGGAACTACGCCCTTCTTCAATTCACAAGCCCCCGCCTCAAACATCATCGGATGTTTGAGGCGGGTCGTTGACCAGAGGCAACCGCTTCACGGTCATATGCCTTTTCGGCAGATGATTTTTTTGATTCATGTTGTGCCATGATGGATGCTCCCCTCACTCGGCCCCGAGCGTCAGCCAAGGGTCTTTTCCAAACACTTGATAGTCATACCAGAGCACCATGCCGTGGCGATCTGTGAGCGTCATTCGATGGCGCTCATCGAAGAGGACGACGATGAACTCGTTCTTGTGACGGCGCACGCGCATGAGCTCTGCTCCGCTCGTGACGCAGGGATGGAAATGCTTCCTCTGGATGAGGAACTGCTCGAATTCGTAGATGTCTTGGAGTTTTACAAGACCGAACCATCCATAGGTTTCATGGATATGGTCGAGTGCTTTCTGCTTCCTGCTTTTTGTCATGATGTTAGCCCTCTGTCATCGCCCGTTGAATGGCACGAGCGATTTGAGTACATATTGATCGGACAGTGGAAACGAAATATGTATGACTCCGTGATGGATATCACCATCACTATAAAAATGGTAACAGATATTGTCCGTATCGTACTCTTGTGTTTTTGCATCCGACACTTTGCAGGGAGCCTCAACAGATGGCTGGAAAATATTATCGAAATCGCCGTAATACCCCTTGCTTTAGCTATGGGGATATAAGGCGGTGGGTGGCGCTGGCTCGATACCAGCGATGCCCACATTGAATTTCCATACTTCTTTGTTCCCTTCACTTCTCGATTCATGGTACAATCGAAGAAGAAAGAAAGTGATTCGGATGTCGAACACGCGTGGCTACAAGTACCGCATCTATCCGAATGCGTCCCAGCGTTCCTTGCTGGAGCGCATCTTCGGATGTTGCCGCTATGTGCGCAATCATTTCCTCGCTTTGCGAAGGGATGAATGGAAGGCGAACCACCGAGATGCATTCGGCTTTACGAAGGAAGATGTCGAGCTACTCGCTAGACATCTCGGGCACGAAGACAAACTGCCAGAACTCACGAAATGGTACGATGGCTACAACTTCCAAGGGATTGAAATCTATAACCCTTGGTCGGTTCTCAATTACTTCAATCAAGGCTGCAAACCGTGCGCATACTGGGAAAATGCAGCGAGCAACGACATTTTGCGCAATCTTCTAGCCAGCACAGACCGCCGACGGCGCAAAGAAATCGCCCGCCTCATGAAAGGCGGCAGCGTCGTGACGACAATCACAGAAGACATCACCTATCAGGACATTGGCGTGAAACGCAAAGCCTTCTGGAGCTTCATGCTCCATGCTGGCTATCTCAACTGCACGAAGACGCAGGAAGAGGAAGAAGCGCAATATATCCTCCCCATCTCAAATCATGAGATTCATAGCCTTCTGCAAGATCTGAATGACGGCATTGGAAGAACAGAAGCCGTGCTCTGCGACAAACTTTAATGTTGCTTTTTTGCGAGACCTTTTTGAGATTTTGTCTTGCAGTTTGATAGGACAAATGGTATACTAAATAAGCGAGAGAGTATTTCAACATATACGCTAATCAGAAGACCCCTTGCGGACTTTGTAGCCGTAAGGGGTCTTCTTGTATCTTGCGTTACCCGTTAAAACGAAATTTCAGCTGCAACATCTTTCTTTCGCCAGAACTCAGCGGCACGCAGTGCGCGTTGCGGACTTCATGACATCGCGGACGTAGCTTTCCTTCTGACCGAAAGGACTGCATGTCTGGATGATTTTCTGGACATCTTTTTGGGAATTTGTCTTGAGCAGACGGATGGCTACGCCAGTATCGAGCTGCTTCTGTCGGTCGTGGTCATAACTGTAGAGGTTCGTGATGCCGGCCTCCAGGAAGGCTTGCATGCCATCGTCGGAGAGCGGCTTGCGAGCAGAAATCTCCTGTCCTTTGGCTTCGAGGATTCTGCCTGCGCGGTAGGAATACTTGCCCGTATCCACGCTCTTGGCAAGGCTCTGGATACCTTTCTCGAAGCTATGGAACTGCTCTTTCGTCAGGACGCCCTTGTGCTCATGGAAAAAGCCCTGCACTTTGTCCTTGAAGGAGAGCGTGTAGGAAAGAACCTTTCGGGCGAGCTGATTCGGGGCATGACGGAGCATGATCTCGCGCTCCTGTGCTTTTGAGAATGCCTCGGCAAGCAGCTCTTCCTTGACGGTATCGTCATTCATCTTCCTGAGGTTGTGCTCCATCTTGTAGGCATCAATCTGTTCCTGCGAGATAGGATAACTGGTTTCGGTATGCTGGAGGAGTTCTTGGTAAAGCTGCTCGTCTGCTTTGCGGAGGCCGTGGAAAGCCTCATGCCAGAGGGTTTCGTCCAGAGGCTTGTTGGAATCGACATTGAGGTAGATGATGTTCGATTCTGGTGAAAAGAGGCCATGAAGCCCTTCGTCACCGTGGAAGAATTCCGTACGGATGCCGAAGACGTCCTCTGAGAACTTGCGGAGGGCGTATTCTTTTTCGCCGAGTTCGTCTTCGCGGACAGGATGCGTGATGTGCTGCATCTCATCCACAGCGGCATAGTCATCTGCCGAATAGAGGGCGATGCCCTTCTCCGTCTCCTGATAGCGCAGCACCGAAATGAGCTTTTCGTAGGCTTCACGGATATAAGGAAGCTCTTCTTCCGTTGGATACGGGTAGGAATCCTTCTTCCCTGTGCCCTCGTCCCACGATTTCTGGTCAAGGAAATGGACGAGATACGGGTCTTCGATGCCCTGCTCCTTCATCATGGACTGAACGACGGCCTCAAAAGCGCGAGCGCCCATCTCCGTATTCTTTGTCCAATATTTGTTGGCAGAGGTTTCCAGCATTTCGGAACGGCTTGGAATGCCAGATGCGCTGATGGCGTACTGGGTATCGGTGAAGGCTTCCTTGATTTCTTCGCGCAAGGAATCTTCTGCGAGGATGAAGCCAGAGCCTTCGCGGCTGGCCGTATCCCCGATGGGTTCGTGCTCGAAGGATGGGATGTACTTCTCCCCTTTCGAGGTCGCGACAACGCTCTCTTTGAAATGATTCCCACGCTCCTTGGTAAGACGATCTTTGAGGTCTTTCGTGTCGGAATACAGAACGAGGGAATCCTCTTTTTCCAACCGCTGGAAATAATGGTCGAGCGCGTGATACCACTCGTGCGCGAAGGTGCCTGCGCCCCTGGTCTTCGTGAGGTTGATTGCGATATTTGCATGTTCATAATGAGCAGAGAATTTGGAACGGCCATTGCATCCGAAGAGAAGGGCAAGGTCGCCATTGAGAGAGACGGCCTTCGGCGGGATGTGGAGGACGTTCGCAAGGTCGATGAAGGCGTCATAGGCAAGATTGAGGTCTTGCTGGCGGGTCTTGTCATCGACCCAGTTGCCAAACTCGACGGCCTTGAATCCGAAAGTTTTGTCGAAATCCTCCATGGTGACAGGTCCATCATGGTGCTTCCCTTTGAGGTTGAAGATGTCAAGGTCTGGATGCGCCTCAGGAGTCTTCTTCCAGTCGGCGAACATCTGGTCGAGTTCGTCGGCATGGTCACGACGGAAGGTAGCAGCCTCTTCCCTCGTCTCAAATGTTTTGAAGGTGCGGAGCTGGCCATTGATTTTCTTGGCAAGGAACCAGTATTCGATTTTCGGATGCTTGCGGGTTCCCTGATAATGGCAGTAAAGGTCAAATTTGATGTGCTTCGGGGCGGGAGCTGGAGCGGAAGCCGCCTGCCTGCTGGCAGTCTTCTTGCGCTTTTCTTCCGCGATATAATCTGCGAGTTTGGAGATGCACGCTTCCCGCGTCGTAGCCTCGACGATGTCTCTTCCACGCCCGATGCCGTAGGTATTCATGTAATCGACATTGCGGGCTTCCTTGATGGCATAGACAGTCTGATCTCCGCGCCGATATTGCGCCATGTAGTAATTGCCGAGGCTTTGCTCGTGCCCGCAGGCTTCATAGAAGTCCATGAGGTCTTGGACGCGCTTGACGTAGTAAGATCCCATGCGGTTCATATCTTGTGCGGCATCATTCTCGAATTTCAGAAGAGACGTCAATGCCATCGCATACTGGCCGTCCGTAGGCTGCGAAAGTACAGAAACGGCACAGGACTGCGCAAGATTGAAGCAGTCACAGTAACGGTTCATGTCATAAGAGTACGAGTGGGGCTTCTTGGGAAAAGCTTCTCGGAGCGAACGGACGAGCGCGAGCTGCTTCTCAAGGTTCGGCGTGTCTTTGATGGCCTTCGTATAGTTGATTTTCGGCCAAAGCTTCCCCATCGGGGTGCTCTTGATGTCGAGCTCGCCTGCACGGCGGAGTTCGTCAACATACTGCTTGCAGGCATCTTTTCGGGCAAAGCCTGTTTCTTTGCCAAAGTCCGTAATTTTTTGCAGGATATCGTGGGACGGAGGTTTCGGCATGGCCGCTCCCCCGCTGATGACCTTCTTCTTCGGAGTTGCCACCGCATTCTGGATGGCATGCGGGATAGGATGAAGAAAGATATCCTTGGGAGGCTCTTGAGGAAAATCTGTAAAGAGATTCATCTCCATCGAGCCTGAAGACGACTTGTTCATGAGATGTCCTCCCCTTTCGTTTTTCTACTCCAAAAATGGTAGCAGACGAAAAGGGATGGGAACTCTTTTGTTCTTGCAAGTTACTTTTGTTGCTGCAACTTTTGCATGGTACGGTTGGCAGCACGCTGGATGAGTTGCTGTGCCGTTACTGGTGTCGGAACAATGTGATCAATCAAAATAGATACATCTGTTCCCGATGCCCGACGATACGTTCCAATGATTCTCCCGTAAATTGTTACATAGTCTTCTGTTTTTACTTTATAAATATCCGACAGCACTTGCTTGTCGTGGTGATTGATATTTCTTGATACGACATACGAAAAGATAGAATCACCATTTCCCTTGAATTCAATGCTGTCCGTTCCAATATCAGAAACATGTGCGTAAGAAATTTTGACGAACTTCCCTTCATACTGTTGTACCGCAGTATTGATGTTCGATTCATATGCATCAAGCAAATCATCAATGTCTACGTCAGCATACGTTTTTGATTCATGCCGTTTATGCACATTCGCAATATACTCCGTGATGGCCTGATCACCATGAATAAATGGATGAGATATATTGTATTTATATGCACCCCATGCATATTGCTCGTTGGAATTATAGACGCAGATAGTTATAATAGCTAAGAAAACTACAGAAAAAGCGGCAAAGGCAAAGACTCCCTTGAGAACCCACAGCTGGAAAGACTCAAAGGTGGTTAGTTCGTTTTGATGATTTTCATGTTCTTTTGATGACATTTTGTTTTGTTCCCTTCACTTTTAAATTTTTTTCTTGTTCATCATTTTGAGAAAGAATATGTGGCCTCTTTGACGAAAGCTTTCGCAATATCGTGTATGGAAGCCCCATCTGACTATGACAACATTGTACTATATGAATCGCGAGAAGTCGATACCGAGAGGAAAAGGCTGTGCCAGCCAGCATCGACTGAAAAGAAGAAGAGCCACCGACGATTTTCAAAATCGCGAGTGGTTCTTTGTTTTTGGCGATGAGTGTGATATTGCATGAGGATGCATCGGTTTTGTGAAGATCAGAGAGAATGAATCGTCTCAAAAGCCTTTTTTTGTCGCCCGCTGGATGCTTTTTTCGATGGAGCGCATGACACGCTCCGCAGCCCTCTAATCATGTACATCGTAGAAGATGGCATCTGCATCCGACATAATGCATCCTTTCATCGTGAAGGAGAATCTTTGGAGAGGTTCTTGACGGCTTCCTGCGCGACCTTTCTGGTTTCCATCCAAGAATTGGTCGACGCCAAGCGTTTTCGGAATCCACCTGGTTTTTCAAGGTAAACAGCGAAGCGCTTTGTATCGCAACAGGGTTCCCTGCGCTCTTTGTCTTTGAAATCCTCATAGACTGTTACCGTCGTATCACCAATGGCTTTCGAGATGCATGGACACCAAGCATCTCTGGAAGTGGTGTCGTGGAAGCCGGCAATCATGTGGAGCTTGTCATCATAATTGGGGCAGGCAAAAAGATAGCGCGGCTTTTCGCAGAAATCATGGAAGAACTGCATGGATTCCTGATGCATCTCCCCATTCTGGCACTTGAGCAGAGCAGCCTGCACGGCTGGAAGAACCATTTCGCGAGGAGCCTTGTCCATCAAGTCTTCGACGAGATAGCGGTTGATGCCAGAATCCTGTGCTTCATGCGTCTTTGTTCCAGCCCAATCCAGTTCATCATGGAAGAAGGTGCCATAATCCTCTTTGGAAAGCTCCCAATGCATATTGGGATGCAGGAGGAGTGCTTCCATCTTGGATTGAGGAATCACATAGAATTCCTCTGGCTGGTACTCCGATTGCATATGGAGGGCTGCTTTGCCAGTATCATCCAACTGAATGTCTCCCATAGGAGCATTTTCCAGTTGATAAACATCCCGCATGATGGCTTGTGCACTATTTGCTTCTTTCAAATCAGAATATGGAATTTTCGTAGCATCCCACGTAAATACTTCCATATTCGAAATAGGATGCGCCCCTGAAAATCCATGCCCATCTGTATATGCGAGCAAGATGCCGGGCTCAAACTCCGCAAATCCCGTCCGTTGGAGAAATTCAAAGGCTTCCCTACAATCCGGCGCAGTTCCATCCTGACGGTATTTTTCTGCGATTTGTGGGCTTGTGACAGGGATTTGCCCATGACGGCACGCATCTTGGAGCTGGAACTTTTCTTTGTATTCTTCAACAGGGTCTTTCAAAGAAATCGAAGGGTGCTGCTTCTGAAAGGTTTCATCATACTTCAGGCAAGCTTCGAAGCATTTTCCCATGCCCTTTTCCAGAAAGTGCTGAAAATCTTCATAGCTCATGCCCGCAAATTTCTCCGCAGGAAGTTCGAGCCCGTAATCGCGAAGATCACCGATTTGGTAATATTTGTCTTTTCCCCCAGGAAGAAGGAATGCCTGTGTTTCCTGCTCGAAGGCTGGAAATGAGACACAGATGCTGTCAGACTCTGGGTTATATGAAAAGCGAGGCACAATCTGAATAGGATGCGCTGGGTCGACCGTGATGCAGGCATCTTTGGTTGGCTGGAGGATATCAGATGCTGTGAACGCTTCATCCGCAACCGTCACTCTCTTCGCATCCCAGGCATCTTCGTCAGACATCGCTTGACGAAGATTTTCCTGTATCTTTTGGAATTCATCAGGCTGGAAGCCATTGGAATAGTCCAGCAGGGATTCCATCGATTGAATCGACATGATATTCACCCCTCAATCAGCGAATCGGAACTACCTTTTGTTCAGCTTCATGCTTCTGAATGTTTTTCAGCATCGACTGAAACGGTTTTTTGAAGGCAGTACCTTGGAATTTAGGCAGGTTCTCCTGAATCGTGTCCTTGAGATTTTTCACGGCTTCGCGACGTTCTTCTGGCGTTCCTCGGAAGAACGGAGATGGAACGCATGGAATCGCTTCTTCCATCTTGTGCAGGACATCCTTGCAGAGACGGTAATCTTCGATGTCCGTCGCACTGGCACGGCTCTTCATGGCAGGAGAATGGTTTGTGAGGATGCCGCAAGCAGCGGCTTCTTTTTCGTTATCTGGAATTTCTGCCGTGACGAGGACGCGGTCATCCATTTCCTGAAGCGTATCGATGGCAGCGAGGATGCGCTGATGAAGCCCGCCGAGCTTGATTGTACGTGATGCATTGGAATCCATGTCCCGCATAAAATGGTCGAGATGGCGCGGGAGCGTGCGAAAGCTGTTCTGTTCAAGGAACTGGTACGTGACGAGCGGTTCATCCGCTCCCATCGGGTCGATGCCGGAAAGGAGCATCTGCTGGATTTCTCCAGCATGCTCGCGGTCAGGCTCCACAGCTTCTGCACAGTTCAGCTGGTAGTCATAGGTTTCC
>Ga0256404_1013775_pt1 | contig 10133 bp, 9 predicted proteins | sample RumenRJG_01DNA_FD_185990 | JGI IMG/M metagenome (GOLD analysis project Ga0256404, IMG submission 185990) | Bovine rumen microbial communities from Lethbridge, Alberta, Canada - RJG_01 | ecosystem: Host-associated > Mammals > Digestive system > Stomach > Rumen | place: Canada: Alberta | collected...
ACGGATTCTCATATCAGTTATCAGCGGCTAAAGTCGCTATTATTATGGACTTTTTAGATGCTACACAGTAACCTCATCGCGGCTTTAGCCGCTGTAATCTGATTCTAATCTGTGAAATGGCAATGACATCGCGTAGTCCCAAATCCGTATAATCCGTAAAATCCGTTGTTTATTTTCATTAACTCAGCTTTCGTATGTATAAAAACAACCACAGATTACACAGATGACACAGCTTCTTCTATTAGGATTTTGTCGCAAAGCGACAGATTTAAATGAATCCAGACCGAAGGTCAAATCTGTGCAATCTGTGCCGCTCGACCTTTGGTCGCTTGTTACCATCGGGATGCAAGAATCTGTGGTCGAAATGCGTTCTGCTATGCCGCTTTCTTGCGCTCCGTAGGTGCTCAGGCCTACAACGGATTTTACGGATTCTTGAATTCAAAATAAGCAAGCCGTACAGTTCGTTTAACGCGTGCGCTTAGCGCGTGCGTGATTATTAAAATAAAAAAAATGCTTGCGTCTTTCTTCGTTGTTGTTTTTTTTTGTAACTTTGCACCCAATTATGCAAACCTGGGTCAAGACCGAGGTGTGCAGAATGCAATGAATCTGTCTGATGGCAAAGGAAGCTAACGTGAGCGAGAATGCCAAATTGAGGTCGGTGGACACCCACAAGACCTCTGCCCTTGGCGTAGACGAACGGCATTGGTTCGTGGCTGAGGTAAAGCCTACGATGGAGCGGAGCGTGCGTGACCTGTTGCTGAAATCGGGCTATGAGGCATACCTTCCATCTCAGGTGAAAGTCTCTGTCTACAAGAATTATACAAGACATACGTCGGAAAAGCCGGTAATACCAGGTGTTGTTTTCGTGTACCTCGTTGAGGGACAGTTGAAGCAGACCGCTGCATTAAGCAGCTATATCTATCGTTTCATGCCCAACCGCGCCCGGAAACGGGATGAGAATGGGTCATTGGCGTTTGCCTATGTCACCGAGGCAGAATTAAATCAGTTGAAGTATATATGTCGTCAGGCTGAGAATCCTGTGCTGTTCTCAGAAGAACCTCTGAAGGTGGGACAGCGGGTACGTGTGATGCGTGGTCCCCTTTCCGGCGTCGAGGGCTTTTTCCTACAGGAGGGAAATAGCACGAGCATTGTGGTCAAGGTCTCGATAGGACGTTTCAGCTATGTCAGGACAGAGGTTTCCAAGGACGATGTTCAGCCGGTGTGATTTTTATTTGATTTAAAATTTAATTATCAAGGATATATGAAAAAGTATGCGATTTTTCTCTTGGCCATTGTCGCGTGGTTGCTCAGTAGCTGCCAAACGCCTAATCTGGCCTATTTTACCGATTTGCAGTATGGACAGACAGAAACAGTCACTCAGGGCGGCGACCTTCGCTTCCGTGTAGGCGACAAACTTTCAATTGTGGTGAACAGCCGCGATCCGCAGCTCAGTGCATTGTTTAACCTGCCTTACATTACTCATACAATAGGCACCTCTCACTCAACATCTGGTACTATGGGCTATACTATTGACAGTAGGGGTGAGATAGACTTTCCTGTATTGGGGAAAGTCAAGGCTTTGGGTTTCAAACGCGAAGAGCTTGCTAACTACATCAAGCAGGAGCTGATGAGGCGAAACTTGGTGAACGATCCCGTGGTAACTGTCGAGTATGCCGGAATCCCCTTCAACGTAATGGGTGAGGTGGCCAGACCAGGACGCTACTTTTTTGACCGTGACCGCATGACGTTGCTTGACGCACTCAGTATGGCAGGTGACCTGTCCATCAATGCTAAGCGCGAGAATGTGATGGTATTACGAGAACAGGGCGACACCCGTACCATGTATCGTGTGAATCTGCAGTCAGCCAACGAGTTATATAACTCGCCCGTTTATTATCTGCAGCAGGGCGACATCGTCTACGTGGAGCCGAACAGCAAACGAGCACGTGAGTCAACGGCTAATGGCAATACCCTCTACACCCCGTCGTTCTGGATGTCGCTGTCGTCATTCCTCCTTACCATCGGTTTACTTTTTATTAAGTGATGACAAAAACAACTTGGTACAAATTAATGGAACACAAAGATACGAAGATACGAAGTTTTTCGTTCTCGTGAAATCATCTTCCTTTCTTCGTTTCTTCGTGTTTAGTTAAAATTATACCCACTTTTTTTTTATACGATTACTAAATAGCTAACAACAAAGTCCTTTCATATTTATGGAAATTATACAATCTTCTGGCAAAGCTGTTCGACCGCATAACGATCCTATGCGGCTGCAGGACCTCGTTAACTTGTGTCTGGCCAAGTGGCCGTGGTTCATCCTTTCCGTGACCGTCTGTGTCGGATTGGCCGTAGCTTATCTTCTGCGCACACCGCCTGTCTACACCCGTTCGGCCACCCTGCTCATCAAGCAGGAAGCCCGTAACTCCCGTTCATTCTCTACGATGATGAACTCTTTTGGTGAACTTGGATTATTCAGTTCCGCTACAAACATCTATAACGAGATCATGTCTTTGCAGTCACCTGATTTGGCCTTAGAGGTTGTCCGTCGCCTTAACCTCGATGTTGACTATCAGGTCGATGGCATGTTCCATCGCAAGACCCTCTACAGTCGCACCCTGCCTGTCAAAGTCTCTTTCCGTGACTTGGCCTACAACGATTTCTGCACCATGAAGCTCACGCTGACCGATGACGGCAAAATACAGCTTTCAGACTTTACCCGTAACGGTGCCGAGGTTGCTGATCAAGAACCCTGCACTGCCACCTTCGGCAAGGAGCTGAAGACACCGCTTGGCCGCCTCACCGTCAAGCAGTCTCCCTATTTTAAAGAGGCCTCTGTCAGCGGCAAGGTTATCTACGTCAACCGAGTCGGTCTCATGGCTGCTGTCGGTGGCTGTCAGGGACGTCTGTCCGTCACTCGTGACGACGAAGAGGCCACCGTTCTTACCCTGACCTATCAGGATATTAACACCCAGCGTGCCGAGGATTATCTCAACACCCTTATCTCTGTCTATAACGAGAACTGGGTAAAGGATCGTAACCAGATTGCTGTATCCACCTCTCAGTTTATCAATGAGCGTCTCGCTGTCATCGAAAGCGAATTAGGTCATGTTGACAGCAACATCTCTGACTATAAGAGCGAGAACCTTATTCCCGACATTAGTGCTGCATCCAACATGTACATGAATACGGCCAATCAGGCCAAGGTACAGATTATTGACTTGAACAACCAGCTCTACATGGCCCGTTACATCCGCGACCATATAAGCAACCGTAACTCTAAGGACCAGCTTCTGCCTGCCAACTCCGGCATCCACTCCAACATCATCGAGAACCAGATATCTGCGTACAACGACATGATGTTGCACCGTAACAGTCTGGTGAGTAACAGTAGTGAGGAGAACCCGCTTGTGCAGGACCTCGACAAGAAGCTTGGCGAGATGCGCGGTGCTATTGTCTCGTCGATAGACAATCAGGTGAATACGCTGAATACGCAAATACGCGGTTTGGAGGGCATCCAAGGAGCCAGCACCTCACGTCTGTCGAGCAATCCTAAGCAGGCCAAGTACCTGCTCAGCGTGGAACGACAGCAGAAGGTGAAGGAGTCGCTCTACCTCTTCCTGCTTCAGAAACGTGAGGAGAATGAACTGTCGCAGGCCTTTACGGCCTATAACACTCGTGTCATCAGCTCCCCCTCCGGTTCTATGTCGCCTACTGCTCCTGCCTATCGCATTATCCTGATGCTGGCACTCGGCGCTGGTCTGCTCATTCCCGTCATCATTATTTTCCTGCGCGAGGTTAGCAATACAAAGGTGCGTGGTCGCAAGGACATTGAGCATCTTACCATTCCCTTTGTCGGTGAGATTCCGCAGTACGGTAATCGCAAGCAACGGAAGAAGGGCGATGCTGGCTACAAGATATTGGTGAAACCCAAGAGCCGCAACGTCATTAACGAGGCATTCCGCATTGTGCGTGCCAATTTGGAGTTTGTGGTGGGCGGCAATCATCCTAACGCCATCATCATGATTACTTCGGCCAACCAGGGTTCGGGCAAGACCTTCCTTACGGCGAATATCGCGTCAAGCTTTGCTGTAAAGGAAAAACGTGTGGCCGCACTCGATCTTGACCTTCGACGGGCAACCCTGTCGCACTTTGTCGATACTCCAGAGAACGGTATTTCAGACTACTTGAATGGAAGCATCAGCGACTGGCACAAGATTATTTGTCGCATCGAAGGTCACGAGGGACTTGATATACTGCCCGTGGGAACGATACCTCCGAACCCCGCAGAACTACTCTATAGCCCCCGTCTCCAGCAGTTGCTCGAATCACTCAAGAAGGAATATGACCTTATTCTGCTTGACTGTCCTCCTGTTGACGTTGTAGCCGATGCCAGCATCATTGCCAAGTGGGCCGACATGACCGTATTCGTGCTTCGTGCTGGCTATATCGAGCGCGAGATGCTGCCAGTGGTTGAGGGCTACTATCAGGATAAAAAGTTCAATAACATGACCATACTTCTCAACGGTACTATGGCACAGGGACGCTATGGTTATCATCGCTATGGCTATAACTACGGTTATGGTTATGGCTATGGCTATACGAAGGAGTAACATTGCCATATCGAAGTATTAAGTCATTAAGAAGTAACTGATGTTCTGGCCTTTTCATCGTCGCTGCTCCTTGAAAGAAAGTGGTATCTTTCATGGCCTGACCGACTGGCATAGTCATATCCTACCCGATGTCGACGACGGTGTGCAGACGATGGCTGAGGCACTCGAAACGTTGTCATACTATGAGCAGTTGGGCCTGACCACCGTCTGGCTGACACCACACGTGATGGAAGACATCCCCAACTCTACAGATGCTCTGCGGCAACGTTTCGATGAACTGAGGAGTGCATATCAAGGCCCCATTGACCTGCACCTTGCCTCGGAGAACATGATAGACAACCTCTTTGACCAGCGCCTTGAGGCGGGCGACCTTTTGCCGTTAGGCACCGATGCCCGCATGTTGCTCGTGGAGACTTCATACTTTAACCCGCCCATGGCTTTCCACCAGCGTCTGCAGCGCATCAAGGATGCAGGCTACACGCCCGTGTTGGCCCATCCGGAACGCTATGTCTATATGGAGCATGCTGAGTATGAGTCCCTCAGGAAAATGGGCGTGGTGTTCCAGCTGAACCTTATGTCGCTCACTGGCATGTATGGGAAAATGGCGAAGGTGAAGTCTATGCAGTTGCTTAATGAAGGGGCATATACGCTGATGGGTACTGATGTCCATTCGCTTGATTCGCTCAGGCAGCAGCTCAGTGTTGCAGTGGAGAAGAAAGTACTTGAAAAAGTGAGTATGATATGGAACAAGAGTCGCGTGTAAGGAAGTCGCTGCTCAACGCCCGCGTCAATCTCATCTTCTATTTCCTGACGCTGCTGTTGAGTTTCTTCTCCAGGAAGATCTTCCTCAATTGCCTTGGTGCTGATTTTATTGGACTCACGGGTACCCTCGGCAACCTTCTGGGCTTCCTTAACCTTGCCGAGCTTGGTATCGGTAGTGCTATCGGCTACCTGCTTTACAAACCTCTATTCGACCACGACCAACAGCGCATCAACGAGATTATCTCTGTCATGGGCTATCTCTATCGCTGGATAGGCTTTATCATTTTCGCTGCGGGCTGTATTCTTGCATGTTTTCTGCCATTTATCTTCTCTGATACAGGTTTCAGCCTATCCCTTATATACTTTGCCTATTTCTCGTTCCTCGCTTCTACGCTCATAGGTTATATCATTAATTACCGTCAAAACCTGTTAGGTGCCGATCAAAAATTTTACGTCGTTACTGCCTATTTCCAGACAGGTAATATCATCAAGACTCTTGTCCAGATGATGTTAGCCTATTATACAGGTAACTACTACTATTGGGTCGCTATAGAATTCTTATTTGGCATCATTTACTCCGTTATTCTCAATTGGAAAATCAACCAGACATATCCCTGGCTTCATACAGAAGTAAGTCAGGGTCGCAAACTGTTCAGGAAATATCCGGAAGTGATTAGGTATACCCGCCAATTGTTTGTTCATCGCATAGCTCCTTTCGTACAATACCAAACCACACCATTTTTCATCTATAGTTTTGTTTCATTGAAGATTGTTGCATATTATGGAAATTACAGTGTAATTATTGATAAGTTGTCTCAGTTAGTCTCGCACATGTTGGATAGCGTCGGAGCAGGCGTGGGCAACTTAGTTGCTGAAGGCAATAAAGAGAAGATTATCTCAGTTTTCTGGGAACTGTTAGCTCTGCGTTATTTCATTTGTAGTATCTTTCTCTTTGCAGTATATCACTTAATTAACCCTTTCATTACGCTTTGGTTAGGAGAGCAATACCTACTAGGCAATTCTATATTGGCCATCATCCTTTGTAATGTCTATATCCTGATAACGCGAGGTGCTGTTGACGTGTTCCTCTTTGCACATGGATTATTCTACGACATCTGGGCCTCTATCTCCGAGTCTTCACTAACAATAGTATTATCTGTTGTTGGTGGATATTTTTACGGTTTTCACGGAGTCCTGTTAGGCCCTGTCATTAGTATGTTTATTAATGCCTGTATTTGGAAACCCTATTTTTTGTTTCATTCAGGTTTCCATCTACCTGTATTTCAATATTGGAAGGGCAATATAAAATTCATCCTTCTGTTGCTCTTTGGTCTATTTGTATCGTCGCAAATGATTAAATATGTAAGTATACATCCGTCTGATAGCTATATAGCCTGGGTTGGCTATGCATCGATTATATGTTTTATCCACGTTATTGTTCTGACAACTACTTTCTATCCAGCTTCGTCAGGAATGAGAAGACTTATTGTAAGATTTATTAACAAGAAGCATGAATAATAGTATAACCGTTTCTGTCTGTATGGTCACCTATAACCAAGAGGCATATATCGAGGAGGCCATCAAAGGTGTCCTTATGCAGAAGGACTGTGACTATGAACTGATCATCGCCGATGATTGCAGCACGGACGGGACACTGGCTATCTGTAAGAAATATCAAGAGCAACATCCTGATATGATCCACATTATAGAACAATCGCAGAATAAAGGTGTAGTCGGAAACACTAAGGACTGTCTGATGGCTTGCTCAGGCAAATACATTGCCATTTGCGAGGGAGATGACTACTGGATAGATGACCATAAATTACAAAAGCAGGTGGCTGTTCTTGATGATTATCAGGATATTTCAATGGTTCACACCAGTTGGATCAACCTTTTTCAAGAAAAGAATGAGTTCGTTTCTCAGCATATTATGGATGGACAATATGTTTGTGAACGACAAAAAGGGCGAGATAGTATTATTGAGATCATGAGAGAAGAATATCGGAGTATACGCTTTAGCAGCATTTGTTTCAGGAAGCATTCTCTGGAAGAAGCGATGCTTACAGACAAAGAGCTGTTCTCTAACCATTACTCCACTTGTGATATTGTACTCTTTTATGTATTGGCATACTATGGTAGATTCTATTTTATCGAAGAAGAAACTGTCACATACAGAATTCAAAAAGAATCTGTAAGTATTTCTTCTGATGAATACAAAATAGCTCATTTCGCATTGGGGTGCCTATATATTAAAGCTCATTTTATTAACTCTTACGCTATACCGGTTACTATAGTAAAAAAACAATTAAGAGCTTCATTCCATTCTTTACTTAAGTATGCTCATGTCAATAAAGACAAGAAAACCTTATTCGAACTATTGAAACTTGCTAAGCAGTGTGGCTATAGGCCAAGTGTGAGACAAATTCTACGCATTATTCTTTGCTTGATACATCCGTAAGTGCGATGTTCGTTGTAACAGTAGTCGTAATCACTTATAATTCCTCCAAGTATGTCATAGACACATTGAACAGTGTGTTTCGACAGACATACCATGGCATTCAGTTAATTATTAGCGATGACTGTTCAACGGACGACACCCCAGCCATTTGCCAGCAGTGGATGGAGAGCCATTCATGCCGTTTTATCTCAACCAAAATGATTTCTACCCCTGTCAATTCTGGTATTGCAGCCAATTACAATAACGCAATAAAACATATCGAAGGCAGGTGGACGAAATACATTGCAGGTGACGATTATATGACCGACGACTGTATTGAGCAGTTTGTAACACATGCACAAAAAGCAGATGAAAACGAAAAGATGTTCATTTGCGGCACCATGCCTTTTACCAAAGAAGGGTTTTTGCCAAAAAGAATTTTACCCAAAGCCTATTTTGAAGGGAATGCCCGACAACTGGAAAAGATTATACTAAAGAAGGGTACCATCATTGAAGGGCCAACAATGTTTATCGAAACAGCTACGTTACGTCTGCTTGGAGGATTCGATGAAAAATATCCTTTTATAGAGGACTATCCGTTCTATATGAAGCTATTGGCCCACAATTTTGTGATTCGACTCATTGATAAACATCTGATTTATTATAGGGAATATCCAGAGAGCGTATCAAGAAGTAACGTCAATTTTACCAATTCCATTTTTGATGCCATTGACGATTATGCCCTGCCTGCCGCAAAAAGGAATAGAATGTACATTTGGGAATGGCATTATTATGTTGAAAAAAAAATACGTCAGTGGACGAAGGAGGGAATCCCCAGTTTGTTCTTGTACCTAATCCGGGCCACAGACATCATCGCTTACAAGTCATTATTCAAATAATGCATATTCTTCAAGTTGCTTCTGGCAGTTTCTTTTCCACTTATGGTGGAGGACAGGTCTATGTGAAGAATCTCGTGAACGAAATGATGAGGGAGGGTTCTACTAAGGTGTCTGTCCTATCGTTTATAGAAACCGAGACCATTCAAGAAAGAGACAATCATGGTTGCGCCATATATGAGACGAGAGAGCTCTCTGACCAAGAACTGTCAGTATTGCTAAAGCAAATGGCACCGGACATCATCCACGCCCACAGCCACAAGGCACAATTGAGCCGAGTTGGGAAATCATTAAACATACCTGTTGTCGTTACTGCTCATCATGGTGGTATCGTCTGTCCCGCAGGGGCATTGATGAATAGCAAAGACGAGATATGTCACATTCCCGTCTCTCATCATAACTGTCTGAGATGTGTTCTTCGTAATACTAAAACCGGTCAATGGTGGTACCCCTTGATGAGACATGTTCCGACACCTCTTTATATATATATGGGAAAGGTGTTTGGGCGGTTACCCTTCATCTATTTTGTGACTCCAATCAGTGAAGCCGCTTTGCATATCAAAAAGAAGCAGGAAGAATGGAAGACAATCGTCAACGACAGTTCCTTGATAATTGCTCCCAGTGAAGCGATTAAAAATGCGATGATAAGGAACGGACTTCCAACCGACAAGGCCGTTGTCCTTCCTCACGGCATACCATTGCCCAGTGAGATCCCTTCATTCCCTACGATTGACGGTGGAATACGTTTTTTTTATGTTGGCCGCATCTGTTATGTCAAGGGTATCCACGTTCTGTTGCAAGCCTTTCACCAACTGAAGAATGCAGAAGTGCAATTACACTTGATTGGGGGAAGCGGCAACAAAGCAGAACGGCGATATGAAAAGAAACTACAAGAGAAATATAAGAACGACCATAGAATCATCTGGCATGGAAAGATTCCACCAGACATGATTTATCAAAACATCAAAGACTATCACATATCTGTAGCCCCTTCAATATGCTTAGAAATATTTGGTCTTAATATCGCAGAATCCCTCTCTATGGGCAAACCTGTATTGGCGACTAAGTCAGGAGGTGCAGAAATGCAAATCATAGACGGCACCAATGGATGGCTCGTTCTGCCAAACAGTGCTAAAGAGATGCTAAAGAAGATGGAGGTTATTATTGATATGGGCTACGACAAATTATCTTTTTTTTCAAAGAATTGTAGAGCCATCTCTATTGACCATCATTATAACTCTCTTGCTAACATATATAACAAACAATTGTATCAATTATGAAAATGAATATTGCATGCGCTACTGACAACAACTTTGCCCCATATTGTGGCATTATGTTGACGTCCTTATTCGAAAACAACAAGGAACACTCTTTTTCCGTTTATATTCTAACCAGAGGATTAAGTGAAGAGAATACCACAAAGTT
>Ga0256404_1013778_pt1 | contig 10131 bp, 7 predicted proteins | sample RumenRJG_01DNA_FD_185990 | JGI IMG/M metagenome (GOLD analysis project Ga0256404, IMG submission 185990) | Bovine rumen microbial communities from Lethbridge, Alberta, Canada - RJG_01 | ecosystem: Host-associated > Mammals > Digestive system > Stomach > Rumen | place: Canada: Alberta | collected...
CTCATCAACGATCAGCGCCATATCTCTGGATGTTGCCGGATATTTCGGCGGGTGGCGGTACTGCACCTCCCGGTCTGACAGTGTCAGAATCAGGTCGAAGAACAGCTCCGCGCAGTATGCTCTGGTTCCGATTCCGAAGTTCTCCGCCACATCGGGATGCAGTTCTCCCATGATTCCCAGTTCTGTATCGTCTCCGTTGCGGTCGCGGGTCATGATGCGTGCACACCTGCCGGGATGATAGAGGCCATACTCGCTTTCTGTAACAAAGGTAAGTTCACCGATGCCCATTTTGTCCAGCAGAGCACAGACTATTCCCTTCAGTGTAAAGAAATTCTCCTTTTCCCCGTAACATCCGATGCTCAGATTGCAGGATTCATCCGGAAGCCCGTCCGGTTCCAGCAGGTTTTTCATAAAGGTATTTCCGATCTCATAAGCCCGGACAGCCTCGATATTTCTGGCGTAGTTTCTGCCCAGAACCTCCAGCATTCCCGGTGTCAGGATCGTTCTCAATGCCGAAGTATCCTCTCCCATCGGATTGATCATCCGAACGAAATTCCGTTCCCAGGAATCCTGATCGATTCGGCACTGATCCAGCACTTTGTCGTTGGAGAAGGAGTATGTCTGAATCTCGTTTGCACCCATTCCGCAAAGGGTCACGCGGGCAAGCTCTCTCAGATCCCAGTCCTTCGGGAAAGGCGCGGCCGACGATGTGTCCGGAAGTGTCATCGGCAGATTGTCGTAGCCGTACATCCGGGCGACCTCTTCCACATAATCCACCTCCTCCAGCAGATCCTGCCGGACGGTCGGAGGTGTGATGTACATTTCGTCGCCTTCTCCTTCCACCTTCATCTCCAGTCCGTTGAAGTAGGACACCATCTGCTCCCGGGAAATATCTGTCCCCAGCACTTTGTTGATGCGGCTCACTCTCGCCATGACTGTCGGCGCTTTCTCCGGATTCGGATAAACATCGACGGAGCCATCGAGGACTCTGCCGCATCCGAGCATTTCCACAAGCTTACAGACGCGGTCCGCTGCAGCAGAGCAGAGATTCGGATCAATTCCCTTCTCATACCGTCCGGAAGCCTCCGTCCGCATTCCCAGGGCCTTGGCCGTCAGACGCACACTGCTTCCAAGGAAGTTCGCCGATTCAATAACAACCGTATCGGTATCCTCCACGATTTCAGAATTCAGTCCGCCCATGACGCCGGCCACTGCCACCGGTTTTTCCGCATCGTTAATCATCAGGTTATCCGCATGCAGCGTCCGCTCTGTTCCGTCCAGCGTAGTGAAATGTTCTCCCTCCTTCGCAGTATCCACGATAATCTCGCCGCCGGCGAGGCTTCTGATATCGAAGGCGTGCAGGGGCTGTCCGTATTCCAGCATAACAAAATTTGTAATATCCACCATATTGTTGATCGGACGCATGCCGGCCGCCATCAGGCGTTTCTGCATCCACCAGGGGGACTGTCCGATCTTCACATCCCGGATGACCCTGGCAGTATACCGTTTGCACAGCTCCGACCGAACCGATACCCGGATGTAATCCGCCGCGTTTTCCCCAGCCTTTTCACACTCCGTGTCAGGATAACGCACAGTCTTTCCGAAAGTTGCCGCAGCCTCTCTGGCCATTCCAAGCATAGACAGGCAGTCCGGACGGTTCGGAGTAATCTCGAAATCCACAACGCTGTCCTCCAGCGCAAGACATTCGGCAAAGTCCTGTCCCAGCTGTTCGTCCCAGTTTCCGGGCAGGATCCAGATCCCGTCCTTGGAAAACATCGGTGCTACTTTGTCATCAAATCCCAGTTCCTGCGCCGAGCAGAGCATGCCGTCGCTTTCAACTCCCCGCAGCTTGCCGCGGGTGATCTTTACTCCGCCCTCTGTTTTAGGCTGGCCGTGGAGCGGCCCAGGAATCACACTTCCGTGAACCGCAACAGGAACAAAAGCTCCTTCGAAGATGTTGCCGGCTCCTGTTACCACCTGCAGAAGATTCTCTTCGCCGATGTTGATTCCGCATACCACGAGCTTATCCGCATCCGGATGTTTCTCAATTTTATCAATTCTTCCTACTTTAACGCCGCTTATTCCTGTTCCGATTTCTGTGCAGGTTTCGATGTTGGATCCTGACATGATCATCCGGTCGCAGAATTCCTTCACCGGAACGTCGATATCGACGTAGTCCTTTAACCAATTAACTGATACTATCATTCCCGCTATGACCTCCTCATATTGTCAAATACAGATTGTGTATTTTTCAATGTTTCTTGCTTCTGACTGATTTCTACTTGAACTGATTGATGAATCTCATGTCGTTCTCATACAGAAGCCGGATGTCATCAATTCCGTATTTCAGCATCGCAATTCGCTCTACGCCCATTCCGACTGCGAATCCAGTGTATTTTTCCGTATCGATTCCGCCGACACGATGTACATGCGGGTGCGTCATCCCGCAGCCCAGGATTTCAATCCAGCCGCTTCCCTTGCAGACGTTGCAGCCCTTCCCGCCGCACTTGAAGCAGGAGACGTCCATCTCCGCGCTGGGCTCAGTGAAGGGGAAATGATGGGGGCGGAATTTGGTTCTCGTTTCCGGTCCGAACAGCTGTTTAGCCATATGATCCAGAGAGCCTTTCAGATCCGCCATAGTAATATCTTCGCCGATCACCATCATTTCTACCTGATGAAATGTGGGAGAATGTGTGGCGTCCGGCGTGTCGCACCGGAAGCAGCGTCCGGGAATCACGATTTTATATGGGAGCGGCAGCTCCTTCTCGGCCCGTACCTCGCCTGAAGACGTATGCGGACGGAGCACAATGTCCTTCCCGATATAAAAGGTATCCGACATGTCCCTGGCCGGGTGGAATTCCGGTGAGTTCAGTCCGTCAAACGTGTTGAACACGGTATCGACCTCCGGACTTTCGTAAACGGAATATCCCATGGAACGGAAAATCCCGACGATCTCGTTTATGACCTGAGTAATCGGATGCTCAACTCCGATCGTGACCTGCACGCCTGGTTCGGTAACATCGATCTTCTCTTCCCTGAACCGGGCTTCCCTGGTCTTTTCGCGAACCTGCTTCACCCGTTCCCGGAGCATTTCCTCAAACTGAGCCTTCGCCTTATTGGCGGCCATCCCCATTTCTTTTTTTTCTTCTCTGGAGAGCTTGCCCATTCCTCTCAGAATCTGGGTCAGCTGTCCCTTCTTGCCCAGAACGCGGACCCGGATCGCTTCGGTCTCTTCCAGAGTACCGGCCTCCTTCAGCTGCTCCTTTGCTTCCGCTAATACCTTTTCTAATTTTTCCTGCATGTTTTCTTTACCTCATATTTATTTTGTCCGCATGGCCTCGTACATCAGAATGCCGGCGGCCACGGATGCATTCAGTGATTCCAGCGCACCCTTCATCGGAATACGGAGTCGGACGTCCGCCTGATCGATCAGACTCCTGCTGGCGCCGTTTCCCTCATTTCCGATTACCAGTGCGATATTTTCTGTAAGGTTTACATCATAATAGATACAGTCGCCCTCAAGACACGTCACAACAAGGCGTTTCTTCAGAGACCGTATCAGTTCGAATAAGTCCTGCTCAGAAGCCACCATCACGATCGGCATCCGAAACAATGATCCGGCCGCGGCTCTTACCACCTTCGGGGAATATACGTCCGCAGTCCCCTTCAGACAGATCACAGCACCGTACCCGGCCCCCTCAGCAGTGCGGATGATCGTTCCGATGTTGCCCGGGTCCTGAAGTCTGTCCAGAACCACCACATTTCTGCGGGAAAGCAGCATGGGCAGTTCTTCTTTCCGACAGTTCCGCTTCTTCACGATTCCCAGGATTCCCTGGCTCGTTTCAGTCTGCGCGAGGGTATCGAACAGTTTTCTGTCCATGACATAATAACGTACAGGGAAATCGGTACTCTGACTCCAATCTTCTCTCAGAATCAGCCGGTCCAGATCCGCGCCGTATTCAATGGCTTCCTGAATCAGATTCTCTCCCTCGATCAGATATCTTTCCTCCCTGTCCCGGTACTTTTTCCGGGTCAGCCGCTGACATTCCCTGTATATTCGGTTTTCCTTTGATGAAACCCTGTTCTCCATGTTGTAAAGCAACTTCCGGCAATAGTATTAAAAAGCCGGCTTGCACCACCGGCTTTTCAAAAGCGAACTTGATTATTTGGTGTTCAGAAAGGTCGGAATATCGAACTTGCTGTCCGACGGATCTTCCTCTCTGGCTCCTTCGAAAATTTTCTCCAGCGTGACTTCGGTGCCGTTGATGCCATCTTCCGTAACAATTTTCCTCGGCGAACGCGCGGATTCCGGCAGCTTGAAATCGCTGGTATCCGGTCCGGACTGGCCGTCCTCGAAGCCTGTTGCGATGACCGTGATGGAAATCTCGTTATTCATCTCCTCACTGACGGATGCACCGAAGATCAGAATGGCCTCGTTGTCTGCCTGTTCTTCGACGAGGCTCGCGATCTCGTTCACTTCCATCATACCCAGATCATAGCCGCCGGATACGTACAGCAGAATCGCCTTGGCACCGTCGATTCTCGTCTCAAGCAGCGGACTTTCGATTGCTGCCTTGACGGCCTCCTTGGCTCTGTCCTCGCCGGAACCGTGCCCGACGCCCATGTGCGCGACGCCCCGGTCGGTCATGACCGATCTCACATCCGCGAAGTCCACGTTGATCAGCGCGAAATCCGAAATCAGGTCTGAAATACCCTGTACGCCCTGACGCAGCACGTCGTCCGCCATTGCGAACGCGTCGATCATCGTCGTATTCTTCTCACAGTTCTCCAGCAGTTTGTCATTCGGAACGATGACGAGTGAATCCACATATTTCTTCAGGAAGTCCAGTCCGAGATCAGCCTGTGCCTTCCGTTTCTTTCCTTCAAATGAAAACGGTTTGGTAACGACGCCTACGGTGAGGATCCCCATGTCCTTCGCCGCCTTGGCAATGATCGGAGCAGCGCCTGTTCCGGTTCCGCCTCCCATTCCTGCGGTGATGAACACCATATCAGTCCCCTCAATGAGATCCGCAATCACATCCAGCGTCTCTTCCGCGGACTTCTGTCCGATCTCCGGATTTCCGCCGGCCCCCAATCCCTTGGTCAGTTTCTCGCCGATCTGAATTTTCGTCTCAGCATTACAGCGCCCCAGCGCCTGACTGTCTGTATTAACCGCGATATACTCCACACCCTGCAGGTTCGTTTCCAGCATTCTGTTGACCGCATTGCAGCCGCCGCCTCCGACGCCGATCACCTTTATAACAGCTCCGCTCGTCTGTTCATTTTCAAATTGCAACATTTATACTGCCTCCTTGGATCCCATATTAGTGATATTTTATCATATAATATGGACATTTGCACGAATTTTTTATTAAAATGAGGGAGAAAACGATATATAATTATGCTCTCCCAGCGATATCGTCCCGCGCTTTGTCTTGTTCTGATACAATTTGTTGATCACCTTCTGCAGGTTGCCGCTGTCGATGGCTTTTTTCATCTGTTCCGGCGTTCCCTTTACAATTAATGTATCGTACACATACGCCCGTATCGTGCGTTTCTGCACTTTTATTTTCTTGAAGTACAGATCGCCCCGGCTCATGGTGGAAACCATTTCCAGCGTCTCCTTCAGCGTTTCCTTCTCTTCTGCACGGACTGTTTTCCCGATCCTGATACGGCTCAGTGTCAAACCGGAAAGGGTCGTAAGTTTGGGATCTGTCCTGGCGATTCTGAGCACCCGGCCTTCCTCGTCGATAACGATATAACGGTTTCCGTAAATGATCGCAGCGACCTGCTTTCTCTCCGTCACCCGGATCTCCAGTGCAGACGGCAGATGCCGTTTCACCTTCACCTTCGCGAAATAAGGGTCCTGCAGGAGACGTTTCCGTATCTCCTTTTTTCCGGGGCAGAACACCAGGTTTCTTCCGGTGACCGCACCGCTCATATTGACGACCTCCTCGTCGGTATAATACACATTTCCCGATACTGTAACAGTCTTGATATTGAATACCGGTGACGCCAGGAACACAGCGCACGCCACGACGAGAACCAGCGCAATCAGAAACCGCCTCCGCAAATTCTTTTTTTTGCGTTTTTTCTTCTTCCGGCGGATCTCTCTGCACGGAATATCCTCCGGCGCGCCCGGCTCTTCCGTATTCAGCTGTTCCGCGTCCGTTGCCGTCGCGGATGCTGCTTCAGTGAAAGCAAGACGTGTATTTTTTTCCTGCTCCATCGTTCTCCCTCACAGGCTTTTCCTGATTTCTTCGTAAATAAGCTCCGCGGAATTATGGGGAACACAGTTCCGGCTCGCCTCTCCCATGGCGTTTCTTTTTTCCGGCTCCGACTCCAGTCTGTCTACCTCGGCAATCAGCCGTTCCGGCGTCAGATTTTTCTCCTCAATCAAGACAGCGCCTCCCCGATCCGCAACCGATCTGGCGTTAAAATACTGATGATTTCCCGTAACATTCGGCGAAGGGATCAGAATGGAGGGACGGCCGCTGACACAGATTTCCGCAACGGAAAGTGCTCCGGCCCGGCCGATTACCAGATCCGCCGCCGCGAGGTAGTCCGGCATGTCTCTGATGTATGAGCAGACACGGATATTCTGTCCGGTCTCAATCCCCTGCTTCCGGATTTCTTCACAGATTTCATCGTAATACTGGCTTCCCGTTCCAAAGATCAGGACTTTTCCCGGGTTCCCCTGAAATGTTTTCATCAGTTCAAACACCACTTCATTGATGCGTTCAGCGCCCTGGCTTCCGCCGAAGGAAAACACCGCGAACTGATCCTCTCCGATTTTCAGTCTGTCCCGCGCTTCTTTTCTTCCCACGCGGAAAAAACTGTCCCTCACCGGATTTCCGGTTACCACATGTTTCTCCGGTTCGTGAAAATAATCCGATGCTTCCGGAAAGCCCAGAAATACTTTGTCCACAAAACGTTCCAGGCTTTTGTTGGCCATACCCGGAAATGCATTCTGCTCATGAATAAAGCACCTAGCACCGTAGCGGTGTCCCGCGTACAGCACCGGAAAACACACGTAACCGCCGGTTCCGATGACAGCCTCCGGGCGGAATCGCTTCATAATGCGCAGGGACTGACGGATCCCTCTCAGCGTCGTGAACCCCGTGTCCACAATCTTAAGGGCATTGCTTCTGTCAATCCATTTCGCCGCAACCATCTCCATCGGATAACCGGTTCCCGGCACAATGTCCTTTTCCAGACCGATTTCGTTGCCGATATAGAGGATCTGCGAGTCCGGCTCTCTTTTTTTAATCGCGTCCGCAATGGCGATGGCAGGATAAATGTGTCCGCCCGTTCCACCGCCAGTTACAATCGCTCTCATATCAAACTCTCTCTTTCTCTGCGTTCACGCTCGCGCTCCCGCACACGCTGGACGCGGTTCTGTTTTTTCTTCTTCTGTTCCGGGTTCAGTGTTCTGCTCTGCCTCGAGATATTCAGGACGACCCCGGCCATCCCCATGAAAATCCACAACGCGTTTCCTCCGTAGCTTACAAAGGGCAGTGCAATCCCGGTAGGCGGCATGGAAGACGTGACCACCGCCACATTCAGCACCACCTGAATCCCGATCATCAGCGCGACGCCGCCGGCCAGCAGCATACCGAACTGATCCGGCGCATTTATAGCCACCATACTGCATCTCCATACGAGAAGAACAAACACAAGCATCAGGATCAAAACTCCCACAAGGCCCAGTTCTTCGCCGATAATCGCGAGGATAAAATCATTCTGCGGTTCAGGGAGATACAGATTCTTCTGTACGCTTTTCCCCAGTCCGAGGCCGAACAGTCCTCCGGTGCCCAGCGCCAGCAGCGACTGCACTGCCTGGAATCCATCGCCCTGGGCATCCTTGAACGGATCGGTGAAACTGGTCAGACGATCTCCCCAGTAGGTTCCGGTCTGACTGAGAATGAGCAGTCCACCGGCGCCGAGCCCGAATGCTCCGATGAGATACCTCCACTGAAGTCCCGACAGAAACATCATTCCCGCAATAATTCCGACGACGGTGAGCGCCGTGGATAGATTCGGCTGTTTGATGATCAGTATGCCCAGCAGCGCCATGAGCCCCGCCATCGGAAGAACGCCCCGTTTCAGGGACAAAACCCGGTTCGGTTCATCCGCAAAAAAGGATGCCGTAAACAAAATCGCCGCAACCTTCGCGATTTCTCCCGGCATGATAGACAGCGGGCCCACCCGCAACCAGCGCGTCGCGCCGTTCGTAGTCACGCCCAGAGGCGTAAACAGCAACACAAGGAGCACGAGGCTCAGGATCAGCAGTATCCAGTCAAACCTCCGGTAGAGATGATAGTCCACCACCGATGTGGCATACATCAGCGCCGCACCCGTCAGAGCGAAAAAAAGCTGCTTTTTCAGATACGTGTAAGGCGTTCCACTGTAATTGATCGAATTGTAATAACTCGCGCTGAACACCATCACGACCCCGAAGATCACCAGGATGACCACCAGAAGAAGCACCGTGAAATCGCATTGCCTCAGTCTTTTCAGGATGCTGAGTTCCTCTGATAACTTCGTTCTCGACCGCTTTTTCATTTACACTCCCAACCGCGCGACACATTCCTTGAAATGCTCTCCGCGCTGTTCGTAGCTGTCATACATGTCCCAGCTCGCACAGGCCGGCGACAGCAGAACCGTATCGCCCGGTTCAGCCAGCTCCGCCGCTTTCTCCACGCACTCTGCCATGTCCCTGCAGTATACATAATCTGAAAATCCCGCCCGGTCGGCCGCTTCCTGAATCAGATGTGCGTCCCGCCCCAACAGAACAAGTTTCTTCACTCTTCCCGGAAATTCTCTGACGAATCCGTCAAACTCCTGTCCCTTGGCGTCTCCGCCCGCAATCAGAATAATGTTGTGTTCAATCGCCTTCAGCGCCGTAATCGACGCATCCGTATTCGTCCCCTTGGAATCGTTGTAATATCTGACGCCGCCGTGCTCGCCGCAGAACTCGATCCGGTGCTCCACGCCCCGGAATTCACAGATTCCTTTTCGGATCGTTTCCGGATCGATACCGGCGAAATAACAGATCGCAGCCGCTGCCAGCACATTCTGCAGATTGTGCTTTCCGATAATACGGATATCTTCTCTCCGGCAGATTTCTGTCAAAGCCCCGTCTCTTCCGCGGATCACCAGTCTGTCATCCTTCACAAAGGCTCCGAACTCCAGTTCCTCCTCGACGCTGAACGGAACCACGCCCGCTCTGCAACCCTTCGCCAGCGCATAGCAGGCCTTGTCGTCATAATTGATCACAAGCCATCCGTCCGCGGACTGATTAGCGAAGATTTTCGCTTTCGCCGCGCCATAGGCCTCCATTGTATGATGCCGGTTCAGATGATCCGGCGTGAGATTGAGAATTGCCGAAACCACCGGTTTAAAATACCGTGTCGTCTCCAGCTGGAAGCTGCTGCATTCTGTAACGAGCCAGTCCTGCTCCTCCGCCGCTGCAGACGCACTGATCACTGCGACTCCTATATTTCCCACGACATGAGTCCTTCTCTTCGCTTTGACAAAGATCTCACCCACCAGCGTCGTCGTGGTCGTTTTCCCGTTAGTTCCGGTAATCGCAACATAATTTCCTTTGCCAATCCGATAGGCGATTTCAAGTTCTCCGATAATCTCTGCGCCCTTTTCCTTTGCCTCCCGGACAAAGGGCAGTTCAGGGCTCACTCCCGGACTGAGCACTAGCATATCAAAACAGCCCATGTCCGGTGGCATCGTATTCAGATAAAACCGTGCACCCTGAGTGCGAAAGAAATTCAGCAGGTTACCGTCAAGGTCATCTTCCTTCTTCGAATCCTGCACCGACACCTCTGCCCCCAGCCGGAGCAGCGCTTGTGCCGCAGCGATTCCCGAGCGGCCGAAGCCGACCACCAGGATCCGCATCCCCTTCATATTTTCTCTGTTTGTCATTTTCATCATCTCCATCCAGTTCCTCAGTGCTTTACTCTTTTGACAGAGACTGCCGCAGAGCAGTTCACAATTCCTCTCAGATCTTCAGGATCCCGTATGCAGCGGCACAGCAGACCGCCGCTGCAATCCAGAACATGAGGACAACCCGTTTTTCCGGCATTCCGCCTTCCTCAAAGTGGTGGTGAATCGGCG
>Ga0256404_1013779_pt1 | contig 10130 bp, 7 predicted proteins | sample RumenRJG_01DNA_FD_185990 | JGI IMG/M metagenome (GOLD analysis project Ga0256404, IMG submission 185990) | Bovine rumen microbial communities from Lethbridge, Alberta, Canada - RJG_01 | ecosystem: Host-associated > Mammals > Digestive system > Stomach > Rumen | place: Canada: Alberta | collected...
GTTATCTATGATAAATGTTGCCATTCCGGAATACTCCTCATCTCCGATTTGCGAAAGAATCATATCACGAGCTTTTTTCTCTGTATAGCCCCTTGTCTTCATAAGACGCTCTACCCGCACATCACAATCGGTCACCACAGCCCAGACCTCATGGCACATTCTGAGGAATCTTTCATTGGGCAGGGCGGTCTCCACCACCACATCACCACCGGAAGACTCTACCTGCTCACTGACATAGTCCCAAACCGCCGGATGCACTGTATCATCAACTTTTTTTCTTATGTCTTCCTTGTCGCCGCCATACAGTTTTTTGGCAAATGCAGGAATATTTACTCTTCCGTCTTCCCTCTCTATATCCTCTCCCAGAAGCTCCTTCAGCTTCTCAAATACCGGATTTCCGGAAATATAGAAGGACTTCGCTATATCATCCGTCTTCAGGACCCTGAATCCGTATTTCTTTTCCAATGTTTCCAGCACCGTTGATTTTCCGGCACCAACTCCGCCTATGACTCCGATAACCATCTTCAAATACCTCTGAAATAAATCAGGAGGAAAAACTGCCATAAAGCAGCATCCCCTCCTGACCCTGACACAGACCTTACAGTTCCTTCCAGTCCTTCCATGACATGGAAAGCTCCGCCCAGTCGTGAGTCTGTTTCTGCTCATTTATCCATTTAAGGCCTTCTATAACACCGTCCTCTTTGAAATCAAATTCCTTAAAGATCTTTTTTTCTTCAGGAGTCTTTTCAAACGAAAAAGGTTCTGGCCACACCCACACTCCGAGAGTGTTTCTCTCTATTGTGGGGTTCAATATCTTTTCTCCGGTCTTCTTGTCTACAGGATAATCGGCTTCACCGGCCTCTATCTTTTTCAAAAGCTCTGTATCCGGATCATGGTAGACCACCTTTGAGAAACGGTATCTCATTCCCTCGGAGGAACCCGCAAAGGTCTCCTTCTTCAAAAATGCTATATGCATTATCTCTGTTGCTTCAATCAGTTTCATCGAACTCTATTCCTTTAAAATCAGATATGGTTTTTTCATTCATATCCGGATATCAGTGCGCTTCATCCCAGTTATAGCCTTCACTGGCATCTGCCACCAGAAGGACCGCAAGCTCCGCAGCATTCTGCATCTTCTCTACAAGAAGCGCCTTCACAGCATCCTTCTCCTCAAGAGGAGCCTCTATCAAAAGCTCATCGTGAACCTGAACCACGATTCTCGACTTGAAACCGCCTTCACGAAGGGCACGGTCCACATCATTCATGGCCTTCTTCATTATATCCGCGGCAGTTCCCTGTATCGGGCTGTTCATGGCAACCCGCTCACTGAAGCTTCTCCTCATGAAGTTTTGGGCATTGATATCGGGAACAGGTCTGCGTCTTCCGAAAAATGTCCTGATATAGCCCTTTTCTCTTGCGAACTCAACCTGACTGTCAAGATACTTCTTAACATCCGGATAGGTCATAAAGTATCTCTCTATGTACTCCTTGGCCTCATTTCTGCTTATGGAAAGACCCTCGCTGAGTCCGAAGGCGGATATACCGTATACTATTCCGAAATTCACGGCCTTGGCATTGCGCCTCTGCTGATCTGTAACCTCGGAAAGCGGGATATGGAACACCTGTGATGCCGTTACCGCATGAATATCCTTTGCATCCCTGTAGGCTTCTATAAGCTTAGGGTCTCCTGACATGGAGGCAAGTATACGAAGCTCGACCTGTGAATAGTCGGCGTCGATAAATATGCATCCCTCCTTAGGAACAAACACCTTTCTGAATCTTCTTCCAAGCTCCGTACGGATAGGAATGTTCTGAAGATTCGGATTGGTGGAGGAAATACGGCCTGTCGCCGTCACCATCTGATTGAATTCTCCGTGGATACGTCCGTCCTTTCCGATATACCCGAGAAGCCCCTCCGCATAAGTGGAATTAAGCTTGCTGAGAGTACGGTAGTTCAGTATATCATCAACTATCTTGTTATCCTCCGCCAGCTTTTCAAGCACGTCTGCGGCGGTGGAATAACCTGATTTCGTCTTCTTTCCGCCCTTTAAGCCGAGTTTTCCGAAAAGGATCTCACCAAGCTGCTTCGGTGAGTTAATATTGAACTCCTCACCCGCCTGCTCGTAAATTCTCTTCTGAAGCTCTTCTATGCCTTTACGAAGCTCAACGCCATAGCTCAAAAGCGCATCCCTGTCTATAAGGATACCTGCGGTCTGCATATTATAAAGTGTGTATACCAGCGGCATTTCTATATCTCTATAGAGCTCTGCCTCTTCAAGCTCGGAAAGCTTTTTCATGAGGCTTTCCGCTGCGCTTAAGGAAACGATGGCAGTGTATGCAGCCATGGTCTCTTCAACAGACTCCACTGATGAACCGGAGGCGCCGGAAGACTTTCCGCCTTTCTCCTTCTTTGCCGCCTTGTACCTGTCTGCAAGCTCCTTCTCTGAAGGAAGGGTCTCTGACATAAAATCTCTCGCGATATCCTCATAGGTATAGGTATCCTTCAGAGGATTTACCACATAAGCCGCAACAGAAAGGTCATAAACATGACTGTCCGGAGAAAACTCACACTCATAAAGCTGTGATTTAAGATTCATGGTGTAAAGCGTGACACCTTCCTTAAGAGACAGCTCCTTAAGATCCTTACTCCAGTCAAAGCCGCTGAATCTGTAGACTCTTTCACCGCTAAGTGCAAAGAATAGCTCAGCGGTATCATCTCCTCCATCATTTCCGGAATACTTTTCGACCTTCTCATCAGGATCCGAAAGCCTCATCTCCATCTGTCCCGTTAAAGACTCCGACAGTTCTTCCTTTCTCACGATGGCAAAGCCAGCAGTCCCCTGACTTGCCGCATCCTTAAAGGCGATTTTTGCCATATACGGATCGTCAACGCACTTTATCTTTGACAGGTCAATGCTTTCCTTCTGAGAAAGATCCAAAGACGCAACATCAAAGCGCTTTATAAGGGACTTAAGCTCCAGTTTCTTGATGATCTCAAAGGCTTCTTCATTGAACATGCCCTCCACCTTTGCGTCGTCATACTCAAAATCTATGGGCGAATCAATGTTAATGGTGACCAGAGTCTTTGAAAGCTTTGCCGACTCCCACTCCGAAATCAGCATCTGTGCAGCCTTGGGCTTTCTGGGAACCTTGAACTCCGGATCCCCGGCAAGAGCCGCCTCATGAGCCGCCTCTATGGTATGGTATCTGTCAATGATCCATTCCGCAGACTTGGGGCCGAGTCCCGGAACTCCCGGGATATTGTCGGAGGTATCTCCCATAAGCGCCTTAAGGTCGATAAACTCAGAAGGCGTAACATTCCACTCCTTCTTAACATCCTCCGGATAGTAATTGAATACAGTTGTCACACCCTTTGCAGTCTTCGGAAGGCATATCTTTATCTTCTCATCACTGAGCTGAAGGAGATCCCTGTCACCCGAAACTATGGTGACCAGAACTCCCTTTGCCTGAGCCCTCTTCGCCACTGTTCCCAGAAGGTCATCTGCCTCGAAGCCTCCCTTCGAAAGAATAGGGATATGCATGGCTGTAAGGACTTCCTTAATCACAGGAATCTGCTCGTGGAGCTCCTCAGGCATGGGTTTTCTGGTGCCCTTGTACGCATCGAACATTTTGTGTCTGAAAGTAGGCTCATGTACATCAAATGCCACCGCAAGATGATCCGCCTGCTCCTCGTCCAGTACCTTGAACAGTATGTTCAGGAATCCGTAAACCGCATTTGTATGCAGCCCCTGTGAGTTTGTAAGCTCCGGGATACCGTAAAACGCTCTGGACATAATGCTGTGACCGTCAATAAGTAAAAGTTTATCTGCCAAAATGTATCTCCTTATAATGCTTCTGTCTAAAATGCTGTGTCGGAAAACCGCCGTCCGAAAACTGCTGTCGGAAAAACTGCCGTCTGACACTTTGGTCTTTCGCAATAAAGGCAGTAGGATCCTTACAAGATCCAGACTCTGAACTGCATCAAAAGAATGACCAGCAGGGCCCAGAAAGCCACGGTATCCACCACCATGGCCATGATCTTTCTTACAAAGCCCCTGAACAAACGGAATTTCGCGTCGGTAATGCTTTTCTTCAAAGCCCCGTCTATATCTATATCCGTATCCTTGTCCGAATCGAGCTCTGCAACACCGCTGTATACCATGTGGGTTATCTTAAGCTCCTCCATACATTCCTTGCAGTTTCCCACATGATCTATAAAGGATTTTAAATCTTCTTCCGACAATTTGTTGTTCAAATAATCGTATATTTTTTTTCGCGCATCAAGACATGTCATACTGTGATTCACCCGTCATCAGCGTCTTTTATAACTTAAAGCGAGCCAAAACGCCCAAGTCATAACTTCGACTTGAAAACCTTTCGATAATGTGCTAATTTATATAAGTCTTAGCCGCCTTGGCGGAATTGGCAGACGCACGCGACTCAAAATCGCGCGGTTTATCCATGCCGGTTCAAGTCCGGCAGGCGGCAGATATAAAGGTGAGTTTGTTTTCGGACAGACCCGCCTTTTTTATTATTTTTTTATATAAGTGTCGCGCGAAGCGATCCGATATCGGCTTTTGACACTCACATCATTTACTGTCCAATATAAATACTGCGCTGCAATCGCCGGGAAAGCAAGATATCCTGTTTCCCGTGCAATTATAGCGCAGCTCATCTTTTCTTATTTACTTTGTTCCGAAGATACGGTCTCCTGCATCTCCAAGACCAGGGCAGATATAAGCATTTTCATTGAGGCAGCGGTCAACATTTCCAACATAGATCTGGATGTCAGGATGTGCTGCTACAAGCTTCCTGATTCCTTCAGGAGCTGCGATGATGCAAATGAACTTGATCTTCTTTCCGCCATGTCTCTTGATCTGGGAAATAGCATCAACTGCAGAACCGCCTGTTGCGAGCATAGGATCGCAGACAACGATCTGACGCTCTTCGATAGGATTAGGGAGCTTGCAGAAATACTCTACAGGCTGATGAGTTGTCTCATCTCTGTACATACCGATATGTCCGATCTTTGCACTGGGAACGAGAGCTGTAAGCCCCGATACCATTCCGAGACCTGCACGAAGGATAGGAACGATGGCAAGCTTTCTTCCGGCAAGCATCTTTACACTTGCTCTCTCGATAGGTGTGTCGATCTCAACATACTTTGTAGGAAGGTCATGTAACGCCTCAAAACCCATAAGCATAGCGATCTCTTCTACCAGCTGTCTGAACTCGTTTGTACCTGTTGACTTTTCACGAAGAAGTGAAATCTTATGTGTAAGTAATGGGTGATCAAGTATTGTTACATTCTCTCCAAAATTGTTTTCCATTATTAAATCTCCTTTATAAAAAAACCGGTCCTTAAAGTCTTAGGGTCATATCAGACCGGTACTTAGTTTATCCTATATGTGTTCCTGATTATTACAAACTGATACGTCCGATGTATCAGTCTTCGTTCTTTCTTACGATGTCGTCCTTCGCCTTATAGATGGAATGTGCGCTGACACAGCCTCTCACCGAACTTAATGGATAGATATTGGTATCACATCCTATCACAGTTCCCGGATTAAGTACAGAGCCGCAGCCCACTTCAACATGATCACTGAGCATGGCACCGAACTTCTTGAGTCCTGTTTCAATGTCTCCATCCTCAGCATGCACCTTTACGAGCTTCTTGTCAGACTTCACATTTGATGTAAGTGATGCAGCTCCCATGTGGGACTTGAATCCGAGAACAGAATCTCCCACATAATTATAATGCGGAATCTGGACATTATCAAAAACAATCACATTTTTAAGCTCGCAGGAATTACCGATAACGCAATTCTTACCTACAATGATGTTTCCCCTCAGGAAAGCACACTGTCTCACCTCAGTCTCAGGTCCGATGATGATGTACTCAGCAAAATACGCAGACTCAAAAACCTTTGCAGTCTTGTGGACCCACACGTGGGGCTTTATCTCGTCATACTCGTCCTTTGACAAAGTCTCTCCGTATGATGCTATAAAATCATGAATCTTCGGAAGCACCTCCCATGGATACGTACATCCTGAAAATGCCTCTTTAGCTTCTGTATATTGAAGGTCATACATGGCCTCAATAGTCATTTCACTCTTTTTCATTCTTACCTCCATGGGTCATGCACAAATCGAGCTTGCTCGAATTTGTATATGACCCACCAATTAAGTTTGACAGTTCACTTTCAAACTTTTCTCTCCCATGGAATCCGTCAAAATATGGGATTTTATTTTTGCCCTATGGGCACATTATGATCTCCAGAGGCTTAGGCTCCGGTACTTTTCCTGCATCAGGCTGCTCCCGGAAAGCTGCTACATGCTTCGTATCTTTTCGGTTTTTTCTCTGACGAACTGTTCCAGCTTATCCATATATTCTCTTTCGGTGATCTTTCCCTCGGCCACCGAGCTTAATCCCATTTCCCATGAAGCGGTCAGCTTCGGGTTCAGAAGATGGGGTATGGATATCTTTACATAGTAGGCAATATGCTCTCCCAGCTCTGTTGGTGTCAGTACCTGGGTCTTTTTCTGAAGAGACACATACTTGTCATCCACCAGCTTCGTGAGAATTCCGGCTCTTGTGGCACTGGTCCCTATACCGGCTCCCTTTATCTGGGCTCTCAGATCTTCATCCTCAATGAGGTTTCCGGCGTTCTCCATGGCAAGTATCATGGAACCGGAAGTATATCTCTTCGGCGGAGAGGTCTCTCCCTCCTTGACCCTCAGGGTAAGAAGTCCGAGCTTCTGTCCCTTTTTCAGCTTAAGAAGAGCTTCACTGAGCCTGCCACTCAGATCATCCTCCGTCCCTTCGCTGTCCTTATCGTTTTCCTCAGGCTGTCCGCCCTGGCCACCGTCCGAAGACTTTTTAACATTGGCAACCTTCAGATAACCCTCCTCCTTCAAGGCTCTGGAGCTTGCAGAAAAGCACTCTCCGTTACACTCTATGGAAAGGGACACCTTCTGATATACTGCGGGCGGATAAAAGATAGCAAGAAATCGTCTGCAAATCAACTCATATACCTTTTTTGCAAGAGGTTTCAGAGACTGATATTCCTTCTGTCCCTGTCCTGTAGGAATGATGGCATAGTGATCCGCGATCTTCTTGTCATCCACATATCTCGTTTTCGCTATCTGACTGTAAGCTCCCTTTTCCAATATCTCTCCCGCGCATTCTGCCACAGGTTCGTAAGTGGAAAGCCCCTTTATGTTCTTCGCTATCTCCTTTGATACAGCAGTCGAAAGAACTCTTGCATCTGTACGCGGATAGGTGGTGAGCTTTTTTTCATACAGCTCCTGGGCGATGGCAAGGGTCTCATCAGGACTTATCTTGAACATCTTAGAGCAGTCATTCTGAAGCTCCGCAAGATTATACAGTAAAGGAGGGTTCTTTGTCTCCTTTTTCTTTTCAACCGAGGTAACAGTAGCCTCTCTCGGGAAAGGCATGAAGCTCTTCATGAACTCCACAGCCCTGCCCTGCTTGAGAAAACCTTTTCCGTCATAGATTTCCGTAGGAGCATACAGACGTGAACCCTCGGTCTGCTTCCAGTCAGCAGTGATCTTCGCACCTTCGCCTATATCAAAATCTCCGAGAATACGATAAAAGGTGGTCTTCTGAAAGGCCCTTATCTCCTGCTCCCTCTTGACTATCATCCCGAGAACGCAGGTCATGACACGTCCTACTGCCACCACCATCTTGTCCTTACGGTCCATATTGAGCTCCCGTCTGATGCGGTTACTGTATTTAAGAGACAAGGCGCGGCTGAAGTTTATGCCCATGAGATAATCCTCCTTGGCGCGGGAGAATGCCGCTGCCGAAAGATTGTCATAGGCGCTGTCCGGTTTCGCCTCCCTGATACCTCGGAGTATCTCTTCATTGGTCTGGGAATCTATCCATACACGCTTTTTTTCCTTGCTCTCCGGAACCTTGGCCATCATCTCTACAAGCCTGTAGATATACTCTCCTTCACGAGCGCTATCGGTACAGACATATATGGTGCCAACATCCTCCCGGTTCAGCTGTCTGGAAACCACTTCGAACTGCTTTTTGGTGCTTTTACCCACCTCATACCTCCACTCCGCATCCTTCGGAATGAAAGGAAGTGTTTCAAAGCTCCACTTTTTCAAAGCAGCATCATATTCTTCAGGATAAGAAAGCTGCACCAGATGACCGACGCACCAGGTGATGACATAATTCTCATCCTCCAGAAAGCCGTCTCCCCTCCGGACATTTTTCATGTTGAGGGCCTGGGCGAACTGCTGCGCCACCGACGGTTTCTCTGCTATAAATAAACTCTTCAAAAATACCTCTCTGTTACATTACTTCCCACTTATATATGGTGGTCGTATCATATTCCTCACCCACCTTCACTATGGATGAAGGCCAGTCTGACTTGTGGAGACAGTCAGGATAAAGCTGGGTCTCGAAACAGTATCCGTGTCTCGGGCCGAAATGTGCTCCGTTCTTTCCCTCGAAATCCGAAGCAAGGAAGTTCGCTGTATAGAACTGCATTCCCGGAAGGTCTGTGTAAACAGACATCTTTATTCCCGACTTCTCAGAGTATGAAGTTGCCACAAGTCTTACATCTCCGTCATAATCATCGAGAACCCAGTTATGGTCAAAACCGCCTGCAAAATTAAGCTGGTCAAAGTTTGTGTTGATATCTCTCTTTATAGGCTTCGGTGATGTGAAATCCATCGGTGTGCCCTGAACTGAATCTATGCTGCCATAAGGTATGGATTCGGAATCCGCAGGTGTATATCGGGAAGCATTGATCCAGACGATCTGATCTGTGGCATCGCCGCTGTCGTGACCCGCAAGATTGAAGTACGCATGGTTAGTCATGTTAAATACAGTATCCTGATCTGCGGTTCCTGTGTAGTGTATCTCCAGACTGTCGTCCTCAGTAAGTGTATATGTTACGGAAACCTCGGCATTTCCCGGGAAGCCCTGATCTCCGTCAGGTGAATGAAGTGAGAACATCACATAGCTTCCGAGGCCTGCATTATCATACTCCGCATCCCAGATTCTGGTTCTCCAGTAGTCCGGTCCGGAATGAAGGCTGTTCTTTTCCTTGTCATTCTTACTGAGCTCATATGTTTTGCCGTTTATCTCAAAGCTTGCACTGCCGATACGGTTTGCGTTTCTTCCCACAGGCTCGCCCATGTGTCCCGGATTCCTGAGAAGCATGTCAACGGAGTCAACTCCGAGAACCACGTCTCTCTGATTTCCGTCTTTATCCTTCACAAGCATAGTGAGCCAGATTCCGCCCAGATTCGTAAAGCTTGCCTCTGTGCCGTTACCGTTTGTCAATGTATATCTTTTTACTTCTGTTCCATCCTGAAGCTTTCCAAGAATCGATTCTTTTACTGCCATTTTTTACCTCCATGGATCATGTGCGAATCGAGTGCATCCGGAATTCCGTATGACCTGCCGGACAGATTTGAAAGTAAGCATTTAACCTTCACATCTATAGGTCATCGCGAATTCAGTCTGCTCGAACCCGTACCGATTCCGTCCCATTTTTTTGCTCCGACCATTATACAATAAAATCCCCCCTGGGAGTAGGGGGGATTTACAAAGCTGATTATTCTCTTTTTACTCAGACACTGCCTTTTCCAATGGGCTGTTTTCCCTGAGCGATAAGCTCCAGATCTCTGTACATTTCCATCGCTGAAAGGTCATCATAGCAGAGATCGGTATACTTTCCGTATATCGCTTCGCCGTATGATGAAAAAACGAATGTACCGGAGGCTTTATCATAGAACAGATACTCAGGAACATACATGGAAGTAGCACCTACATTGGCACCTGTGTCGATTCTTCCCGAACGTTCATAACATATATACTCCCGTCCGTGAGTTCCGTACCCGAGTATCGGATCACCATCGGACTGAGCTATATAGAAGGCTTCATTACCGTTGCTGGAAACGATCTTAAGCCAGTATCCGACATTATTCACTGTCATTTCAGGAATATCATCATCATCAAGATAAAACAGCTTGTATCCGACACTGCTGTCTAAAGCGTTCTCCCTAAGAACTATTTCCTTATACTGTTCACAGACTGCGGAAAGATCAGGCGATACAGAATTCCCGGTCGGTCCCGGCCCAAAATA
>Ga0256404_1013782_pt1 | contig 10128 bp, 8 predicted proteins | sample RumenRJG_01DNA_FD_185990 | JGI IMG/M metagenome (GOLD analysis project Ga0256404, IMG submission 185990) | Bovine rumen microbial communities from Lethbridge, Alberta, Canada - RJG_01 | ecosystem: Host-associated > Mammals > Digestive system > Stomach > Rumen | place: Canada: Alberta | collected...
CTCGTCCGAGGCGTTCTCGCTCGCCGGCACGCTCGGCCTCGGAAAGCTCATCGTCCTCTACGACAGCAACCGTATCTCCATCGAAGGCAGCACGGATATCGCGTTCCGCGAGAACGTGCAGGAGCGCATGAAAGCGTTCGGCTTCCAGACGATCACCGTTGAAGATGGCAATGACCTCGTGGCGATTGGCAAGGCCATCGAAGAGGCGAAAGCCGACAAGGAACATCCGTCGTTCATCACGGTCAAGACGGAAATCGGCTATGGCTGCCCGGCGAAACAGGGCAAAGCCAGCGCCCACGGCGAACCGCTCGGCGTCGAGAACGTCAAGGCGCTCAAAGAAAATCTCGGCTGGCCGGAACCCGAGAAATCGTTCAACATTCCTGCTGACGTTTACGAGCATTACAACGAGCTCGCGCAGAAAGGCGCAGAGGCCGAAGAAAAGTGGAACAAGCTGTTCGCGGATTATTCGGCGAAATTCCCGGAGGCAAAGGCTCTTTGGGACAAGTTCCACGCGCCGGTCGATGCAGACGCACTTCGGAACGACGAGGCGTTCTGGGCGTATGAAGACAAGCCGCAGGCGACGCGCGGCCTCTCGGGCATCATGATCAACCGCCTGAAAGATCAGCTGCCGAACCTCTTCGGCGGCAGCGCCGACCTCGCGCCGTCGAACAAGACGAACATGAAAGACGCCGGCGACTTCAGCAAGGAAGACTACAAAGGCCGCAACCTGCACTTCGGCGTCCGCGAATTTGCCATGACGGCCATCGCGAACGGCATCACGCTCCACGGCGGCCTGCGCACGTACATCGCGACGTTCTTCGTCTTCTCCGACTACACGAAGCCGATGGCGCGCCTCGCCGCGCTCATGGGCCTGCCCGTGACGTATGTCTTCACGCATGACAGCATCGGTGTCGGCGAAGACGGCCCGACGCACGAACCTGTCGAGCAGCTCGCCATGTGGCGCGCCCTGCCGAACGTCAACACGTTCCGCCCGGCCGATGCGACGGAGACAGCCGCCGGCTGGTACCTCGCCATTACGAGCAAGCACACGCCGACCGTCCTCGCGCTCACGCGCCAGAACCTCCCGCAGCTCGCAGGTTCGTCGAAGGACGCGCTCAAAGGCGCATACGTCGTTTCCGAGGCGAAAGACCCGAAGACGATGAAAGGCATCCTCATCGGCACGGGCTCGGAAGTCAGTCTCGCCATCGACGCGCAGCAGGAGCTCGCGAAAGAGGGCATCGACGTCCGCGTCGTCTCCATGCCGTGCGAAGAGCTGTTCGACGCGCAGAGCGATGCATACAAAGAAAGCGTCCTGCCGAACGCCGTCCGCGCCCGCGTCGCGGTCGAAGCGGCGGCCGACTTCGGCTGGGGCAAATACGTCGGCCTTGACGGCGCGACGGTCACGATGAAAGGCTTCGGCGCCTCCGCACCGGCCGCGAAGCTCTTCGAGAAGTTCGGCTTCACGAAAGAGAATGTCGTGAAGACGATGCGCGATGTGATTGCAAAACAAAACTGATTTCCCGACATGTTAAGCGGGCGGAACATCGTAAAACATACGGTGTTCCGCCTTTTTTGTCGTTCACAAAAAATCGTTCCTATTGTATAATGAAAGAACAAGAGAGAAGGTTTCCGTCGTGTCAATCAAATGGGGGGACGTGAACGACATGAAAAAAGATGTTCCATCGCGTACACTGGCAATCATTCAGGGCTATGCGAACGAGCTGCGCAATATCTATGGTGATAAGCTGATGAACGTCACGCTTTTTGGCTCGTATGCGCGCGGCGATTTCACAGAGGAATCGGACATCGATATTTTTGTTGTTGTCGATCTCAACGATGATGCGATCAATGCGCTTCGCAAGGCGCTGGTTCACCTCACGTTTGAAACGAATATGGAGCATGACGTAGATATTGAGCCAATCGTCATGAGCTTGACGGAATATCATCATTGGGCAAGCGCGCATCCGCTCTTGAAAGATGTGCAAAAAGATGGGGTGAGCCTCTATGAAGCCGCTTGAATCGGAAGACGTTGGGACGAAAGAAGATTTCGCTGCGGTTGCGTTGAAGAAAGCTGACGAACGGTTGCGTGCGGCAAAGGTGCTTTATGAAGACGCAGTTCGGAACGGCGGCAGATATGATGACGTAGCCAATCGGACGTATTACGCGGTGTTTTCAGCGATTCAAGCGCTTCACGTTTTGGATGGAAAAGCTTTCAGGCGTCATAGCCAGGCGATTGGCGAATTCAATAAAGCATATCTCAAAACGGAGATTTTTGATCGTTCTTATGGCGAAGTCATAACGGATCTGATGCTTTGCCGCCATGCGGGGGACTATAGTCTGAAGCTGAAAGTCACAAATGAGATTGCCAGAGAAAATCTTGATGCAGCGGAAAAGATTGTCAAAGACATTCGTGCATATTGCTTTGACCGATTTCCGAAAGTGGAAGAAGTTTTCAAAAAGCTTTGAAACGCGTATGCCTTGCGTGCATCAAATTCGTACGCATAAAAATGGCGGTGTTGTCAGCAATTTTGCTGACGGCATCGCCATTTTTATGTGGGGGATGTGGCTTTCACACAATGATGACCGTCGTCTGTTCCTGGAGTTTTGCGAGCGTCGCCTCCGGTACGCCGTCGTCGGTGATGAGGTAGTGGATGTCACGCCAGCTCGCGTATTCCGTCAGCGCCGTGCGCGTTGCCTTCGAGCTGTCACAGAGCACGACCGTCGTTTGCGCATTCGCGATGACGGTCTTTTTGATTTGCGAATCCTCGAAGCGGTTGCCGGCCGGGCCGTTGTGCTGGTCGTATCCCGACGAGCCGAGGAACGCGAGGCCGAACTTGATGCCGGAGAGAAATTCAATCGTTTGCATGCCGACAACGGCCATGAGCTGCGGACTGAAGTCGCCGCCCGTGATGATGAGGCGGTTGCCGCTTTCGGCGAGCTCGTTCATGACGGGCAGCGAGTTCGTGATGATCGTGAGGCCTTCGCGCGTTTTGAGCAGGCGCGCGAGGCAGAGCGGCGTGCTGCCGGTATCGAGGAACAGCACGGCACCCTCCGGAATCATATCGAGCGCGCGCTCACAGATACGGATTTTCGCCTCCGTGTGCTCGCCAAGACGCGTCTCAACGCGGTCGACGTGGAAATCCTGCTGGATGATCGCGCCGCCAAATCCTTTGCGGATGGTGCCAGTCTCGGAGAGCGCGTTGAGATCGCGGCGGATCGTCTCACGCGAGACTTGGAAGCGCTCGGCGAGCTCCGTGATTTTCATGGAGCCGTTGCTGTTCAGGAGATCGACGATGTGCGACTGGCGTTCCGATGCCGTGAGTTTTGCCATGGGAATCCCTTCCTTCTATAGAATCTATGTGCCGTCATGTGGCATCTTTGTCATCCAATATAACAGAAAATGTGGTAGTTGGCAATTGCAAAATAAAAATGTGGCAAAATACAAAAATAAATGTTGCATTTTGCCACATCATGTGCTATGATATGACCATCGAAAGAGGAAAACACCACACAAAACCATCCACACGCAACAGGAGGAACACATCATGAAACTGCAACTGGCACTAGACGACATCAAATTCGAAGACGCAATCGAGCTCGTTGGCAAAGTCCACAATTTCGTCGACATCGTCGAAATCGGCTCGCCGTTCATCATCGACTGCGGCATGGCGCCGGTCAAGAAGATCAAGGAGCTCTATCCGGACCTCGAAGTCCTCGCTGACACGAAGATCATGGACGCAGGCGAGTATGAGGCCGAGCTCACGTACCTCGCGGGCGCGGACTATTGCACGGTGCTCGGCGTCACGGATACGCTGACGATCAAGGGCTGCCTCGAGGCGGCGAAGAAGTACAACAAGAAATGCTTCGTCGATATGATCTGCGTCAAGAACGTCGAGGAGCGCGTCGCCGAGATTGAAGCGGCCGGCGTTGATTGCATCGGCGTGCACACGGGCGTCGACCTGCAGGCCGCGGGCGTCACGCCGCTCGATGACCTGAAGCGCATCAAGGGCGCGAGCAAGCACTCGATGATCTCCGTCGCGGGCGGCATCAACGTGAACACGGTCGAGACGTACATGAAAGCGGGCGCGGACATCGTCATCGTCGGCGGTGGCATCAACCACGCAAAAGACCCAGTCGCGGCCGCGAAGGCGCTCTACGAAAAAATCCACGCATAACCGTTCAGAAAGCAGGGGAGAGACAGATCATGGAATGCAAAATCCTTCGTGACATCATCGCCGAGCTTGATCGTTTCAGCAAGCAGGTGAAAGAAGAAGACCTTGAGAAGGTCGCGGACGAAATCCTCCAGGCGAAGCACATCTTCGTCGCCGGCGCCGGCCGCTCCGGCTTCGCGGCGCGCGGCTTCGCGAACCGCCTGCTGCATCTCGGCTTCGCTGTGTCGTTCGTCGGCGAGCCGACGACGCCGCCGATCAAAGAGGGCGACCTCCTCATCATCGGCTCGGGCTCCGGCACGACGGGCAGCCTCGTCGTCAGTGCGAAGAAGGCAAAAGCGCAGGGCGCACACATCGCGACGATCACGATTGCGCCGGACAAGACGATTGGCAGCATGGCGGATGCGGTGCTGCAGCTGCCGGGCACGACGCGCCAGCTCGTCGAAGGCAAGGCGGACGAGAGCGTCTCGATTCAGCCGGTCGGCACGGTGTTCGAGCAGCTGAGCTGGCTCACGTACGACGCGCTTGTCCTTTATCTCTTGAAGAAGACGAATCAGACGTTTGACGACCTGCTCGCGCGCCACGCGAACATGGAATAAGCCGAAGATTACACACCCGAGAGAAAGAGAGGAAAACATGACGCAGTCCCTCCAAGTGCGGGTGCAGAAATTCGGGGCGGTCCTCAGCGCGATGGTCATGCCGAACATCGGCGTGTTCATCGGCTGGGGCCTTCTCGCCGCACTCTTCATCGACACGGGCTGGATCCCGAACAAGTTCCTCGGCGTCCTCGTCAGCCCGATTCTCACGTACCTCCTGCCTATCTTGCTTGGCTACACGGCCGGCAGCAATTTCTACGGCCGCCGCGGCGGTGTCATCGGCGCCTTCGCGACGATCGGCGTCATCATCGGCTCGGACATCACGATGCTCATCGGCGGCATGGTCATGGGGCCGATTGCCGCGAAGCTTCTCGAAAAGTTTGACAACGCGGTCAAAGAGAAAATCCCGACTGGCATGGAAATGATGGTCGATAATTTCTCGCTCGGCATCCTCGGCGCGATCCTCTGCGCCATCGGCTATGCAGGCGTCGCGCCTGTCATGACGACGATCCAGGGCATCCTCGGCGGCGGCGTGAAATACCTCACGGAAGCGCACCTCCTGCCGCTCGTCTCGCTGTTCGTCGCGCCCGGACAGGTGCTTTTCCTGAACAACGCCATCAACCACGGCATCTTCACACCGCTCGGCTTGCAGCAGACGGCCGAGGCCGGAAAATCCATCCTGTTCCTCGTCGAGGCGAATGGCTCGAACTGGGTCGGCCTCGCCGCCGCCTTCGCGCTGTTTGGCACGAAGATGGCGCGCCGCTCGGCACCGGGCGCTGTGATCATCATGTTCTTCGGCGGCATCGCGGAAGTTTGCTTCCCGTACTGCCTGACGCAGCCGCTCACGATCCTCGGCCCCATCGCCGGTAACTTCTTCTCGTTGACGGTGCTCTCGCTGTTCGATGGCGGCGCCATCGGCCCGCCGTCGCCGGGTTCCGTGTTCGCCTTTTACCTCATGACGCCGAAATCGGCGCTCGTCGTCAATTCCATCGCGTACTTCGGCGACCTCGTCATCAGCTTCCTCGTCACGAGCATCATCCTGAAGCTCACGGTGAAGCGTGATGCGGACGACGAAGAAGATGTGCCTGTGGACACGACGGACGGCACCCCCGTCGTCATCACGCCCGCGGGCAGCATCCATCTCGCGAAACTCGACAAGGTCGTTTTCGCCTGCGATGCCGGCATGGGCTCGTCGGCCATGGGCGTCTCGATTCTGAAGACACGCCTCGCGAAAGCGCAGCTCCATCCGAATGTCGACCACGTCGCTGTCGCGGAAATCCCGGCGGACGCCGACCTCGTCGTCACGAATGTCAACCTCGCGGCGCGAGCGAAAACGGCGGCGCCATCGAAACCTATCCTGACGCTCAGCAACTTCATGGATCAGAAGGAATACGACCGCATCGTGCGGGAAATCCAGTCGATGCTTGCCGATGCGCCTGCGTCAGCTGCACCGACCGCAGCCGTTCCTCAAACGGCGCCGGAAACAACGACAACGCCGCGCATCCCCGTGCTGAAGAAGGAAAACATTGTGCTCGGCGCGAAGTTCTCCGACAAGCTCGCAGCCATCAACGCATGTGCCGATTTGCTCATCGGCGGCTATGCAGACGAAAGCTACCGCAAGGACATGATCGCCCGTGACCAGGACGTCTCTGTCTACATCGGCAACGGTGTCGCGCTGCCGCACGGCCTCGCTAGCTCGAAAGAGACCATCCAGAACTCCGGCATTTGCTTCTACCAAGTCCCGGACGGCGTGGACTTCGACGGGCAGACGGCTTACCTCGTCATCGGCGTCGCCGGCAAGGGCGATGAGCACATCGACATCCTCGGACAGATTGCGACCTGCATGTGCGAGGAAGAAAACCTCCAGAAACTCATCCACGCGAAGACGGCAGACGAAGTGCTTTCCATCCTGCAGATCAAAATGTAAACGCATCGTTTGCATGCCATACCATAGAAAGGAACGTTCATCATGAAAACAGCAGTCCATTTCGGCGCCGGCAAGATCGGCCGCGGCTTCATCGCAGACCTCCTGCACCAGACGGGCTATCGCATCGTCTTCGTCGATGTCGTTGATGCCCTAGTCGATCTCGTGAACAAAGACCATGAATACAGCCTGTTCCTCATCGACAACAACTATGAGGAGCGTGTCATCGACAACGTGCTCGCGTACAACTCCATCAAAGAGCCGGAGAATGTCATCAAGGCCATTGGCGAGGCCGAAGTCATCACGACATCCGTCATGGCGAGCAACCTGCCGAAGATCGCGCCGCTCCTTGCGAAAGGATTGAAGGCGCGCGTTGGCAAAGGCCTGCCGAAAGTCACGGTCATGGCTTGCGAGAACGCTATGATGGGCACGAACATCCTGAAGAAGGCCATGCTCGACAGCGACAACGTCACGGAAGCCGAGCTCGACGAAGTTGGCGTCTACCCGAATACGGCCGTCGACCGCGTCGTCTTCGACGGCGAGCATCATGGCAAGAAAGGCATCGAGATCGGCGCAGCCTTCGAGCTCGCCATCGAGCGCGGCAAGCTCGTCGATCCCGCGAAAGAGCCGATCAAGGGTGGCGAGTACGTCGACGACCTCGCGATGTACTTGCAGCGCAAAATTTACATCGTCAACTGCGGCCATGCGCTCTCCGCGTATTACGGCAACGTCAAAGGCTATACGATCGTGCAGGACGTCCTGCGCACGCCGGAACTCCTCGACGAAGTCCGCGCCGCCATGAAGGAATCCGCCGCCGGCCTCGCGAAAGAATTCGGCTTCACGAAAGAATCGCTCGACAACTACATGGAGACAATGGTCGTCAAGCGCTTCACGATGCCCGGTCTCTCCGACCCCGTCACGCGCGTCGGCCGCGAGCCCATCCGCAAGATCTCTGCGAACGACCGCATCATGGGACCTGCGAACCTCTGCGAGAAATACGGCCTCGAGAATCGCCAGCTTTTGAAAGGCGTCGCCTGCGCCATGAAATTTGTGAATCCCGAAGACGCGCAGGCCGTCGAGCTCCAAGACTACATCGCGAAAAACGGCGCTGGTGCGGCCATTGAGAAATACACGAGCGCAAAGGCCGGCAGCCATATGTATGAGGTGATTCTCGAAGAGTACAACAAGCTCGCTTGATCTATCCAATCGTTTCCATCCGTTTTTGATTCTATCTATGAGAAAGGTCGTTTTTCCATGATTTATCGCATTCCCCCGGTCAACCTCGAAGGCAAAGGCTGTCTCAAAGACATCAAAGGCGAGCTTCAGGCACTCGGCTGCAAGAGCGCGCTGCTCGTCAGCGACAAGTTTCTCTCGCAGAACGGCACGGTAACGAAAGTCGAGACGCTGCTCGATGAAGCCGGCATCTCCCATGTCCTTTTCAATGATGTCAAACAGAATCCGAGCGTCCGCAATGTTGAGAACTGCCTCAAGGTGCAGCAGGAAAACAAATGCGACTGCGTCATCAGCATCGGCGGCGGCTCGCCGCAGGATTGCGGCAAAGCCGTAGCGGTGCTCGCGACGAATGGCGGAAAAGTCACTGATTATGAAGGTGTCAACAAGACGAAGAACCGCTGCCTTCCGATCGTCGCTATCGCGACGACGGCCGGCACGTCGGCAGAAGTCACGATCAACTACGTCATCACGGACGAAGAGCGTCATGTCAAGATGATCATGATCGACCGCAATGCGCTCGCAGCCATCACGGTCAATGATCCGGAACTCATGGTCAGCATGCCAAAAGGCCTGACGGCTGCCACGGGCATGGACGCGCTCACACATGCGATTGAGGCCGTTGTCGCGAAAGGTGCGAACGATGTCACGGATGCAACGGCACTCTACGCTATCCGTCAGATTTTTGAGTACCTGCCGCGCGCCGTGGAAAACGGCAAGGACATGGAAGCGCGCGAACAGATGTGCTACGCCTGCTTCCTGAACGGCATCGCGTTCAGCAATGCCGGCCTCGGCAACGTTCATGCGATGGCACATTCCCTCGGCGGCCTTTACGACCTGCCGCATGGCGTCTGCAACGCGATGCTCCTGCCGTACGTCGAAGAGGAAAATGCCCGCCGTGCACCGAAGAAATTCCGCGATGTCGCGAAAGCCATCGGCCTTGACGTCGACGGCAAGAGCGATGAAGAATGTGTCACGTTTGCCATTGCGAAGATCAAAGAACTTTCTGAGACAGTCGGCATCCCGAAGACGCTCGGCGAACTCAAGATCGAGAATCCTGACCTCGACACGCTGGCGGAAAATGCGATGAAGGATGCTTGCGCAGGCGCCAATCCGGTCTTCTTCGATAAAGATACCATTGTTAAGCTGTACAAGAAAATCGTGTGATTCTGATTTGTGATCCTTGCCATTTGCGTCACAGATCTTCGAGCCCGAGGCCATCCCTTGGGCTCTTTCTGTCAGACTTACCTCCGATCTTGATTTGTAGAAAGGACGATTTCCCTTGGCAAACATCGACACGAAATGCGTCAACGCCATCCGCGTGCTCGCGGCGGACGCGATCCAGAAAGCGAACTCCGGCCACCCGGGCCTGCCGCTCGGCTCGGCGCCGATGGCGTACGAGCTCTGGGCGAACCACATGCATCACAACCCGAAGGATCCGCAGTGGGCGAACCGCGATCGCTTCATCCTTTCGGGCGGCCACGGCTCGACGCTGCTGTATTCGCTGCTCCATTTCTACGGCTATGGTCTGACGATGGACGACATGAAAGCGTTCCGTCAGGACGGCTCGCTGACGCCGGGCCATCCGGAGTACGGCCACACGACGGGCGTCGAAGCGACGACGGGCCCGCTCGGCGCCGGCATGGGCATGGCGGTCGGCATGGCGATGGCCGAGGCGCATCTCGCCGCGACGTTCAACAAGCCGGGCTATGACATCGTCGACCACTACACGTTCGCGCTCGGCGGCGACGGCTGCATGATGGAGGGCATCTCGTCCGAGGCGTTCTCGCTCGCCGGCACGCTCGGCCTCGGAAAGCTCATCGTCCTCTACGACAGCAACCGTATCTCCATCGAAGGCAGCACGGATATCGCGTTCCGCGAGAACGTGCAGGAACGTATGAAAGCGTTCGGCTTCCAGACCATCACGGTCGAGGACGGCAACGACCTCGCAGCCATCGGCAAAGCCATCGAAGAGGCGAAAGCCGACAAGGAGCATCCGTCGTTCATCACGGTGAAAACGGAGATCGGCTACGGCTGCCCGGCGAAGCAGGGCAAAGCCAGCGCCCACGGCGAACCGCTCGGCGTCGAGAACGTCAAGGCACTCAAAGAAAACCTCGGCTGGCCAGAACCGGACAAAGCCTTCAATATCCCGGACGATGTCTATGCGCATTACGCTGACCTCGCGAAAAAAGGCGCAGAAGCGGAAGAA
>Ga0256404_1013783_pt1 | contig 10128 bp, 7 predicted proteins | sample RumenRJG_01DNA_FD_185990 | JGI IMG/M metagenome (GOLD analysis project Ga0256404, IMG submission 185990) | Bovine rumen microbial communities from Lethbridge, Alberta, Canada - RJG_01 | ecosystem: Host-associated > Mammals > Digestive system > Stomach > Rumen | place: Canada: Alberta | collected...
CCTTCTCGACGTGACGGATCCGGGCAACGCCCTTTCGAACAAGGACAATGTTCCCTCCTCCGGAATTGTCCTGAACCGGAACTATCTGAACGAGCTGAAAAACAAGCGGGAGGCCACCTTTGAGAATTCCGTCGCGGACGAGTACTATCCCGACATCGTCCACTTCCGTCTCATCGACGACATCGGGGACTTAAGCAGCGCAGCGGAGCTTTCCGAGGAGCTCAGCGATCTCTATGAAAGTCTGGCAAACCTTGCGGACGCGGACGGAGTGCCCGGCGACTTCGACCTCTACGACGGCCTGATCGGCGACGGGGCCTGCGCCCTAACATTGCACGTGAAAATAGAGGACGGGGCCCTGGCGGAAGCCTATGCGACATTGGAAACGGGAGAGGCATCGTCCGACGCCCCGGATTTTCTTGACTTCGGCGAGGGGGAGGCCTTCGACCCGGCCGCCCCGGACCTCGTGCCGGACTACGAAAGCCTGCAGCAGGCATTCGCGAATTACATTATTAATGTAAACCCCATGAACGCGGAATCCCTTCCCCTGTCCTTTCTCGCGTACTATCTCCGCAGCCACTCCTTCTCCGAGTGGACCGAATTTCTGCGGGAGGCCGGCAGCGAGCCCGGCGCCGACTTCGACCGCCCCATGTACGTGCGGGCGTATTAAGTTTATGGAATGTTTATCTTTATAAACTTTATTTAATTTGACAAAGATTCTGCGCAAAGTAGAATGAAATCAGCGCTGCCCGTGATGGCAGGCGGTTAGCCCTGATCTTGAAACTCCGAAAGGAGCGGATGGAAAGGGGGTGATTCGGATGACTATATACCAATTCATGGATCTGGTGATGTACACCGTTTCCTGCATTTCTATTGGCATCTATATAGGAGAAAGGACAAGAAAATGACCGCCCAGCCTGAGAAACTAGCGGTCATTTGACTTACAGTATGGGCTAACCGCCCAGCGGGCAGTGCCTTTTTCTGCTTTCAATATAACACCCTATCCTATGGTTTTCAACCTTGAATTTCTGAAAATACAAACAGCTCGTTGACCGGCAGGCCTTATTAAACATATAATAGCACATTGTATGCAAAAGGAGATTTCATGTATTACGGCTTCTGGGATTATTCCTATATTTTGGTTCTGATCGGGGCCCTGCTTTCCCTCATTGCTTCGGCCCGGGTGCGGAGTACCTACAGCAAATACTCGCGCGTCTGGAGCGTCGGCAATATGACCGGGGCGGAAGTTGCCCGGCGGATTCTTGAGAGTCAGGGCATCACGGACGTGCGGATTGAGCATGTCAGCGGAAGCTTGACGGACCATTTCGACCCGCGGGAAATGGTCGTGCGTCTTTCTGATTCGGTATATGACAACAACAGTGTGGCGGCAGCAGGTGTGGCGGCCCACGAGTGCGGACATGTAATGCAGGAAGAGGAGAATTACGCTCCGCTGAAATTCCGTGAGAGCCTGGTTCCGGTGGCGAATTTCGGTTCGTCAATTTCCTGGCCGCTGATCATCATCGGCCTTTTCATCAACAGCAACGCGGGCTGGTATGTGGCCATGGCCGGAGTCATCTTCTTTTCTCTGGCCGTCCTCTTCCAGCTCGTGACCCTGCCGGTTGAGTTTGACGCCTCCCGCCGGGCACTTGCAATCCTGGAGGATACGGGCATTCTTGGGCAGGAGGAACTTAGAGACACAAGAAAGGTCCTTTCTGCTGCGGCCATGACCTATGTAGCGGCAGCGGCGGCGGCTATCCTGCAGCTTTTGCGGGTCATGCTGATTGCAAACTCGGGACGGCGGAGAGACTGATTTTTTAAGGAGATAGAAATGGTAACGAATGACGAAAACATAGTATCCTTCAAGCACCGGATCATGGAGGAGGTCTGCCGCCTGGCTTGGGCGGACAAGCTCGATGAGAACAGCGCCCACGAGGTCATCTTCAAGATGATTCCCCAGGGGGCCAAGCCCATGTGGCGCTGCTGCGTCTACAAGGAGCGGGCCATCGTCGAGCAGCGCTACATGCTGTCGCTCGCGCAGAATATTGAAGCCGACACGGACAATGTCGTTCAGGTCATCGAGCCTGCCTGCGACCAGTGCCCGATTTCTTCCTATTCCGTCACGGACAACTGCCGTTTCTGTATCGGCAAGGCCTGCATCAATTCCTGCAAGTTCGGAGCCATTTCTCCCGGTGAGAGCCGCATGCACATCGACCCGGCCAAGTGCAAGGAGTGCGGCAAGTGCGCAAACGCCTGCCCTTACGGGGCCATCGTCCACCTGGTCCGCCCCTGCAAGAAGGCCTGCCCGGTCGGAGCCATCACCTATGACGAGAACGGCATCTGCAAGATTGACGACACCAAGTGCATCCACTGCGGCCACTGCATTCACTCCTGCCCCTTCGGCGCGATTGGGTCCAAGACCTATCTCGTGAATATTATCAAAGATATTCTCGCGGGCAAGGAAGTCATCGCCATGGTGGCGCCTTCGATTGAGGGCCAGTTCGGCGAGGACATTACGCTTGATTCCATCAAGGATACCTTCCTGAAGATGGGCTTTGCGGACATGGTCGAGGTCGGCCTCGGCGGCGATATGACCGCGGCCTATGAAGCGGCCGAGTGGTCGGAGGCCCGCAAGGAGGGCCGCAAGATGACGACATCCTGCTGCCCGGCTTTCATCAATATGATGAAGAAGCACTTCCCCGAGCAGTATGAGAATAATATGTCCTCCACGGTTTCCCCCATGTGCGCGGTTTCCCGCTACCTGAAGGCAACCCATCCCGGCTGCGTCACGGTTTTTGTCGGCCCCTGCATTGCAAAGAAGGCGGAAACCCAGGACAAGAGTGTCCCGGACAATGCGGACTACGCGGTCACCTTCGGTGAAATCCGGGCCATGATCCGGTCCAAGGACCTGACAGTTCAGCCCATGGAGAAGAACTATCAGGAGTCTTCCGTATTCGGGAAGAAGTTTGCCACATCCGGCGGTGTAGCCGGCGCGGTCATCGAAGTTATGAACGAGCGGGGCGAAGATACTTCCGATATCAAGCTTTACAAGGCGGCCGGCGGTGCCGACTGCAAGAAGGCCCTGATGATGCTGAAGGCCGGCAAGCTGCAGGAGGACTTCATCGAAGGCATGGTCTGCGACAGTGGCTGCGTTGGCGGCCCTTCCAAGCACCGGACGGAGATAGAGATTACCAAGGCCCGGAACACCCTCCTTGCCAAGGCCGACGACCGCAAGGTTCTCGAGAACCTGAAGAAGTATCCCATGGACAAGTTCTCGATGCACCGGGACGGACATATGTGAAAGGATTTTCGCATTTCCCCCCTATAGCTGGGGCGTTAATAGAAAGGAGTAGCACGCAACGCGTGTTGCTCCTTTCTTTTTGTGGAACTATAAGCAGGAATTTTACATTTGGTCCCTATGCAGGAAGCTTCCTAGCTCCGCGGGAGCCGGGAATTGGAACTATAGGCCAGGAATTTGCATTTAGCCCCTATCTAAGAAATTTCATCGCTCCGCAGGGGCCGGGAATTGGAACTATAGGCGGGAATCTTGCATTTGGCCCCTATTCAAGAAGCTTCATCGCTCCGCGGCGACCGGGAATTGGAAATATAGGTTGTGGTTTTGCATTTCGCCCCTGCAGCGGGGACTTGAGAAGAGGGGTGCAGCACGCAATGCGTGCAGCACCCCTCTTCTTGTGGAAATATAAGCCAAGATTTTGCATTTGGCCCCTATTCAAGAAGCTTCATCGCTCCGCGGCGGCCGAAGAATGGAAATATAGGCGGGAGTCTTGCATTTCGCCCCTATCAAGCAATCTTCGTGACCTTATAGTCCTTGGCCTCGACGGCTTCCTTCATGGCGTCGTCGCTGACAGCCCCGCTGATGGAAACTACTGCGGTTCCCTTTTCGTGGCTGACCTCTGCGGAATCCACGCCTTCCAGAGCCTCCAGGGCCTTCTTCACTGTCATCTCGCAGTGCTCACACATCATGCCCTCGATGGAAATTGTCTTTGTCATTTCGTTTTTCTCCTTTTCATTGCTGTTGGTTACATCTATTGCACCGGCACCGGCGCCTGTAGATACTAAATCGGGAACTGCATTGGAGCCGGCTGCAGCTACCTTTGCTTCCGATGCATCTATAATCCAATCGTTCGGAATCGTACCATCGTCGCCTTTGCCGGCTGCTTTGCCCACCTTTCTCTGTCTCATCGGCTTATCATGCCGACTGTCAAAAGGCTTGAAGAGATTGAGCCGCAGGGCGTTGAGACATACCGTCACAGACGAGAAGCTCATGGCCAGGGCCCCGACCGCCGGCTTCATCTCAAATCCCCAATGGAAGAGGAGCTGGTAAAGGCCGATGGCCAGCGGGATGCAGAGGGCGTTGTAGAAGAAGGCCCAGAAGAGATTCTCGTGGATATTCTTCACAACTGCCCGCGACAGGCGAATGGCCGCCGGAACGTCCGTCAGTCGGCTCTTCACGAGGACGACATCTGCCGCATCAATCGCCACGTCCGTCCCGGCTCCGATAGCGATGCCGGTATCGGCCCGGGTCAGGGCCGGGGCGTCGTTGATCCCGTCCCCGACCATGGCGACCTTGCCCTGTTTCTGCAGGTCCCGGATGACTTCTTCCTTTCCTGCGGGCAGAACGCCAGCGATGACCCGGTCTACCCCGGCCGCCCGGCCAACGGCCCTTGCTGTATTGGCATTATCTCCGGTCAGCATGACAACCTTGACGCCAAGCGCCTTCAACTGCCGGATAGCTTCCGGGCTCTCCTCCTTCATGGCGTCGGCCACGGCGATGATGCCCAGGTAGCGGCCGTCCTTCAGGAAAACCAGGGGCGTCTTGCCGTCATTGCCCAGCTCATGGGCGAAGTTCACTGCGTCAGCAGGGAGTTTTGCAACACCTGTCGTATATTTGAGGGAACCGCCGCAGACTTCTTCACCGCCCAAGCTTCCCTTCAGACCGTTGCCAGGCAGGGCTTCAAAGTCTTCCAGGGCCTCAGCCATCAGCTCCCGGGCGTGCAGAGACTTGCCTTCGTCGGTAATCTCTGTCTCATAATAGGAAATCACGGCCTTTGCCAGCGGGTGCTCGCTTCTCTTCTCCAGCGCGTAGGCGGTCGAAAGCAGTTCTTCCCGGGAAACACCTTCGCCGGGCAGAATGTCCGTCACAACCGGATTCCCGGTCGTAATGGTCCCGGTCTTGTCCAGGACCACGATTTCCGTCCGCCCAGCTGCCTCAAGAGCTGCCGCAGTTTTAAAAAGTATACCGTTCTTCGCCCCGATCCCGTTTCCAACCATGATGGCCACAGGCGTAGCAAGGCCCAGAGCACAGGGGCAGGAGATGACAAGGACGGAAACCGCACGGGAGAAGGCCGTTCCGAAAGGCGCCCCGGCGATGAGCCAGCCGGCGAGCGTAGCGAGCGCGATTCCCATGACGGCCGGCACAAATACAGAAGAAACCTTGTCCGCAATCCGGGCAATTGGCGCTTTGGTCGCAGCTGCATCGGATACCATGGCGATGATCTGGGACAGGGTCGTGTCTTCGCCAACCCGGGTGGCCCTTGCCTTGATGTAGCCGGACTCATTAACCGTGGCGGCAGAAACGACGTCCCCTTCTGCCTTGTCCACCGGAATGGACTCACCCGTCAGGGCGGATTCATTGACCGATGTGGAGCCTTCGACCACGACCCCGTCCACCGGGATGGCCGCTCCGGGCTTCACGACGAAGATGTCCCCGATGGCCACATTATCTATGTCGACCTCAACCTCGGCTCCATCCCGGATGACGACGGCCGTCTTCGGGGCAAGCTTCATGAGGCCCTTCAGGGCGTCGGTCGTGCGGCCCTTCGAGTAGGACTCCAGGGTCTTTCCGATGGTGATCAGGGTCGGAATCATGGCCGCGGTCTCGAAGTACATGTATTTCATGGCGAGCGTATCGACCGTCGCTGCGTCGCCCCGGCTCATCGCGTCCGTCATCAGAAAGAGGGCGACGAGCGAATAGCCGAAAGCCGCCGTGCTGCCGAGTGCCACGAGGGTGTCCATATTCGGGGCTCCGTGAAGCAGCCCCTTGTAGCCGTTCACGAAGAAATTCCGATTCAGGAATAATATAATAATTGTCAGCAGAAGCTCAACAATTCCGAGGGATACGTGGTTTCCGATGACCGCCGGAACCGGCCAGCCCCATATCATATGCCCCATGGAGAAATACATGAGAATAATGAGGACGATGACCGAGGAAATCAGCCCCTTCACCATCTTCGGTGTTTCCGTATCCTTCAGGGCTTCCTCTTCGGCCTCAAGTGCTGCCCGGCTTCCAGCCCCGGTCCGGGCGGCGGCCGCAGCGGCAGAAGTCTGCCCGCCGACACCGCCTGCTGTGCCGTCCGCTGCTGTCCCTATATTTCCCGCTGCACCGCCCGGCACCAGAGGCTTTGCCCCGTAGCCGGCGTCTTCAACAGCTTTCACAATATCTTTTTCAGCAGCTGTCCCTTCGACTGCCATGGAGTTTGTCAGGAGGGACACTGTGCAAGACGTAACGCCCGGCACCTTCGAAACCGCCTTCTCCACATGCATCTGGCAGGCGGCGCAGGACATGCCGCTGACACTGTACTTTTCCATCATCTTTTTCTTCGTCTCCGTTCATGGGGTTCCCGAAAGAGGATCCGGCACGCTTTATGTGTGACTGAGGGGATTTATTTCATTAATTTCTGCAGCACAGAAATCAATTCCTCAATCGTCTCCTCATTGCCTTCTTTGATGTCCTCAACGACGCAGGACCGGATGTGCTCCGCCATCAGGGCCTTATTGAAGGAGTTGATGGCCGAAGACACCGCTGAAGCCTGGACGAGCACGTCCGGACAGTAGGCATCTTCATCAATCATTTTTTCAAGACCTCTGACCTGGCCCTCTATTCGGGACAGGCGGTTCATGAGATTCTTCTTTTCCGCCGGGTCCCGGCGCTTGCTGTCATGGACCCCGCCGCAGTGGGGGCAAGTCTTCTTTTCCTTTGTCATAGCTTTTCTCCTCATATACCCCCTGGGGGTATCTTCTATCTGGCATGCACTATATACCCCCTGGGGGTATTTGTCAAGTAGCCCTCCTTTGTGGTGGCTGAAAATTGGAACTTTAGACGGAAGCTTTGCATTTGGCCCCTATTCATGAAGCTTCCTAGCTCCGCGGGAGCCGGGGAATGGAACTATAAGTGGGAATTTTGTATTTGGCCCCTATAAAAGAAACTTCTTGGCTCCGCGATGGCAGGGAAATGGAAATATGGACCGGAATTTTGCATTTGGCCCCTATTCATGAAGCTTCCTAGCTCCGCGGGAGTAGGGAATTGGAACTATAGGCGAAAGTTTTGCATTTGGTAACTAAAAAGAAAATTCTTTCCCGAAAACCGCTTGCGAAATATTTCATTTATGTTAAGATGCGTTTACATTTTTAAAGGCGCGCTCATCGCCCTTCATTTTTCATCTGCTGCAGTACCTTACCTGCTGCAGTGTCGCCTGTCCTTCGGGCCCATTTCAGAATCAGGAGATTCATCTATGTCAAAAGTCAGGAAAACCCAACCACTCCCCACAATATCCTATATTCGCCGCGAGCCCCGAACCGCGGAAATTGAGGCAGATCTGCTGCGCCTGCAAAAGGAAGCTTCGAATCTTCAGCGGGTTGTCTCAAAAAATCCAGACCGGAAGAAACGTTTTGCCATATACAAGAATGGAAATTCGACGAAGTGGGTTGTCATAGAAGACGGAAAGAAAACAGTCATCTCAAAGAAAGATGTCGCTTTGGCCGAAAAAACGGCACGTCTTGCCTGGTGCAGGGCGCGCCTGAGAGAGGTGAATATTGAAATCACTGCCTGTCAGCGATATCTCAATTGTTTCCGCAGCAAAGAATCCCATCTGCAGCAGCTCCTTACGCACGCTGACTTCCGCAAACTGGTTGGGACTACAGATGAGGCCGTGGAAAAGTGGCTCAACGAACCCTTTGAAAGCAATTCCTTCCACCCGGAACAGAAAATTCTCAGAACGCGTTCAGGACTGCTTGTCCGATCCAAATCGGAACTGGCTATTGCCACACTGCTGGAAGAATACTGCCTGCCCTTTCGCTACGAGTGCCGCCTTGATACGTCGGCCGGCGCCTGTTATCCGGATTTCATGATCATGGACCCGAAAACCTGCCGCATCTACATATGGGAACATTTCGGGCTCATGGATGATGCCGAATATGAAACCAAAACATATCAAAAAATCCACTTATACCGACAGGAGGGCTACTTCCCGGGGGATAATCTGATCATGACCTTCGAAGATGCTGACCATCATGTAGATATGCACGCTGTAGACGTCCTCTTGCGAGAAAAGTTCAATCTTGAATAGGGACCAAATGCAAAACTCCGGCCCATAGTTCCATTTCCTGGCCGCCGCGGAGCGAAGAAGCTTCTTGAATAGGGGCCAAATGCAAAACTCCCGCCTATAGTTCCATTTCCCGGCAGATGAAAGTTGAAGAGAGCGGGGCAGGCACGCAAAGCGTGCCTGCCCCGCTCTCTTTATGGCCTTTCCGTTCCGGAGACACCAGGCCTTTTACAGCTTGTCTATTATTTTCCTCTTGATCCGCCTATAGAAGAGCAGTGAAACCAGCAGGGATACGACCTCCGCAATCGGGAAGCACCACCATACGGCGTCGACGTTTCCGGTCAGGCGGGCCAGGAGCCAGGCGACGGGAATCAGGACTACGAGCTGGCGCATGAGGGAGACGACCAGGGAGTAGGTCGCCTTGGAAAAGGCCTGGAAGACGCCGCCGAGCGTAATTCCAATGGCCGCCAGGGGGAAGTGGATGGCAATCGTCCGCAGGGCGATGGTTCCCATGGCCATCATGGAATCATTTGCGTTGAACATTTTCAAAAGGAAACCGGGGAAGAGCTCGAAGATGGCGGTTCCGCAGCACATGATGACGAAGGCCAGCTGCATGGCAAAGCGCAGGGATTCCCGGATCCGGTCGGGTTTCCGGGCCCCGTAATTATAGGCCAGGACCGGGACACAGCCGTTGTTCAGGCCGAAGACCGGCATGAAGAAGAAGCTCTGCAGCTTGAAGTAGACGCCGAAGACCGCTACGGCTGTCTCTGAAAAGGCCACGAGAATCAGGTTCATGAGGTAGGTCATGAGCGACCCGATGGACATCATGAGAATCGAAGGCACGCCGACATAATAGATGCGGCCGATGACATTTGCCTTCGGCGAGAGGACCTGCTTCAGGGAGAAGTGGAGTTCCTTATTCTTCTTCAGGTTCAGGGAGAGCCCTATGCAGGCGGCGAGGCACTGGCCGAGGACCGTCGCAATGGCCGCTCCGGCAACGCCGAGCCGGGGGAAGCCGATGAGGCCGAAGATCAGGATGGGGTCAAATATGATATTGAAGACCGCCCCTACGATCTGGGAGATCATCGAGTAGAGTGTCAGGCCTGTCGACTGCAATAGGCGCTCAAATGTGACCTGGAAGAAAAGGCCCATGGAAAATGTGCAGACAATCGAGAGATAAGTCGTCCCGTATTCAATGATCTCGGCGTTGTCCGTCTGGGTCAGAATGAAGGGCCTCGACGCGAAGATACCGATGAATACAAAGGCAAGAAATGAAAAGAAGGCCAGAAGAATCGCCGTATTTGCTGCAGCGTCCGAGCGCTCGAATTTCTTCTCTCCGAGAGAGCGTGAAAGCAGGGCGTTGATGCCGACGCCCGTGCCGGCGCCGACCGCGATCATGACGCTCTGCAGGGGGAAGGCCAGGGTGGCAGCCGTCAGGGCCGATTCACTGATCTGGGCCACGAAGACCGAATCGACGATATTGTACAAAGCCTGCACCAGCATGGAAATCATCATGGGCAGGGACATGGAGACAATCAGTTCCTTGACGGGCATGGTCCCCATCTTGTTTTCGCGGGGCATTTCGTTTGTCATCGAATCAGACAAAAAATCACTTCCTTCAATATAATTCCGGTAGATAGCCCGCCCATATTATCATGCTTTATGACTAATGTAAACCGCCCCGGGCGTTCAAGACAGTGTAAACTTACTCTCGGATTTGATGGGATAGAGAACTCCCTGCGAAAAGATATTAAGTGTAGATCTGTCCTTTTACTATATCACTCTGTTCCAT
>Ga0256404_1013786_pt1 | contig 10125 bp, 10 predicted proteins | sample RumenRJG_01DNA_FD_185990 | JGI IMG/M metagenome (GOLD analysis project Ga0256404, IMG submission 185990) | Bovine rumen microbial communities from Lethbridge, Alberta, Canada - RJG_01 | ecosystem: Host-associated > Mammals > Digestive system > Stomach > Rumen | place: Canada: Alberta | collected...
CGGTAAGGTTAGGACAGCCAGGATATCTGCATGGCTTTAAAGGTTTATGTGGCATATCCATTCCTCCTTTGACAACAAAAAAAGCCCACTGGATTACTCCAAATGGACTTAATTATCTCTATGGCTTTTGCCAATTATATCATATCATGAACTTGACAAAATCACCACAGTTCAAAGCGGCTCACAGCGGCTCATTATACATGCCACTCTTAATCCATGAATCAGTTAAGTACTTATCGAGAGAATAATTGTGTTTAACGCTATAACTCATAAAATTACGGCCAAGACCATAGCATTGCTTTAGCAACTCTTCTGTTTTTTTCAAATCATGCTTAAAGTGATACTTTATATAACTCTCCATATAATAATTAAAGAAATGAATGTCATTTTCAAAACTATTATAACGTTGATAATAATACATGCTCATTGATAGAATTTCAGGATAAAAACCAAATGTCAAACAACTCATGTATAAATATAAAAAATAACTAAAATCTTTGTCATCTAATTTAAATTGAAAGTTATATTTAACTCTAAATTCATGAATTTCCGACTCGAAACAATCTTCTAATACTGGTTTTATATCTTGTAGATCTTCAAGTTCACAAGGATCGTTTTCTTGCTTTTTTTCATTTAAATATTTAATTCTGTAGTCAATTTTTGCAAGTCTAGCTTCAGTATCAACTAATTTTTCTAAATATTCGCTTAATTCATTATGCTTTCCTTGGCAATTTCTAATATCATAATAAGATCCAAAATCATCATAATTCATATACTAATCTCCAAATATCTTATAACTATATTTTCTGTTTTTTTACAAAAAAAGCAATAATCCTACACTAGATTTTAGTTAGATTTCACATTTAACAGATTAAGTGCTTTATCATGCTTTCTTTTTACTGTAGCAATAGACCAGAACACCTTATTAGATATTTCAAGCCAAGAAAGCCAATCAATATATCTATAAATAAGAATCATTTGTAATGTTTCATCTTCTAACTTAGATATAGCTGTTTCTATTTCAGCTTTAACTCTACCGCATTGTTCTTCTAATGATTCAAGTTCTCTTTTTGCATCTGCTGCTTTAATAACCCACTTAACAAATGGCGCTTCATAAGAAGGCGTATGATCCACTCTTGGAGTGGTGAAGTCCTGTCCTGGAATAGATGATGCTCTTTCATCACAAAAGGCAATGTAATCCTTTTTCTTTTGTATCTTTTCAAGTAGATTATGGTATCTACATAAATAAGTTTTTTTATCCATTACATTACCTCCTTAATTCTGCTTTTACCGCATCAAGTAATGCTGATTGAGTTTTATCTTTTGCCTGTAAGGCTTTTAATATTGACTCATCAACGGTTCCAGCGGTTACGATATGTTCTATAACTACTGTATTTGCGGTTTGACCTTGTCTCCATAAACGAGCTATGGTTTGCTCATATAATTCAAGACTCCATGTAAGACCATACCAAATAAGGGTTGAGCCACCGTCTTGAAGATTTACGCCATGGCCACATGAAGCTGGATTAATAAGCCCTACTTGTATCTTACCTTCATTCCAGTTTCTGATAGATTCAACACTACCTATTACGTCATAAGATACTCCAAGATAATCGAGTCTATCTTTTATTCGGTCTAAGTCATGCTTGAACCAATAAGAGACAAGTACTGATTTTCCATTGGCGGCTTCGATTAAATCTTCTAACGCATCAAGTTTTCTATCATGAAAATTTGTGACGTTCTTATCATCGTCATAGATTGCACCATTAGCCATTTGTGAAAGCCTGTTAGTTAAGGCTGCTGCATTTGCTGCAGTTAATTCCTTATCCCCAAGTTCGGTGATGAAATCTTCCTTAAATGACTCGTACACTGCCATTTCCTTATCAGATAAATAAACCTTATATTCATTTGATATTAATTTTGGCATCTTAAGGTAATCGGTCGATTTCATAGATATCGTCATATCACCTATTCTTTTGTAAATTGCATCCTCAGCCCCAGGAAGCGGCTTGTAGGTGAATATCACTTGTCCATTCCTCTTATCTGGTCTGAAGTACTCATTTCTGAAGGCGGTTATGAATCTATATAGTCGTTTACCTAAATCAAGTAACCTGAACTCCGCCCACAAATCCATTAGACCATTGCCTGCAGGTGTACCCGTAAGTCCTATGATCCTTTTGATTTGAGGTCTTACCTTTAGTAGTGATTTAAATCTTTTGGCTCGATAGTTCTTGAAGGATGATAATTCATCAATGACAACACAATCGAAGTCAAATGGAATATCTGACTTTTCAATTAACCAGTCGATGTTCTCTCTGTTAATTATGTATAAGTCTGCTTTCTTCTTTAACGCTGCTATTCTTTCATCAGCACTACCGACTACAACCGAATAAGTAAGATTCTTAAGGTGGTCCCATTTCTTTAATTCATCTGGCCAGCTTAGCTTTGCCACTCTTAAAGGTGCTACAATCAACACCTTATTGAATTCAAAGTAATCAAACATCAAATCATTTAATGCCGTAAGAGTGATCGAAGTTTTACCTAAACCACAGTCAAGGAATACAGCGGCTTCTTTATTTTTGATAATGAACTCGCTTGCGTATGTTTGATAATCATGTGGTATATACTTCATTGGAACCGCCTCCTAAAATATCTTTGATTATCTCTTCAATTTGATTTTTGTTATCAAGTACATAAACCTTGAAACCTAATCTACGTATTTGGTTTATTCGCATCACTTGGAGAGGCCTTGGTTTTTCGCCAGGAGCTTTTACCTCGACAAAAGCAATCCTTCCAAGCGATACTAATATGATTCTATCTGGTACAGCATTTGTTCCTGGACTTACGAACTTCCAGCAAACACCACCCACATTCTTCACAGCCTTTACTAGCTGTTGTTCTATAACTTTTTCTTTTGCCATTTTGGTCTCCTTTTTACATCAATGTGCAAGGTCTACGACCTCATTTCTAAAAACTCTCTTAGAGCATTTTTATCCTTAAATTTTTCCTTTTAACAAGTTTTAGAATAGACATAGTAGACGTTGCACTTTTTACTCTTTTCCTTACTATGTAAGGAAGTCCTCAAACGCACTGTCATTTACGCATAGTCTTAAACCATATATGACACGCACCCTCTTCTCAGTGCCACGATGAAATCCGTTCTTTTCTAGTGTTTGATAGAACTCTGTCGTGCTTCTGATGAATTCGTTGTTTTCGGCACAGTATCTCCTATAAGTTGAATAAAGAGTATTTGAACTAACAAAGGTCTTCTTATCAGTTATTTCACAGCAATCTTGAATGAAATGATTAAACCAGTTGTTTTGTTCTCTATAGTCAGCTATTGCATCTGCCACTACCTTAGGAAGTGGTATGTTGTATTCAATGTCAATAACCTTTTTAGCACCCTCGATAATCCACTTCATGATATACTCGCCAGCGTTCTCATATAGATAATCGGCATAGTTCTTGATATCACCGCTTCCGCCTCTTAACTTGTTGTTAAACGGAATAACGAATAGGCGTGACCAGATACCATCGTCAATGCCAGAAACTCTAGGTAGATAATTTGTGTATAAAACTAGCGTATGACATGGAACATAGTGAAAAGGATCTTTATACTTCTTTTCAGCCTGTACTTCGTCAGTTGAACATAGTTGCTTTACCATAGACTCATCAAGTCTTGCACCTTGCTGCGATTCAGAAGCGATAAGTAATCTCTTACCTTTAGCTTCAGCCATTTCTGGCTTAGTGTTTCTCTTACAAGAAGTTGTCAATGTATCAGCAGAAAGTTTACCTGAATAAAGACCAAGCGTACGGAACACAGCATTCCAGAAAGTTGATTTACCATTACCACCATCTCCATATGCTATGATCATTCCTTCAACCATAACTTTCCCAATAGCAGCTAACCCACATACCATTTGGACATAGTCGATAAGTTCTGGGTTCTTTGCAAAAATCTTATTTAAGCAATCATTCCAGATGTCCTTACCTTTATCACTCGGTGAAGCTGCAGTAATCTTGGTAATAAAATCGCTAGGATCGTGTGGTCTTGCACCTGCTAATCCTTTACGAAGATCATATGTTGCCTTTGGTGTGCAAATTAAGAATGGATCAGAATCTAAAGCAGACGTTGCTATCTCTACCATTGGCTTCACTTCTTTTAAGCATGCACTTATGTATTTAGATTCACGTCTACCAAGCACGAACTTCTTATATGCTTGTGCAGCTAGGAAACGCTCTAATATTTCAAGTTGTTTGTCATCCATTAGCTCTTGTGCTTTTTTACCTTTTTCATCGATTAAGGCTTGAGCACCAGAATCTTCAAGTTCCTTTTTGCATTTAAAGATTTCATTCTCTGCTTCTAATAATTGACGCCTTGTTAGTTCATGAACTACTGCTTGAGCACCAATATCAGACTCTTCCCAGTAGTTTTCCTTAAATCTAATAAAGTGCGTTGCAGGACTGTATCTAAGCTCATTACTGAAATACTTAGCTAGAACTGTAGCTTGTCCTACATCAGTAAAGTCAGTAGGTTTATATGAGTTTTCATCATTATATTTTTCTGGTGGAATGTAATCAGGACTAGCTGATATTCTTTTGAAAAATGATTTAGCACTACGCCAAATTGTGGCGAGTTCTTCATCTTCAAGAGGTGGCTCGCATTTTGCTGCCTTTTCCATAAACGCTTTATATGCCTCATCGCTATCACCGTACTTTTTAAGTACGACTGCCGCAAATCTTGATAAAGTAGCATTACGTGAACCCTCTTTAATCTTTCCAAAGTCACGGTCGAATTCTTCTTCATTTTCATAATCAGCAATAAACTTATTTAGCGATATATTTCCATTTACGATTTCAACCCTTGCATCTTCAGTGCCGTAAAAGAATCTTGCAGCATCTAATGCATTTGAATCGAAATAAGGGAATATGCTTCTTACCTTCTTTTTAAGTTCCGCATATTCATCCTTGTTACTGATTTCATCAATAGCAAATAGAATATGAAACTTTGGTCTAGGTGCTTTACCGCGTTTTTCCTTCATATGGTTTCTGCTATATTGAACAGCGAACCATACGCCTGGGAATGCCTTCTTAACATCATCAATGGTCATCCATTCTTCTGGATTTTCGGTGTGGTCGTTATCACAATCTACAGGTAAGCAGTTAGCACAGATGAAGTTAGCATTGCTTCTATAGTTGTTTCTATAACATGCGCACACATAATCTTTGCTAACCGCTTCTTTTAAGGTTTCTTCATTATCGATATTATATTTGTGAGGATAGCTACAGTTAGTAGCGTTCCCCACGATATCTGAGCGGTAGATATTCATTAGTCATCTACCTCTTTTATTTGATCTTCTAGCACCTTAGCAATGAACTTAAATGCTTTAACAGCCGTATATAATTCAGAATCACCGCCAAAGATAATTTCAACGCCACCATTAGATGATTTATCCTTAATGGCATTAACCATGATGTCTGTACCGCCCAAGTCCTTAATTGAGACAAAGGTTCTACATCCATAGCCAGAGTCTCCACCTCGATAGCCATTCGTACCTGCTATAACCTCAATTGAGTTACAACCAGTTATTTCACGTTTGAACACAGGTACACTATTCTTTTCGATATTAATTACTTTTTCTTTTACTTCGTACATACTAGTACCTCCTTCAAGGGTATATGGCAGCGTATCGACATTCTGCCAAAATTTTGCTTAGTCTTTTTTATAGAACATCGTTTCATAGCCTTCCCCTTTCAGTAATAGTCCAGGAGCCCAGTCGGGTGTTCTGCTCATAATTGCAGCTACTTCACTGACCTTTGTATTCAATGGACACTCCACGATACATTCGTCGTGTATATGTCCGACTATGTTAAATCCAGCCTCCGTTAAGTTATGTATGCAAAATGCCAAGATATGACGCGCATAACTTTGGACTATGTTTTCTACAAACTTTCCAGAATAAACTTTGATTCTGGTCCACTTCTTTGCCATATTTACACCTTCATATGTGATTTCATCTTTACCGTAGTCGTTGATAGTCACCTTAGGCTTAACGTAGACAATAGAGTGCCCGCTTGGCAAATCTATAAATAACATTCCGCTTTGATATCTGAATGTAATGTTTTTGTTTTTAAGTTTTACTGATGTTTTATCGTTGATTGCTTTAATTGCCGCATAGCCGCACTCCTTCCAAAACTTACATATGTTTGGAGATGCAGTACGCCAACGATCAACAATATCTGGAAGTTCATCTTCTGATAAGCCCATATCTAAAGCTCCCATTGCGGTTAAGGCACCCACTCCGCCTGAATATCCTAGCGCTAATTCCGCTATCTTACCCTTTTGACGAAGCTGGCTATTTACACCATGTTTCTCAACAGGAACCTTGAACATTTGGCTTGCAGACTCGCAATAGATGTCCTTACCATCTTTAAAGGCATTTATGCGCCATTTCTCATCTGCTAGATAGCCTAGAACACGAGCTTCGATAGCAGAAAAATCCACTACTATGAACTTACATTCTTGCTTAGGAACTAAAGCAGTCCTTACCAGCTGAGATAGCAAATCAGGCACATTTTCGTATAACGTTTCAAGTGCATCTATATTCCCAGCTTTAACTAAGGCTCTAGCTTCTTCCAAATCAGGTATGTCATTTCGCTTTAGATTTTGAAGTTGAATGCGTTTAGAGGCCCAACGTAGCGTTTTACAGGATGCAAACGAGAATAACCCGCGTGCTCTGTTATCTTCGCTTACGCAGGCTTTCATGGCCTCATACTTTTTTACTGACGTTTTACTTGTAAGGTCTCTTAACTCAAGAACGTCACTGATCTCTTCATCATCGGTATTTGATTTGAGTTCCTTCATTGCTTTCTTGCCTAAGGAGTCCACTTCAACACCGTTATCGGATAACCAATCTTTAAGTTGTGCTACAGAGTTAGGATTCTCTAAATTTGTAATATCTTTTAACTTTGACAATAATTCGTTAGTTACTTTTTCATTAATTGCTATTGCATTTGATGCTAGTTCAACATCAATAAGGACACCTCTATCATTGATAGCTTCAGACTCCCAAAATTCCTCCCAGATAAAATCTGGAACTGGGAACTTCTTAAACTTATCTTGAATAGCCATTTCGACTTCAACGTCTCTACGGTTATACTCAATAAATATGCTCCATTTTGATGGTGAGTGATATGGCATATTTCTAGTTCTTCCACCATTTACCTTTGTTGGCTTGCATGGAACACAGAAATACTTAATTAGATCTTTACCTTCATCCATCTTTTGGTTGTCAAGCTTAAGAACAGCACCTACGCCTTTTAAAGAAAGGTTGATACCCATGACATTAGACCAGATCATCGTATCCTTCCAACCTCTAGGACTTAGATACTTGCCTGTCTCATAGCCAAGATAGCGGCTAAGACATACACGTTCAAAGGCACTATTAAATGCCCATTTAGTTATATTTTCATCCGTTAATGCATCAATGAATTCTTGAGGCACCTTCTCACCGCTGGCTACATCAATAACGGTTACAGGTTCCCCATCAAACGAGAAACCTATAAGCAATATTTCAAAATCGGGTGCTTCCGAATAAACGTATACACCCGATTTTGCTAAATTTACGCTAGAGTATGTCTCAAGATCGATGCTTAGATTCTTATGATAAGAAATCTTCATCGTCATCAGTTGCAAAATCACTCTCAGCTGTAGCCTTGCTTCCGAGTGGAGTGTCATCACTAACTTTTTGTAAGTTATTTAATGACGCTGCTATTCCACGATTGCCGGAATTATTGAATGCGTAGAATGAGACAGAAACTCTACCTCTGCATCCTGAGTAAACTTCAGAATGGTCTAAGATAGGATTTACATCGATATCTACGATTCCAGGAGCTGTGGTTGAATTTGCATTGATGAAATAACAACCCTTGTATGCTGGATCATCTGGACGTTCTGTATCACCATCTCTTAATGGTGTCTTTAATGTTTCAAATGCGGGAGCTGTTTTTGAGTTGCCTTTTAACTTGCTTAATCCCTCTTCATAAGCTGCCTTGATTGCGGCTTTCACCTTTTCAACATCTGGAGAGTCTTTCTTAATGATGCAGCTAACGCTGTATTTTGGAGTCGCATTTTCTGCGATTGCCTTTGGAGTCCATACGTTAACGTAGCTCCATAATGTGTTTTTACCTAAAATTACCTTAGTTGGATTCATAATTTTTGACATATTTTTTATACCTCTTTCTATTAATTGTCTTCATTCATAAAATCAGCTTCTGCTGATGTTACTTCTGGGCGCTTATCGTCCCTTGTAGCAAGTGTTAATTTGCCACGGTTCTTAACGATCATATTTCCCAATAAGTCGTTAAATCTTTTCTTACCAAGCATAGATGTCATATCAGTAATACCTAGCAACTTTTCTTCATATGGATTGAAGCCTGCTTCTTTTACTGTTGCTGCTACTTTTTCTTCATCCGAATACTTACGAGATGATCTACCTTCGACTAGTTTCCAGTTCTTGTACTTCTTTCCATGAATAGCATCTTCAAGAGCAAATTCTTGCACGCTTTTAATCCAGCTTGTGAAATCCTCAGCTTTATCTAAAACTTCTTCGATTTCGTCATCATCCATTAAGAATGGAGGTCTGAATTCGTGTTTGCTTAATTCAAGATTCATATCTCTTAATGCTTTGCATAAAGGTTTAGCTTTACAAAAAACACAATGCTTTGATGGATGGAACTCCTCGCTGCCATTTTCAATCTTTTGAATACCAGGCATTAATACTTCATCTGCCCATTTATAAAGATCTTTTACAGTGATGTTCCACTCTGACACAGAGTTCAATCTTGGTTGATATATACACAATTTGACCTCATCGATGTCATATAGGTTGCCGAATGTTTCTAAACAACAAATCGCATATATCATCTCTTGAACATTTTGTTTAGCATCCACTTTAACCCCTTTGCCATATTTAAGGTCAATTATCGTTAAGACCTTATCAGCAATTAAGGAAACATCTGTGGTTCCATAAAGCGACTCATGATACCTTTCTGCACTTACCTTTTGCTCGATAAGTAATACTGGATCAGAACATGATTCTTTGGCTTCTTGATACTTTTCATTTACATAGTTGACATAGCCTTGGATGTATTCTTCCATCTCAGCGCTATACCAGACTAAATCATCGATTTTACCATCCGCCTTAAGGCCATGGCTTTCTTTTAATCTGATCTCTGCTAACTCATGCGCATCTGTACCTTCATTTGCAAATAATGAGATTTGTTCTGGGATTCCTTCGCATGCTTTAGCAGAGCCTGGACAAGTTAATAATCTTGCACCACTTGATGGCGAGAAGAATTTTGAATGGTCACTAGGCATTTCCAATTTCCTCCGCATCAGCAAGTAATGCTTCATATTTCTCTTTATCAATAGCTGATAACTTTTCTGCACCATACTTTAAAAGCAAAGCTTTTACTTCCTTTGTATGGCCGTTTCTTGAAAGGTTAGCTAACTTGATTCTTACTTCTTCAAGTGTTACTTCCTTTTTTTCTACCTTTGGCGTTTCCACTGCTTTAGCTTCGATAGCCTTAGGACTGTTTTCGTCACCAAGTAATACATCAATGATTTTGACTCCCTTAGTAACTGTTTGTGACATTTTATTAGCGTCAGAACTGATAGCCGCTAATTCAGCAATGAAGTCTTTAGCAATATCCTTCAATGCATTTAAGAATTCTTTTACTTCATTTTTCATTTGTTTTACTCCTTATATTTTTTTGAAATGTAGATAAATAAGATTTAATAAATAATAATGATTGACGGTTCGTCTCTAGCTTTTGGTCGATACATACCAATACCTCCTGAAGTGGTTTTGAAGTTGCATCCTTGCCCCTTCAGAGGTATATGGCAGTGTATCGGCATCTTGCCAAAATTTTTTTAAACTTTTTTTGCAGGAAATCACCAAACTGCAAAATCATTTATTTTTAGAAGTCTTTTAATTGTTCTCTGAGTTCATCAAATATACGTTGGCGTCTGTATTGAACAGTGCTTCTTTTCTCACCTATTTCAGATGCGATTTGCTCATCGGTATAATCCTTCTTGAATAACTCGATGATTACTCTGTCTTC
>Ga0256404_1013787_pt1 | contig 10125 bp, 7 predicted proteins | sample RumenRJG_01DNA_FD_185990 | JGI IMG/M metagenome (GOLD analysis project Ga0256404, IMG submission 185990) | Bovine rumen microbial communities from Lethbridge, Alberta, Canada - RJG_01 | ecosystem: Host-associated > Mammals > Digestive system > Stomach > Rumen | place: Canada: Alberta | collected...
TGATTGTGCCGTTGTCAAGCCCGAGGCTTTCAAGTCCGAAGGCAAGCTCGTGCCACACCTTGTCGGTGACAATCTGACTGTCGGGGTTTTGCGCGACAAAGCCGATTTTAGAGCTCTGTTCCTCAAGCGAAAGCGAATATATATCCTTTCCGAAAAGCTCAACACTTCCCTCCCTGTCGCCGTGAGGTGACAAAACCGGCTTTAAGAGCCTGAGCAGAGTAGTCTTTCCGCTTCCCGACGAGCCGAATAGCGTGATAAACTCGCCGTCATTAATTGTGATATTTATATTTTTTAACGCTTTTTCTTCCGTATTTGGATAGGCAAAGCTTAAATTTTGGATTGTAATTGCTTCCATTTTAAGCCCTCCCAAGCGATTGTAATTGACGGAATAAGCATAATTCCGAGGTAAATTACATAAAACATCACGCTCAAAGCACCGCTGAATTCGATTTTGAAAACAGGATAAAAGCTGTATTTGCCGGTTCCGGAAGCGATAAGCAAAATCATTGTAAGTGCGGAGATAATCAGTGCCGTGATTATAATGACGTCTGTTTTTCTGAACTTAAATATATTATATGCCGTCCTGCCCTTAACGCCGTAACCCCGGCTTTTCATTGAATCTGCCGATTCTATCGAGCTTTCAAGCGCCCACGAGAGCATAACGGACAATTCACTCAAAAGAATTTTCATCTTTATCATAAAGCCCTGCTTTTGCGGAGTAATGCGCGCCGATTTAAGCTCTTTGAATTTAGAAACGAACCTCGGCACAAAGCGTAAGGTCATTGAGATTACAAGGCTTAAGGACGGAATTATCCTGCCGAAAAGACAAATTATTTTGTCCGAGGTCATCACGGTGTTGAATACCGAAAACCACAAAATTACCGAGCTGAACATCACCGCCGAAGCAATTCCGTAAAGTATAGCTTCAAGCGTGAGCGGATTTTGCCACGGCAGGTATGTAATTATCGTCGCTCCCCTGTGGTTAAAGACAGGGTTGATTATCATCACGAGCAAAATCATCGGAATTATAAACTTCACCGTAAGCCCCAAAGCGCGCTTGCCGTTGATTATTACGGCACTCAAAAGAGCGCAGCAGAGCGATAGCGTGATACATACGGGGTTCATAAAAAACATTGAAAACCCGATTACCACGGCAAAATACAACAGCCCTGTAAAGGGGTGAATTTTGTTAAAGGCGTCGTTCATATCAGTCGTAATCCTTGCCCAAATCTCTGCCCGAGTTCAGGGTGTAGTTCCATTCAATAACGTCGTTGTTCTTAACCACATATCGCGAGCTTCCGTAGTTCGGGTACCAGTCGTTGACCTTGTACATCCAGCCCGAAAGCTCTCCGCAGTCGAATTCGTAGATGTTGCCGATACCCTCAATGTATGAAGAATTATAAATCGGCGTCCAGGAATATTCGGTGTGAATGTTATTATCCTTGCACACTCTAAGCAGAATATCAAACACCGACTCTCCCTCGTTAATCTCGATTTTTTGAGGCTTATAAATCCAGCCGTCCTTTGGTACAACGTCCGCAATGCTGTCGTCAATCACCTCGGGATTTTCTAAGATTTTTGCGCAGGAGATTGAAAAGGTGCAGTATATCTTGTCGTCAGATACCGTCTGCTCCTGAGGTTCAACAGGCTTTGGCTTACCCTGAGGAATGGGCTCGGTTTTGTATTTATCGGTAGCAGGCTGTGTTTCGGCAGTTTTTTGTTCTTCCTTAACCTCGGTTTTATTATTCTGCTTAACCGTATTTTGATTTGGTTTTTCGGTAACAGGCTGAGTGGTTGAAGCAGTGCTATCCGTTGTAGGCTGTACCGTAGTGCTTACAGTAGAGCTTACCGTTGTTTCGAAAGTTGTAACGGTTTCTGTCGAAGCAGTAACGCTCTGTGTGCTGTCGGGTGTTTCGGAGCTTTTATTTGCGCTGTTTCCGCCGAAAATAAACGCAACAGCTAAGACAACGACTGCGATTGCACAAGCGATTAAAGCAATTTTATATTTCTTAATAAAGTTAATCATATTCCCAGTCCGACAAGGTATCTTTGCAGGCTTGTAACGTCACCGATAGTAACAAAGCCGTCAAGGTTGATATCGGAATTTTTCACCTGAGCTTCGGTGAATTCCGCCATAAGCGCCACATATTTTTGAATAAGCAGAGCGTCGTTTATGTCGATTTTATAATCTCCGTTCACATCATAAAACGAGTCAGCCATACTGTAAAGCGAGGTTTTGTTCTCGGTCAAGCGGACAAAATCCGCAAGCGAGTAAAAGCACTGCTCGGTAGCCATCTGATTGTACTCGCCGTTGATAAGGTGCTTAAAGCCGTTTTCGCACTCATAGTCAAAAATACGGTCAATAATAGTTTTGCCGTCCTTTACAAAGCGAGCGTCGGTTTCGGGATTGATTCCGAGCGCGCAGAGTGCAGTTAAAATCTGCGAGAAGGACTCGGGAGAACTAACGCTTTCAAGGCTTTCGGACATCAAATCAAGCGCGGTATCTACCGCAGTTTTTACATCATCATTTGTATTGTAGTAAGGAGCCAAAGCGGTAACAGCCATAGCTGTGTAGTCAATGTACGGAGTTGTTGTGTTAAAGCCCCAACCGCCCTTTGCAGTCTGCTTTTCGATAAGATAATCAATCAGCTTTTGGCGTGTAGCCGGGTTTTCACAATCAACTTCGGGAATCTCATAACCATTCGAGTCAAGCGCGATTAACGCCCACATAGCGCCGTTTAAGCCCTGCTTTTTGACATAATCAAAGTCTCCGAGGGGCTCTAAAAGATTATAACCGCTAACATCCGTTACATCCTTGCCGATTGAATTAAGCGCCAAAATAACACGTGAGTTTTCGGTTGACTTTGTGCGGTGAAGCTGTGCCGAGCCGTTTTCTTTCACATATGTAATAACGTTGTTGTAGTAATTATCGGCATATTCGGGAGTGATATGACCTGCCCTTGCAAGCCCGATAACCGCCCATTCTCCGCCGATTGAGCCTACCGAAGTGGATTTTGAAAGTAAGTTTTCCGCTGTGTTTTCTAGCTTGCTTTCAACCTTATTCAATGCGGTTTTATGAATTTTAATCTCATAAACGGTCTCGTTTGAGGTCGTCTCCATTGTCGGCCAGTTTTCATTGCCGATACCTATATAAAGTGTGTCGCCGTTTTTAACGTCAATTTCAGCATTTTTATTAAGCTCTGCACCGTTTGTTTCGGGCTGATATTCGTTTTTATATACACGAACCTGATAGTTTTTATTGATGGCTTCGGGTGTGATTTTTACGCCCTCGTCATTGTCGATTGTAAGCATATACGAGGTTTTTGAAGGCACAAATTCGCTGTCAAGAGTGCCGTTTGAAACGCTTAGCTTGCTTAAATGAGTGTCGGTATTGCCCCAAGCACTGCCAAGGTCAGCTCCCCAGTAAAGAGAGTACATCACAACAATCTCGTCGCCGTCCTTAATGCCGTTATTTTCCACGGTATAGGCGGTTGAGGCTTCGCTTGTGAACCAGTCGTTAAGCGTCATCATCCATCCGCCCGTGCCGTTTGCGGCGTATTCGCTGAGCCCGTTGATTGTGCTGAGATATCCCCAGTCGTTCATAGTATAGGCGCAGTCGTTATTATTAAGCGCGTCCTCAACAACCGACTGCATTGACGAGCCTTGTGTAAGCGTTACATAATCGTCAAGCATAACGCCGTTCCAAGCCGCGCCGTCGGCTTTTGAGAAGGTGGTGTTTTTTACTATAACCCTAACCTTTTGTTTGTCTGCGGCGTGTGCTGTAACTGCGAAACTTATTACAGAAAAAACGCATAATAATGCGAGCAGTACCGAGACGGATTTTTTTAATGTATTCATATATTTACCTCCTATTTAAAAGCAAAAATGCTTTTCTAATACAACATAGAAAAGCACAACAGTATAATCCCCTGCGAAACATAGGAGATTATGGCGGCTGCGCTTCTTCTTATCCAAGAATGCAAGTCCAAGCCTATGCGGCAGCGATCTGACTTATGGCTGTGCCAAATACAGTAATGAAAGTTGCTGCGGATTCTCACCGCATTCTCTATTACATTTCGCGGAAAACCACGAAAAAACGCATAAGCTGTAAATATTTGATTCTGTTTTGATTATATCACGTTAAGCACTTTTCGTCAATTAAAATCACAAATGTTTGGCGCAGTCATAATATGTAACGGTGATATTATGAAAAAAATGCAATTAAGTCATTTACCGCTTGGCAGAACAGCAAGGGTCGCAACGGTTAAGTGTAACGATAAGCTAAAAAACAGGCTGAGTGATTTAGGGCTTTATGAGGGAAATGACATTTGCCCTGTACTTAAAAGTCCGCTCGGAGAGCCGAGAGCCTACAGAATTAACGGGGCGACTATTGCCTTGAGGGATTCTGATTGCGAAAAAATAACTGTAATTATCGGGGACTGATATGCGGAAAAATTCACCTAAAGCTGATTATACCGTAGCACTTGCAGGAAATCCGAACGTAGGCAAAAGCACGATTTTTAACGCGCTGACAGGGCTTAACCGTCACACAGGAAACTGGACGGGAAAGACCGTTGAATGTGGAAGCGGCTACGCTAAGATTAAGGATAAGCGCTTTGAGATTACCGACCTGCCCGGCACGTATTCACTAAACGCCTATTCCGAGGAAGAAAAACTCGCCAAGGAGTTTTTAATGAGCGGAAACGCCGACTGTGTGGTTATTACACTTGACTCTAACAGGATTGAGCGAAATTTACGCTTTGCGCTTGAAGTTCTTTCACTTCATAATAATGCCGTAATCTGCCTTAACCTCAGTGATGAAGCCGATAAAAACGGAGTTTATATAAATTCCGAAAACCTGTCAAATCAGCTTGGCGTTCCTGTTATAAAGACGAGCGCGGTAAAAAAGCAGAGCCTTAAAGAGCTGAAAAATAAAATTTATGATATTTGCTCAGCAGAAAAACAGTGCGATAATTGTATCAGTTTTCCGAATGACGACAGGCTGCTTCATATGCTGAGCAAGCAAATTTGCGAGAAGTGCGTTGTAAAAAACAGCAAAAGAGCTGTTGACAGACGTACAGAAAAGCTCGATAAAATACTTACCTCAAAGTCAACCGGAATTCCGGTTATGCTTGGTTTATTTGCCCTGCTGTTCTGGATAACTGCAATAGGCGCGAATTACCCGAGCGAGCTTTTAGGCAGCTTGTTTGATTATATAAAGCAGCTTTTATATAAATTCTTCGACTTTATAAACGCTCCAATATTCCTTAAAGGAATTATAATAGACGGTATTTATACAACCCTGTCGTGGGTAGTGTCGGTTATGCTGCCGCCGATGGCTATATTTTTTCCGTTATTCTCGCTTATTGAGGACTCGGGCTACTTGCCGAGGATTGCATTTAACCTCGATAAATTCTTCTGCAAAAACGGCGCTCACGGCAAGCAGAGCCTGACAATGGCTATGGGTATCGGCTGTAACGCCTGCGGAGTGACCGGCTGCAGGATAATCGAAAGCCCTAAGGAAAGATTAATCGCAATTCTAACAAATAACTTTATGCCGTGTAACGGACGGTTTCCTATACTGATTGCCGTAATTACGATTTTCTTTACAAGCTCACTGCCCGAACTTTGGAGCTCGGCTGAAACGGCGTTGATACTCGTTTTGATTATTGTTCTCTGCTGTGCGGTGACTTTGATTGTGTCAAAACTTCTTTCTAAAGCGCTTAAAGAGAAAAGCTCCTCGGGGTTTATTTTGGAGCTTCCGCCCTACCGCAAACCGCAGTTATGCAGAACGCTTGTGCGCTCAATCCTCGACAGGACGATTTTTGTATTGGGCAGAGCCGTGGCGGTAGCCGCGCCTGCAGGAGCGGTGATTTGGCTGTTCGCAAATATCAATATCGGAAACAGCTCAATTTTGCAGCACTGCATAAGCTTCCTCGACCCGTTCGGAAGGTTAATCGGGCTTGACGGAGTTATATTAATGGCGTTTATTTTGGGCTTTCCCGCTAACGAAACAGTCATTCCGATAATTATTATGTCGTACTCGGCAAGCGGTGTTTTGAGCGAATTTACAGGCTACAGTGAGCTTTACTCCATTCTCAGTCAAAACGGCTGGGGAATTATCACGGCTGTGTGTATGATAATTATGACGGTTATGCACTTTCCGTGCTCGACAACCTGCCTGACGATTAAAAAGGAGACAAAAAGCCCAAAATACACCTTGCTGTCTATGCTGATACCGACCGTTACAGGTGTTATCCTGTGCGCGGTTACGGCAAATATAATGAGAATTTTTATTTAGGCAGTCTCTCGTACAGTAAAAAACGGACGGTTTTTATGCCGTCCGTATTTTTATGCTAATTCTTCCGCCTGCGCAGCTTTCATCATAATTGCACATTCCATACGCTTTTTGAAAAGCTCGCAGCCGTATTTGTATACTCCGCTGATTGAGCCGGTGGCGTGGTATGCGTTAGCAGCACAGCCGCCGCTGCAATAAAGCCTTGCCCAGCAGGTTTTACATTCCTCTCTTGCATAGGCGTTGCAGAGCTTGAATTCGTTTTGGATATCAAAATTATCCACGCCGTTGTAAATGTCACCAAGCTTGTATTTATCGTCTCCGACAAACTGGTGGCAGGGGTACAAATCTCCCCAAGGCGTTACCGCCATATACTCCGTACCCGAACCGCAGCCCGAAATCCTCTTGTAAATGCAAGGGCCGCCCGTCAGGTCAATCATATAGTGATAGAACGTTATCGGTCTGCCCTCTTTTTCGCGCTTTAACATCTCTTTTGCGAGTATCTCATACTGCTCAAAGAGCACAGGCAAATCGTCATATGTAAGCGCGTATGGATCGTCAGGAGCGCAGACAACAGGCTCCATCGAAAGCTCGGTAAAGCCCAAATCAGCCATATGGAAAATGTCGTTTGTAAAGTCGGTGTTGTTGTGAGTAAACGTTCCGCGGACGTAGTAGCCGCGGTTGCCGCGCTTTTTAACGAACTCCTGAAATTTAGGGACGATAACGTCATAGCTGCCCTTGCCGTTGATTGTCTTGCGGAGATTGTCGTGAATTTCCTTTCGTCCGTCAAGGCTGAGTACAACGTTGTGGCACTCTTTATTTGCAAACTCAATAACGTCATCGTCAACGAGCATACCGTTTGTGGTGAGGGTGAAACGGAAATTTTTGTTATGCTCTTTTTCAATGCTCCTCGCGTAGGCGACAATTCCCTTTACAACGTCAAAGTTCATAAGCGGTTCTCCGCCGAAGAAATCGACCTCGAGGTTAACCCTGCTGCCCGAGTTCTCGATGAGAAAGTCTATTGCCCTCTTGCCCACTTCAAGGCTCATCAAAGCGCGTTCGCCGTGGTATTTGCCCTGACTTGCAAAGCAGTATTCGCAGTTGAGGTTGCAGGTGTGCGCGATATGCAGACAAAGCGCCTTAATAACCGTGTTGCGCTTTTTGAAGTCAAACGCGAGGTTTTCATACTTATCCTCGGTAAAGAGCCTGCCGTTCTGCTTAAGCTCCTCAACGTCGTCAATGCAATCACAAATTTCCTGCTCGGTAATCTCGGGATTGTCCCCGTACTTGTCGAGCATTGCGGAGATAATCTCGGCTTTATCCGAGTTTTCATACATTTCTATAATATCGTAAGCGAGCTCGTCAACAAGGTGAACGCTTCCGCTGTTTACGTCGAGCACGATGTTGTAGCCGTTAAGTTTGTACTGATGTATCATATGAATTTACCCCTATACGTAAAAGGAAAGCCGTTACCCATAATTGAATAACGGCGTAAAATCCTTTTAGTTTTAAGAAAAATTATTTCTCAAGACACTTTTCGCACTGCTGGTTAGCAACGCCGCATGAAGTCTTGCAAGCTGACTGGCAAGAGGTCTGGCACTCGCCGCAGCCGCCTGTCTTTACGCTCTTTTTAAGGTCGCGTGTCTCGATAGTTTTGATTCTTTTCATGGAAATCAATCTCCTTCAAAATTTATACTTAAATTCTATCATATGCGCTTGTTTTTGTCAAGATAACAGATTAGGTAACATCAACTTTCAGTTTATGCGGTGCGTTGCCGAGCGTTGACTGAACGGATATGTTATTATCTGCAAGTGTTTTTACTTGATTTATAATATCGTCTGTGACAATTTCACCCGACACAATAAGCGGAATTCCGGGCGGATAGGCAAAGACATCTTCAAGCGATATTTTGCCGTTGCAATCTGTTATATCAAGAACTTTTCCGCTTTTATCTGTACATTCAAACGGTTCACACGCCTTTTGCGGTAAGGATAATATATTGAGATTTTTATTCTTTTCGGCTTTTTCTATTCTGTTATCAATAGTGTTTAACGCGCTTATAAGCCTTTCGAAGCCTTCATCGTTGTCGCATACGGACGTCATAGCTATGATGTAATCCTCTGCCGACATCTCAGTTTCAATTTTATAATCGTTCCTGAGCATTTTGGCAAGCTGTGTACCGCTTATGCTTGTCCCGATTGTTGAAATAACAAACTTTCCCCTGTCGTAGGCATAAACGTTGTTATCCTCTCTAAATATAAGTTTTAAGTTATTGAGGGCTTTTGCGCTTTTTTCAAACTCAGACAATCTCTTGATGTAGCTTTCAAACTCGCTTGAATTTTCCGAGATATAATCAAGACAACTTTCAACTGACGACATCAGCACATATGACGGACTGCTGGTCTGGAATACGGCAAGCTGTTCTCTCAGAGCGCTGTCGTAATCGGTATCGTTTGTTAAGAGCAAGGCGGTTTGAGTTAATGACGGAAGCGTTTTGTGAAGGCTTACAACCGAAATATCCGCTCCGCATTTAACCGCACTTTCAGGAAAAGCACTGTTAAACGGAAAATGCGCGCCGTGAGCCTCGTCAACAAACAGCCTAGCGCCGTGCTTTTTGCAGATTTCGGAAATGCTTTTAATATCCGATACTACTCCCTCATATGTCGGAGAAGTCAGCACAACAAGAGAAATATCGGGATTTTGGGTTAGTTTATCTTCGATTAATTCAGGAGATACCGAGCCGAAAACAGGAAGCTTTACTCCGTTTTCTTCTGCATATTCAGGCAAAATATACTCGGTTTTTAGTCCGAACAGCTTAACCGCTCTGTAGACGGAAATATGGCAGTTTCTGGCAATTAGAACCCTATCTCCCCTGCTTGTGAGCGCGCCGATTGCGGACATTATCCCGCAGGTTGCGCCGTTTACAAGCATATAAGCGCGTTTTGCGTTGTACAATAATTGCGCCTTATCCTCTACAGCCTTAATACAGCCGTGCGGATTGTGGAGATTATCAAAGCCGTCAATCTCGGTCAGGTCAATTTCGTACGGTAAATCGCCGTTAATGCTCTGCCTTTTGTGACCGGGCATATGGAACGGATAAACTCCGCTTTTGGCGTAATCCTTTAACTTATCAAAAAGCATTAGTTTGTACCAAATTCCCTGAGTTCAAGCCCTTTGTTGTGGTCAAGCGCCCAGTCAATGCTCCAGTAGCTTGTGAACAGCAAAAGGTGGTTGCCCTTTAAGTCCTGAATACGCTTTGTATCGGAAGCGAGGTCGAGGGTTTTGGGATCTACATCCTCGTTGACAATCCAGCGGATATATTCATATGGCAGGTTTTCCATAATGATATCGACATTGTACTCGTTTTCAAGACGGTATTTGAGCACGTCAAACTGAAGCACGCCTACTACGCCGACGATAACCTCTTCCATACCGGCGTCGAGCTCCTGAAAAATCTGAATAGCGCCTTCCTGAGCAATTTGGTTTGTGCCCTTAATAAACTGCTTGCGCTTCATAGTGTCCTTCTGGCGGACGCGGCAGAAATGCTCGGGAGCAAAGGTCGGAATTCCCTTGAATTGAACCTTGTGCGAGGCTGAACAAAGTGTGTCGCCGATTGAGAATATACCCGGGTCGAACACGCCGATGATATCGCCTGCGTAGGCTTCGTCGACAATCTCCCTCTCCTGCGCCATAATCTGTTGAGGTTGAGAGAGACGGAGTTTTTTGTTGCCCTGAACGTGGAAAACCTCCATATTCTTCTCAAATTTGCCGCTGCAAATCCTCATAAAGGCGATTCGGTCGCGGTGAGCCTTGTTCATATTCGCCTGAA
>Ga0256404_1013790_pt1 | contig 10124 bp, 4 predicted proteins | sample RumenRJG_01DNA_FD_185990 | JGI IMG/M metagenome (GOLD analysis project Ga0256404, IMG submission 185990) | Bovine rumen microbial communities from Lethbridge, Alberta, Canada - RJG_01 | ecosystem: Host-associated > Mammals > Digestive system > Stomach > Rumen | place: Canada: Alberta | collected...
CACCAGAGCCCTCAGGGAGAGCGGCTATACAAACATCACTGTTGTAAAGGAGCAGGAAGCTCCGGACGGCAATTTCCCGACCTGTCCATACCCTAATCCTGAGATCAAAGAGGCCATGGCACTCGGCATGGAATATGCAAGGAGGGAAAACGCGGATCTTCTGCTGGCAACCGATCCGGACTGTGACAGAGTTGGAATCGCCGTTAAGGATGAAAGAGGAGAGTACCGCCTTTTAAGCGGAAATGAGACAGGCATACTGCTTCTTGACTATATTGCGAGCCTTCGAAAGAAGAACGGAAGCATGCCGGAGAATCCGGTTATGGTAAAGACCATAGTCACCATGGATATGGCAGAGCGTATCGCTGAGCACTACGGAATAAAGACAGTCAATGTACTTACCGGCTTTAAATTCATAGGTGAGCATATAGGAAGACTTGAAAGTGAAGGCAGGGAAGATGATTACATTTTCGGGTTCGAAGAGAGTTACGGCTATTTAAGCGGAGGATATGTGAGAGACAAGGATGCCGTTGACGGAGCCTTCCTTATCTGCGAGATGTTCTCATATTATAAGACAAAGGGCATAAGCCTTCTGGATAAGCTTTCAGAGCTTTACAGGGAGTATGGCTATTGCCTGAATACACTTCACAGCTTCCAGTTCGAGGGATCCGCAGGCTTTGAAAAGATGCAGAGGATAATGCAGCAGTTCCGCATGGATTCCTATGAGGCAAAGCTTCAGGGCGCATCAGTACCTGAGGATAAGCCGGGACAGCATCAGGCAGAAGCATTGGAGAGCTTCGGATGTAAAAAGATAGAAAAGCTCCTGGATTATAAGCCGGGACTTGAGGGACTTCCAAAGTCCGATGTGCTTAAGTATCTGCTGAGCGATCATTGTTCTGTGGTCATCCGCCCGTCGGGAACAGAGCCAAAGCTTAAAGCATATATCTCCATAAGCGCGGAAAGCCGTGAGGAGGCGGAAGCTGTTGAAGAGAAGATAACTTCAGAGCTTCAGGAAAGAATGAAGTAAATGACAGTCCGCAGCAATCAGATTTAGTTTTACAGTTCAGCTGCATATAAAAAAACCGGTGAATTACCGATTACCAAATCGGACAGTTCACCGGTTTTTTATTGTGGAATAAGGCTTGGGACTGATAGTGTTTTTTAGTGCCCCAGAGTCTTTGGAAGGAGTAAAAATATAAAAACAAAATAAAAATAGCACTCGACGCTTGAAAGTGCTAACAACCGAGCTATAATCATTAGTAACAGAGGGAAACAGATCCGGAGGTTTTCCCTGTATATTATTTGAGGAGGACTTCAGTTTATGAATATTAATAAGTTCACTAAGAAATCAATCGAAGCTATAAATAAATGTCAGGATATAATCACAGAATACGGTAATCAGTATGTTGAGCAGATACATATTTTATACAGCCTTATCACCATTGATGAGAGCCTTATCGCCCAGCTTCTGAAGAAAATGGGAGTTCCTCTGGATAACTTCAGGGAAACCCTGGAGAATGAGATCGCAAAGCTTCCGAAGGTCACAGGAACAGGACAGATGTACATGTCCCAGCCTGCAAATCTGGCTCTCACAAGGGCTGAGGATCATGCAAAGTCTATGGGAGACGAGTATGTTTCCGTGGAGCATATTTTCCTTTCCATCATGAAGGAAGCGGATTCTACGGTAAAGCGCCTTTTAAACGAGTTTAACATTACAAAAGACGGCTTCCTTAAAGCACTTTCCGAAGTACGCGGAAACCAGAGGGTGGTTTCGGATAATCCGGAGGATGTTTATGATACCCTGAACAAGTATGGATATGAGATGGTGCAGCATGCCAGGGATCAGAAGATGGATCCCATCATCGGACGAGATGATGAAATCCGTAACATCATAAGGATTCTGAGCAGAAAGACAAAGAACAATCCGGTTCTTATAGGTGAGCCCGGTGTCGGTAAAACAGCCGTAGTAGAAGGTCTTGCCCAAAGAATAGCAAAGGGTGAAGTTCCGGAGAGTCTTAAGGATAAAAAGATATTTGCCCTTAATATGGGTTCTCTTGTGGCCGGAGCAAAGTACAGAGGAGAATTTGAGGAGAGACTTAAGGCGGTTCTTGATGAAGTTAAAAAATCCGAAGGACAGATACTTATGTTCATCGATGAGCTTCACACTATAGTGGGAGCAGGAAGAACAGACGGTGCCATGGATGCGGGAAATATCCTTAAGCCCATGCTGGCAAGAGGAGAGCTTCACTGTATCGGTGCCACTACCCTTGACGAGTACCACAAGTATATAGAAAAGGATGCGGCTCTTGAGAGACGTTTCCAGCCTGTACAGATAGATGAGCCTGATGTGGAGGATACCATTTATATTTTGAGAGGTATCAAGGAAAGCTACGAGCAGTATCATGGAGTTACCATTACGGACAATGCACTTGTGGCGGCAGCAGCATTATCCGACAGATACATCTCCGACAGATTTCTTCCGGATAAGGCCATAGATTTGGTGGATGAAGCCTGCTCTATGGTTAAGACCCAGATGGAATCCATGCCTGAGGATATGGCTGAGATCCAGAGCAGGATAGCCCAGCTGAGGATGGAGCAGATATCCCTCAAGAAGGAAGATGATAAGCTCTCAAAGGAACGTCTGCAGGAGATAGAGAAGGATATGGCGGAGCTTCAGTCGGAGTTTGATGCCAAGAATGCCCAGTGGAACAATGAAAAGAATTCTGCCGAGAATCTTCAGAAGCTTCGTGAACAGAGAGATCAGATCCGAAAGGGTATTGAGAAGGCCATGCAGATGATGGATTATGACAAGGCTTCAAAGCTTCAGTACCAGGATCTTCCGGAGATAGAGAGAAAGCTTTCAGAGGTTGAGAACAGTGTACATAGTGAAGACAAGTCACTTCTGCAGGAAACGGTAACTGAAGAAGAGATCGGAAAGATCATAAGCCGCTGGACCGGAATACCTGTTTCAAAGCTCAATGAATCGGAGAGAAGCAAGGTACTTCACCTTGATGAAGAGATCCATAAGAGACTGATCGGTCAGGACGAGGCAGTGGATAAGGTGGTGGAAGCTATCCAGCGTTCCAAGGCGGGAATAAAGGATCCGGGCAGACCGATCGGCTCCTTCCTCTTTATGGGACCTACCGGTGTCGGAAAGACCGAGCTTGCCAAGGCCCTTGCCCAGAATCTTTTCGATGATGAAAATGCCATGGTTCGTATCGATATGTCAGAATACATGGAGAAATACTCAGTATCACGACTTATAGGCGCGGCTCCGGGATATGTCGGCTATGAGGAAGGCGGACAGCTCACAGAGGCTGTGAGACGTAAGCCCTACTCCGTTGTGCTTTTCGATGAGATAGAGAAGGCCCATCCGGATGTATTCAACATCCTCCTTCAGGTGCTGGATGACGGACGTATAACAGACAGCCAGGGCAAGACCGTGGACTTCAAGAACACCATTATCATACTTACCAGCAACCTGGGTGCCCAGTATCTCCTTGAGGGAATAGACGGAAACGGCAACATTACGGAGGCTGCAAGAAAGAATGTCCATGATGAGCTCTTTAAGTCCTTCCGCCCTGAGTTTCTGAACCGTCTGGATGAGATCATAATGTTTAAGCCTCTGAGCAAGTCCAACATAGGAAGCATTACAGACCTTATGATAAAGGATATAAACAAGCGTCTGTCTGACCGTAAAATTTCTATAGAGCTTACTGATGCGGCCAAGGAATATGTGGCCGATTACGGATATGAGCCTCAGTTCGGTGCAAGACCTCTTCGTCGTTTCATTCAGAAGAATGTGGAAACACTGGTGGCAAGATGCATACTTGAAGACAGGGTTCAGGAAGGAGATACCATGGTGATTGATCAGCACCTTGGTAAGCTTGGAATTGAAATAAGGCATTAAAGATATAAACAGGGTGGCAAATTCCGTATCCTGTCATCATTGCCTTCGATTTTAAATCGAAGGAGCCGCGCGGCTTTGAGCGGTTCACAGGAATCCGAATGGATTCCGACTGCTAATTTTAAGCTTTTAATTTTCTATTCTGTGCTATACTCAAAAAAGATTAATGATGATGTGCTTTAAAGCACATCACCATATCAAATTGATTCAGACAGCAAATCTTATGCTGTGTATCATAAGTATTTCGGGAGAAGAAAATGAAGTTAAATAATACTGTAAAAGCTATGATCACTGCCGTGACTTTGTCAACACTGGTGAGCATTCCGGCTATGGCAGACTGGCAGTACACATTATATGGACCTATGGCAGTATGGACCAACACGGCTACAGGTGAACAGACAACTGTTTACGCAGGTCAGGCCGCACCGGACGGAACACCGGCACCTGTATTGACATTGACACAGGATAACACAGGGGCAGCATATGATGTGAATGCTGCCATAGCGGCTGCCAATGCGGCAGCGGACGCGGCAAAGGCTGCAAGGGGCGGCGTCAACACAAGCGATGTCCTGACTCCCGAACAGCTTGCTGCAAACACCGCAGCTGCCAATGCCAACATGAATACCAATACGGTAACTGTGATAAACGGAGTTTCATCCGGAAACAAGTCAGGTTCATTGAGCAATGCAGAGCTTCCCATGATAGCTACCGGTGATCAGAGTCAGGCATCTTTATCGGGTATTTCAAATGGCTCTTATGTGGGGCCGGGAAACAGTGTTTCACCCAGAATATCAGGAAGTACAGGAGTTTCTTCACAGCTTTCAAGCTATGTGGCTTCCGACGGACATCTGGTTACCAATGCCCAGTCTCCTGATGTAAATTCAGTGTCAGCATCAGGAAGCACAGCTTCCGGCAATACAGCTTCCAAAGTTCCCGGAACCGCCTCTTCATCGGCTTCAGCTGCCCCTTCAGGAACAGCTGCATCGTCAGTGAACTATCAGGGAACACTTCCCTCAACAGGCTCAGGTAATATTAATACCTATTCCTCACCGGGAGCGGGGGCTTAAGCTTATATTGTGGCCTGTATGACAGAATCTGAGTATTTCTGCCATATGTAGTGTATAGTAAATACCAAAAAAATGTGTTAGTATAATCTCCAAATGCCAAGATGGCATCTGGAGATTTTTTTATGACAGAAAATGAAATAAATAATATAAACAAAGTGGCCGGTGATGATTCCGTTAATGGTGCTTCCGACATAGTCATAGATGTAAAGGATGTGACAAAGATCTACAGACTTTACGATCAGCCTATTGACAGGCTGAAGGAGGCTATAAGCGTTACCCATAAGAATTATCATCGAGATTTTTATGCTTTGAATCATATAAATTTTCAGGTTGGAAAGGGAGAGTCCGTAGGTATCATAGGTACAAACGGTTCAGGAAAGTCCACCATACTGAAGATCATAACAGGTGTTCTCACACCCAGTGGCGGAACGGTGAACATTAACGGTATAGTATGTGCTCTTCTGGAGCTGGGAGCCGGCTTCAATCCTGACTATACGGGTATCGAGAACGTTTACATGAACGGTACCATGATGGGCTTCACCAGGGAACAGATGGACGAAAAGCTTCAGGAGATTCTTGATTTCGCGGACATAGGGGACTTTGTGAACCAGCCGGTAAAGAGTTACTCCAGCGGTATGTTCGTAAGACTTGCCTTCGCCATGTATGTGGCCATGGATCCGGAGATCCTCATAGTTGATGAGGCCCTTTCCGTAGGAGATGTCTTTTTCCAGGCCAAGTGCTATCACCGCATGGACGAGCTGAGAAGGAACGGTACCACTATACTTATGGTTACCCATGATCTCGGGTCTGTCATGAAGTATTGTGACAGGGTCATCCTTATCAACAAGGGTGAAAAGATATCGGAGGGGCGTCCCGGAGAGATGGTGGATCTCTATAAGAAGATCCTTGCGGGCAGATTCACGGAAGAAGACAAACTGGACTTAAAGCGCCGGGAAGAAATTTCGGCTGCCAGTGATTTTATCGACGGACAGAATTTCGGAGTTGATACGGTGGGAACTGCCGCTATGGAAATGTCGGGCTCCGGAGCAGTCGGAACCGATGGTTCAAAGGACGTTTCCCGGGTATCTGATAAAGCGGTTCAGGTAAAGCAGCCTGCAGAGGCTATGGAAGCTTCATCTGATTCAGGGAAGCTTATGCAGGATGAGCTCAGTCTTAATCCTAATGTACAACATTACGGTGACGGAAGAGCATCTATATGGGATCTCGGTATCCTCGATGAAAGAGGAAAGGTCTCCAATGTCATCGTCAAGGGAGAGATGTTCTCCATAAAGGAAAAGATAAGATTTAACTCGGATCTTGAAGCTCCCATTTTCACCTTTACCATAAAGGACAAGAGAGGAGCGGATCTCTCGGGAACCAATACCATGATAGAAGGCTGCGACATCAAGCCGGTAAAGGCCGGAGATGAATATGTGGTGACCTTCACCCAGAGGATGACCCTCCAGGGAGGAGAGTATCTTCTCAGTATGTCCTGTACCGGATTTGAACAGGGCGAACACGTTGTATATGACAGAAAGTATGATGTGGCTTCCCTTACGGTACTTTCAAATAAAAACACAGTCGGTGTATACGATATGGAGTCTCAGGTGACTCTGGAAAGGCATAACAAACAATGAGTTTTACACGTCATATGGCCAATCTTATCGATTGGTTCTATTTTGAAGATGTGACCACCGGTATGGAAAGAGACGCTTCCGTGCTGGTTCTCGGCGAAAAGGACTATACGGCGCCGTTTATCGAGCTTCTTGAAAAAAGAGTAAGGACAGTCTCAAGAAGGCTTGATGAGTCTGCCTATGATTACGTCATTATTCCGGTTCTTACCAAAAGAGTCCTCAAGATGTTCAAGGGTAATCTCGGAACCATGTACAGCTCCATAACCGGAACCTGGCTCAAGCAGGGTGGAAGTATCATGGTGGGCATGCAGAACGCCCTCGATATAGACCGTATGTCATCCGGAGAAAAGGAAGCGGATGTCATTTATATGCGCTGGTCTAAGATAAATGAGCTTCGCAATCTTCTTCACGAAGAGCATCCGGAGTCAAAGGAATGGATGTATTATCCGGTTCCCGAGCTCAAGATGCCTCTGAATTTTTACACAGACGAGCGTCTTCCGGGACCTCAGGATGAAACAGAGAAGATATCCCTTCTTGTAAAGGAAAACCAGTTCAGGGAGTTCGCACCATCCTACTATTACATTTTCCGGCCGGATGGCAATCACCGAAGCAGAGCCAAGGACTACAGAAAGTATCTTCCGATATATATCAAGTACAATTCCAGCAGAAAACCGGAATATGCCATAAAGACCGAGATATACAGAGATGACAAGGGAAAGCGTCATGTTGTAAAGGCCGGAATCACTCCGGATGCCAATGCTCACATCGATTCTCTCACCGAGAAGGCAAAGGAGCAGCGTAAGGCAAATCCTACAGTGGATGTCCTCATGGCTGAGGAGACAAGCCACTCTCTCGGAGATTTCCAGCTCCTGAGCTACCAGGTATATCCTTATCTTGAGGGCAAGAATCTGGGAAGGATACTTGCGGATATGATAAAGGACGGAGTGGCTCCTTTAAAGGAAATCGCCGAGTCTGTAGACATGGTCATCGGTGCCGTAGACGGTACTGTCAACCCTGCAAATCTCGATTGTCTCTTTGACAATGTGATCATGGAGAACGGAAGACCAACACTTATCGATTGTGAGTGGGTGCTTCCGAGGGAGGTTGAAGTAAGATTTCTGCAGTTCCGTATCCTTTATTACTGGTATCTTGAGTACCGTGACAGCATGGCTTATGATGACCTTTTCGGCTTCCTTCGTAATTTCGGCTTCACCAAGCCTGAGTGCCAGGAGCTTCTTGATAAGGAGCAGGAGTTTCAGATCTTCGTTCACGGAGACGGACAGGACAGTAATGTCAATGCCTACTACGAAAACAAGGTAACGGTTCATCGATTCAATGAGCTTAAGGGTAACCTTGCCGTGGCCGAGAACGAGAGGACCATACTCTCTCAGGAAACAAAGGAGCAGAAGATCGCTCTGCGCAAGGAACGTGAGATCAACAGACTTACATCTGTGCACGTTGCCAACCTCACCAAGGTGATAAAGACTCACGAGAGAGACATTGACACCCTTATCAAGGAGAGAGAGTACTATAAGGCCCACATGGGATGGACAGGAAAGGTATCCGAAAGCATCAACGATGCCTATACAAGAAGATTTCCTGTAGGTTCCAGAAAGCGTAAGCTTCTTTCTTATGTAGGACAGACCTTTGCCCATCCTATAAAGATGCTTCCTATGTTCTTTACCGAGGAAGGAAAGAATCTTCTTCGGGGTGATTTCAATATAGGTGCATTTTACAGCGAGTACGGAAAGGTATCATTTGAGAAAACAGACAAGCCTCTGGTAAGTATAGTTATTCCCTGCTACAACCAGATCAACTACACATATCAGTGTCTTGTGAGCATAAAGCAGCACACGGATTTTGAGAAGACTCCTTATGAGGTCATCATCGCGGATGATGTATCCACAGATGCCACCCGTGAGATCGGATTCTATGCCGATAATCTGGTGATTGCCAGAAACACAGAGAATATGGGCTTCCTTAAGAACTGTAATCAGGCTGCATCCATTGCGAGAGGACAGTATATCTTCTTCCTCAACAATGACACAAAGGTTAATGACGGCTGGCTCGACTCTCTTGTGGAGCTTATTGAGAGCGATGACTCTATCGGTATGGTGGGATCAAAGCTCGTATATCCTGACGGACGTTTACAGGAGGCGGGCGGTATCATCTGGTCTGACGGTTCGGGCTGGAATTACGGCAGACTCCAGGATCCGGATGAACCTGAATACAACTATGTAAAGGAAGTGGACTACATTTCCGGTGCGGCCATCATGATCCGTACCGATCTCTGGAAGGAAATCGGCGGTTTCGATGAGAGATTTGCTCCGGCTTACTATGAGGACACAGACCTCGCCTTCGAAGTACGTAAGCACGGAAAGAAGGTTGTGTTCCAGCCGAAGTCGGTCATCACGCACTTTGAGGGAATTTCAAACGGTACAGACACTTCGGATACTTCGGGACTTAAGCATTATCAGGTGGTAAACCAGCAGAAGTTCAAGGAAAAGTGGGCAGAGGAGCTGAAGAAGCAGTCGGTAAATGACGGAAGCCCTAACCCATTCGCTGCCCGTGAGCGCGGTCAGAATGCAAAGTATATCCTTGTGGTGGATCATTATGTTCCAACATGGGATAAGGATGCAGGTTCCAAGCTCGATTACCAGTACATGCAGCTTTTCATGAAGGTTGGTTACAGGGTCAAATTCCTGGGTGATAACTTTGCTCATGAGGAGCCATATACTTCTGCTCTTCAGCAGATGGGAATCGAGGTACTCTACGGAAATACCATGCAGGCTGGAATCTGGGACTGGATAGATAAGAACAAGAAGTTCATAAATATCGCATACCTCAACAGACCTCATATCGCTGCCAAGTACATCGATTACATCTGTGACAATACTGATATCAAGGTAATCTATTTCGGCCATGACTTGCATTCACTTCGTCTTATGCGAGAGTATGAGATCGATCATGATGAGAAGACCAGAGAGGATGCGGAGTACTGGCACAATGTTGAGTACGGTGTAATGCGTAAGGCAGATGCCAGCTATTTCCCTTCAGAGGTTGAGGCGGAGATTGTACGCAAGGAGGACCCGACTATCAACGTAAAGGGAATCACTGCCTATGTATATGATGAGCCGGCTGTTCTTGACGAGGATTATGCCCACAAGCAGGGTCTCCTGTTCGTTGGCGGCTTCGGACATCCGCCAAATAAAGACGGACTCCTCTGGTTCGTGAACAACATACTTCCGAAGATCAGGGAAAGGATTCCGGAAATCGTACTTAATGTAGCCGGATCAAAAGCTGACGAGGAAGTACTTGCCTTAAATGAACGTCCGGATGTAAATGTCCTCGGATTTGTATCCGTCGAGGAACTGGATGAACTTTACCGTAAGAACAGAGTGGTTGTTGTACCCCTCCGTTACGGTGCAGGTGTAAAGGGTAAGGTCGTAGAGGCTCTCCATGCAGGCGGAGCTATAGTGACAACCTCCTGCGGTGCAGAGGGTATACCTGAGGCAGCAA
>Ga0256404_1013791_pt1 | contig 10123 bp, 7 predicted proteins | sample RumenRJG_01DNA_FD_185990 | JGI IMG/M metagenome (GOLD analysis project Ga0256404, IMG submission 185990) | Bovine rumen microbial communities from Lethbridge, Alberta, Canada - RJG_01 | ecosystem: Host-associated > Mammals > Digestive system > Stomach > Rumen | place: Canada: Alberta | collected...
AAAACCGCGACTATCACTTCAACGGCGACCGCATCCTCGCCATTGCCCAGGACAACAAGGGCGACCTGTGGCTGACGTCCGACCGTGGTCTCATCCGCCTCTGTCTCGGCAAGGACAACGAGCCGACGGATGTCAACTACTACACCAACGAGGACGGACTGGGCGACCTGCTGTTCTCTGAAAACAGCATCGCCACCTATGGACGGGATATCTATCTCGGCAGCCGCCATGGCTTCATCGCCTTTGACCCGTCCACCATGTCAAAGAAGCAAAAGAAAAACTACCGGCTGATCATCACCGACATCGTCATCAACGATGAACCTTGGCGACTGATGACTGACAGCACACTGCGACAGCGCGTCTCTGAAGAGACGCCGTCGTTCACGCACCGCATCACGCTGCCGACATCGGTGAAAAAGATCAGTTTTGACTTCGCACTGCTCTCCTACGGCAATGCCGAGAAGAATTTCTACTCCTATATGCTGGAAGGCTATGACGACGATTGGAAATACTGTGCAGGCGACAAGCATAATGCCATCTATCAAAACCTGCCCTCTGGTACATACTATCTGCGTGTACGCGCTGCGGGCAGCAACGGACAATGGCAGGAGATGGACCATCGCATCACCGTCAGAGTGCTGCCGCCATGGTATGCTTCGTGGTGGGCATACCTTATATATATAGTTCTCCTCTTTGCGGCCACCTTCGCCACCATTCGCTGGTATCGCAACCACCTGCGCACACAAAACCGACTGCGCATGGGCGTGATGCTGACCAATATCACTCACGAACTGCTCACGCCGCTGACGGTCATCTATGCCACTATCTTCAAACTGAGATCTCAGGCTCCACAATACGAGGAGGAATATCAGGTCATCGACAACAACATCCAGCGTACCAAACGTCTCTTGACCCAAATCCTTGAGGTGCGCAAGAGCCAGGCAGGACAGCTGCGGCTGAAGGTGAGCCGCGGCGACCTCGCTGCGTTTGTCAGCAACGTGGCTGAAGAGATCAGGCCCATGGCGGAGCAGAAACATGTCAGCTTGGAGACTTCGTTGCCCGAAAAGGAGGCAACAGCTTGGTTCGACACCGACAAGCTCGACAAGATCCTCTATAATCTGCTCTCCAACGCTATCAAATACAACCACAGCGACGGGCACATCCTGCTTTCGCTCGTTGTCAAGGACTCCAAGGCAGTGATATGCGTGGAGGACAATGGCATCGGCATGGACAAACAACAGCTCAACCATCTCTACACCCGATTCTTTGACGGTGACTATCGCCGACAGAACGCCGTAGGTACGGGCATCGGGCTGGCACTGGTCCACGACCTCGTGACGCTCCATCACGGCACAATCCGCTGTAAAAGCAACAAGGGAGTAGGCACCACTTTCACGGTGACGATTCCCATCAACAAGCGGGCTTATGCGCCCCACGAAATAGACAGTTCGGTAATCAGCAAGGCCGTCGACAGCGAGACAATGCGCAGTCTCGCCAACGACCACGAGACAATACCGGGCATCCGCGAGGAGCGTGTCGTCGTCAGAGCCAACGTGCCCACCATGCTCGTCGTGGAGGACAACGCCGACCTGCTGGAGCTGATGAAGCAAGCACTCAGCAAGCACTACCGGGTTGTCACGGCGAAGAACGGTAAGCAGGCGTGGAACGTGATACAGAAAGAACGGCTCGACATCGTGGTCAGCGACGTGATGATGCCCGTCATGGATGGCATCGAGCTCACGCGGCTGATTAAAAGCGACCACAGCTTCTGGCAGTTGCCCGTCATCCTGCTCACAGCGAAGGACCGACAGGAAGACGAGAACGAAGGCTACGCCATCGGTGCTGACGCTTACATCACGAAGCCATTCTCCTTTGAGGAGCTCACCTTGCGAGCCGACATGCTCATCGCCAACCGGCAAAAGGTCAGGGATAACGCTCAACAGGAAGCCAGGCTACAACAAACCGAAGACAAGGCTCCATCGGGCAGCGATCCCGACAAGGCCTTCATGATGCGGGCTACACAGATTGTGATGGACCATCTCGACGACACAGCTTTCGACCGAGAGTCCTTTGCAAAAGAGATGCTCGTCAGCTCATCGACACTATATAATAAGGTGCATGCGCTCACGGGCAAGACCATCGTGGAGTTTGTCAACAGCATCCGTCTCAACGAGGCTGCGAAGATCTTGCGCTCCGAGCCATCAATCACCATCGTGGACCTCGCCACACGTGTCGGTTTCAACACGCCGAAATACTTCTCGCGCTGCTTCAAGAAGCAGTTTGGTAAACTCCCGAAGGAGTATCTATAAGAGAGGTTAATACCATCGAGTTGGTTGACGTGGAACTCGATTTTGCTGCCTGACATACAATCGTTTGCTGCGTAGGAAAAGATCATTCCCTAGGTAGCGAACGATCTTTTTCTATAGGATTACAACATTAGAAACATTGTTACAACCTCATACGAACACGGCTTCAACCCCGCGAGCACAGTGTTTTGATACCATGACATCAACGACACCAAGACAAAGGAAAGGCCCCCGGGAGGGCCGCTTCCCTCAGTGGCCGAGATATGTGATACCTAATCTATAATCATCTTTATTACGAATCACAGCAAGTGATAAACGTTGAAAACACAATGTCCGCTGAGGGCAGCGGACCTCCCGGAAGCGGACCTCCCGGAAGCGGCCTAACTATGTGATGCCTATTATAATATCCTTTATCAAGAATCACAGCAAAGGATACGCTGGGCGTGTCAATGTCAGAAGCACTGTTATTCTCTGATAATATATGCAATGTGGGTGTCCCGATGACGAAAAGAGGAAAGAATATCAACGAATATAGAGAAGAAATAAGCCATAGCTCGTATATCTAAGCATAAAAAAAGGCCGGCAAGAAATTGCCGGTCTTTATTTATGATCATTGTGCAAGACTTACTTCACAGTCTTGTTCTGAGTGCCAAGGTACTCATGGTTGTAGTCTGTCTCGCGCAAAGGAATTCTCCAAGCCCAGCCTGTAGCATTAGTTTCCACACGCACCATGATAGACGGATCTACATTAGCAGAGTTCGTACGGTCCATAGGCAAGTTCCAACGTTTGTAGTCGGAGAAGCCGAAGCCTTCGCCCCAAAGTTCCAAAGAACGGTATTTCACGATTTCCTTGAACATAGCATCGCCGGTCTTCGTGCAAGTGTACTCGGGATCGCGACCCGTAGTCTTGTTCAGTTCTACGAGGTTGGCCTGTGCGGCAGCGTCATTGCCAAGGAAGTGGTTAGCCTCTGCCTCGATGAGCAGCATCTCTGACGAGCGGATGAACGGCAGATAGCCGACACCCGGAGTGTCAAACACATAGAACTTCCACTGCGAGCCCATGAAGAAGTATCCAGCTCGCTTACAGCCCTGATAAGGAGCCGCGTAGCCGCTGGTATAAGCTTCATGGATGCTGTCCATATAAGCTACAGCCTTATTGAATGCGGCTGGATCAGCCTCACCATCGAGATATTCATCCGACTTGCTCCATCCGATCTTGTCAGGAGTGAGGAAGAGGTGCTTGCGCACGTCAGTGTTAGGGATCTGCGAGGTCAGAGCATCAGAGACCTGTCCGGCACCATAGCCCGTATTCGAACCATAGTAGCCATTGCAGGAGAACTGCGTGCCAAAGCTCCAGTACCAGTTGTTCTCGGATGCACCACCATAGCTGCCGAAGAGCCACTCAGAAGTAGGCTTGCAAAAACCTGCCTGATAGTCGCTGTTGCTCATCAGAGGATAGCCCTTGCGAGCCTCAGTAGCCTGAGCCAGAGCGGTCTGATAGTCCTGACGATAGAGAGCGGCACGGGCATAGACAGCGTGAGCTACGTTGACATTAGGAATCCATACCTGCGTAGAAGGACGCTTGTAGTTTGAGCTCTCGAAGCTGGTGATAGCATCCTGGCAGTCCTTGTAGATCTGGGTGTAGACGTCATTCAGGCTGGAAGGAGCCTTGTCGCCCGTTGACTCGTCGGTGCGGAGCACGATGACCTTGGACTCACCGTTGTTGCTGTCCTGCCATCTTGGAGCGTAGTAATGGATGAGCTTCTCGTAGGCGTAAGCACGGAAGGTCAGGGCAGCGCCCTTGCAAAACTTCTTCAGTTCCTCGTCACCTGTGGCATTGTCCACGTTGGCGATGATCGCGTTTGCCTGTCCAATGATATTATAATAGTAATACCAAGGATAGGTGCTGTAATAGTTGTTCTGTGTGTACTTCATGTTCATGATAGGACCCCAACCGGAAGCAAAAGCATTGTAGTAGTAGTCCTGGCTCATGTAGTTCTCATACAGAGACATGATTCTGTTCTCACCGCACTCGCCCTGCTGGCCCATATACTGCTGAGTGCTCATAGTGCGGGCGATGCCGTTGAGCGACTTATAGATATTCTCGGCAGTTCCCGTTGCCGTCTTGTCGCTGACCGACTCCGTTGGTGTGGTGTCGAGGTAATCGCTGCTGCAAGATGTCATCACAGCGGAGAGCGATGCGAGACATCCCAATACGATATATTTGAATGTTTTCATAAATGATTCGCTTTGAATAAACCGTTTAATTAGAAATCGATGGACAGACCGAGGTTAAACACACGTGAGGTCACGTAAGTGCTCTGTGTGGAACCGATGTTCTCTGATGAACTACCTACCGTTGTGAACAGATACTGCGGGTTGAGACCCTTGCGTGCAGATATGGTGAAGAGGTTCTCAGCGCTGAACTTCACGCTCACGCCAGACACAGCACCACCGAGCACTGTCATCCACTGCTTGGGCAGGTTGTAGCTCAGGGTCAGGTTCTTGAAGATGAGATAAGAAGCACTGGTCAACCAACGGTCACTCGTGTAGTTGTTGTAACTGCTGCGGTTGAAGTCGAGCACCGGGATACCATTCGGATCGATACGGTTGGCTGATGTCTCAGTCATGCCAGCAGGAGCTGCTGTCCAAGACTTCAAAACGTCCTTGGAGAGAGCGGAACCACTGTCCATGGAGTTAGTAGACATCAAGCTCTGATAAGTACCGTCATAGATCTTGCCACCGAGAGAATAAGTAAAGAGCATCGACAGGCTCAGACCCTTCCATGCGAGATTGGTATGGAAGGAACCGTAGACAGTCGGGTCGGCATGTCCGTGGAAGTCGCGAAGACCATAGCCGGAAGCATCGGTTGTGTAGTCAACACCGTTGACAGTCACCAGCTCACCGTTGGCAGCAGCCTTCTCCTTCTTCTCCGGGTCAACAGTGTAGAGTGACTGACCGGTCAACTGGTCGACACCTGCGAAATGATAGGTATAGAAGTCATAGAGTGAGCGACCCTCGGTATAGTTCTGCAGACCGCTGATGATGTTGTCGTTGTTTGGCAACTTGATGATCTTGTTGGCATTGAACGTTGCGTCGAGACCGAAGTTCCAAAGCAGACCGTGGCCTTTGAGGATGTCCACGTCGGCAGCGAACTCAAATCCCTGATTGCGGATGGTACCGATGTTACGGTAGATCGACATGTTGTAGTCATCTTCGTTGTAAGAGAAGGAACCACCTGACAGAGGTAACTTCACCTCAAAGAGCAAGTCTTTGTTGCGACGGTTGTAGTAGCCCAAAGAGAAGTTGACACGGTCGAACAGACGGCCTTCCAAAGCCACGTCAATGGTCTGGGCAGTCTCCCACTTGATGTCGTTGGCAGCGAGACTCTGCTTCATCAGCGCACCGTTGCCACCGTTCTTGCCAATATAGTAAAGTGCCTGATAGCCATAGAGGCCCACACCGGCATCGTTACCAACTTCACCGTAAGATGCACGGAGACGCAGACTGTTGACCCAAGAGACATCCTTCATGAAGGCTTCCTTCTTCACGTTCCAGTTGCCACCGAAGCTGAAGAAGTTACCCCAACGGTTGTCGGGATGGAAACGAGAACTGCCGTCACGACGCCAAGAAGCATCGAAGAAGTAGCGCTCATCATAGTTGTAACGGGCACGAGCCAGATAAGACTCAGTCTTATAGTCAGTGTTGTAGCCGTGGAGATAAGAGTTGGTGAGGAAGTTGCTCAGCACGATGATGCCCTCAGCTGCCATATTGGTGTTCATGCCAGCCTTGACACGCGCCTTGTTCTGGTTGTTCTCATGTCCGAACATGGCATCCACGTGGTGCTTGCCGTATTCGTGAGTCCAGTTGAGGAACTCCTGCATTGTATAGTCATCATACTCGTAGGCGTACTCCGTGAGACGTCCATTGTTCGTAGCACCGTCACCGATGTTCGGGTTGTTATAGTTTGTGCGGTTGTTGGTTCGCTGACTCATGTTGCCGCGTACGGTTACGCTGAAGTCATAGGGCAGGTTCACGGTAGCGTAAGCCGTGCCGTTGATGACATTACGGCGGCTCTCGTCCTGGTCAGCACGGAGCTCGTATGCGATGTTACGGTTGCTGAGATAGTCAGATGTCGTGTCGTACTGCTTGTCACCGTTGGCGTCGAGCTCATAGCTGCCGTCAGCGTTGTGCATGAAAAGCGGATAGACAGGAGCCATCATACGGGCCACATAGAATGGGTTGGCGAAGTATGAGCCATAAGCATTATCATTGAAATGGCGCTTAGAGGTAGCACCCATCAAGTTCACACCTGTAGTCAGGTACTTGGAAGGCTTGAAGTCAGCGTTGACGCGGGCGGTATAGCGCTTGTAGTCAGAGCCGATGACATAACCGTTTTCCTTGGTGTAGCCGACAGAAGAGTAAACGTTGGCGTTGGTGGAATTGTAGGAGCCGGAGAGTGTATAGTCCTGACGGCTGCCGGTACGCTCGATGTCGTCCTCCCAGTCGAGATCGTCGTAACCGGGAAGCACGTTGGCCGTCAGGTTGCCGTTAGCATCGAAGAGCTTGTCATCAGCGGCATCGAAGATGTTGCGCTTCACAGCTTTGTCGATGATATGTGTGTTGGCATATGCAGCAGCCTCCTCCGGTTTCTTGTGCAACGAACCAGACTGTGCCCAGTTATACATAGCCTTCCAGTAAGACTCCATCCAAGGCTTGGCGCTCAGGCGGTCGTACTCAGGAATACCACGGTGATACCAACCTTGGTTCACAGTGAGGTTGACATTAGACTTGCCAGCTCCGCGTCCGCTCTTTGTCGTGATGATCACCACACCGGCGGCAGCACGATTACCATAGAGGGCAGCAGAGGCAGCGTCCTTCAGCACTGACATGCTGGCGATGTCGCTGGGGTTGAGATCTGAGATATTGCCATTGTAGATCGTTCCGTCAACGACATACAGAGGGCTGTTGCTACCATTGATGGTACCAATACCACGAATACGAATCTGAGGTTCAGCGCCCGGCTCACCATAGGTACTGTTGACCTGAATACCTGGTGCACTTCCTTCCAGTGCCTCCAAGGCGTTGGTGGTGACGTGCTTCTCAATATCCTTAGCATCGATGGCAGTGACTGCACCAGTAATGCTCTGGCGCTTGGCAGTACCATAAGCGACCACGACGACATCGTCGAGTGTATGATTGTCGTTCTGCAGCACTACCTTCACATTTCCGCCGGCCTTCACGGTCTGTGGTTTCATGCCGAGGTAGCTGACCACCAGCTTGGCGCCTGCGGGCGCGTTAAGCTGGAAGTGACCGTTCACGTCGGTGACGGTACCTGTGTTTGTACCTTCCACCTTCACGGCAGCGCCAACTACTGGCTCACCGTCGTCTCCGGAGGTTACGGTACCACTAACATTCGTCTGAGCCATCACGCTTCCCGCGAAGAGGAAGGTTCCGGCCAAAAGCGTCATTAGTCTTTTTTCCATAAATTCTCTCTTTAATTAAAATATAATGTTATAGTCTTGTCTATTTATTATGTATGTTCCTATTTTGGTGCGTCCTCTCTCTTTGTCCACACCTTATTATATATGCATCTCTTTCTCTGTCTCCTTGTTCCTCCTCTCTTCTGCTGTGTCCTCCTCCCCGCGGGAGGAAGATAAGTCAAGCTTTATTTACCTATTCTAATTTTATATAATTATATCAGACTGCAAATTTATATAATATTTCCAAACTAAGCAAATATTTTAATGTTAAAGTTTCGATTTTGTTTCATTTTGCTTAGGGTTTCGTTGTTTTCGCTGAATAGGAGTAACAAGTTATTAACAGAGCAGCGACCTAAAATCATCGGTTATATTGAACTTTTGTCTATTATTTACATGATGAAGTGAGGGTGGCAATGAATTGTTCCTATGGCAATATCCTTCCCAACACTTTATGGTTGGCTTCTGCAAGCCTGCGGTTGTTGATGTCTCGGATGTAGATGCGCGTGGTATTGGTATTGGTGTGGCCGAGTGCACTGGCGATGACAGCGAGGTCGACATTGGCGTCGTATGCAACGCTCGCCCATGTGTGACGAACAACGTATGAGGTTAAACTGCGCTTCAGTCCTGCCAACTTCTCGAGTTTGTGGAGATTACGGTTGTAAGTTCTCAGACTGCTTTGATATTGCTTGTAGGCTTGCCCGGGATGTTGGTCGGTGACGATGGGAAATACGAACTCAGATTCTGCTCTGCTGTAGCGGTTGAGTATTTCTTGTATGCAGCCCTCTATCTTCACCACGATCTGCTGTCCGGTCTTGTGGCGTTCGTAGACGATCATGCCATCACGTATCTGGTCCTTGCGCAGAAAGGCCACGTCGACAAAAGGCATGCCTTGGGCATAGAGACTAAAGAGGAATATGTCGCGCGAGAGTTGCAGTGTTGAGTTCTTGGGGAGGATCATTGCCTGCAGGCGTTTGATGTCGTCATCAGTAGCCGACCGCTTCACCGTCTTGGTGTGCCCGGTGAACAGGTCTTGAAAAGGCTTGCGGTCTTCCAAGTCATATTGCTTCACCACCTTATTATATATAGCACGCAAGGAGCGTAGGTAGCATGATGCAGTGTTCATGCTGATGCCATGCTGCCGGAGCCATTGTGAGTAGGCTGCCATCAACTCCGGTGAGAGATCTTGGACCATGAGCTCCTGTTGTTGCAAGAAATAATGAAGTGAGCGGATAGCGGTCCGGTAGTTTTTTGCAGTACTGAACTGCTGCGCTTCCTCACAGTGCTTTGCTTCTTGTTCAGCGCATAAAAAGAAAGGTGTTTTGCTCTTGTGTCTTGACCCTCCAGCCAGCGAAATATGAAGGCGGTGGAGAGTTAATGAGAAGTGGTAAGAGAAGTGGAACATAAATATAGATGTGATATACGAAATGATTATCTCGTCATCCAGTTCTCTATATTTATACCATCTATTCTCTTAAAGTCTTTTATGTTCTCCGTCACCATAGTCATATTGCAGACAGCTGCAGTACAGCCAATTAGCAAATCGAAATTATTGTGTACTGGAGTTCCTTCAAGTTGAAGTCTTACCTTCTCATGTGCAAAGAAATCAATTGCACAACTGATTGGTATAATATTGAGACTTTGGATGAATTCTTCTACGAACTGCTTCTTAAAATGTCCCTGCTTTGCTTTTTTGCAGGCAAGTTCTTGTCCAACTTTAAGCTCTATTACTGTAATCTCAGAAATATAACAGGAATCAGTCCCGATATTAAGGATCTGTTGCTTGATCATAGGATTTCCACGCAGCACCTCTATACACACATTAGTGTCAAGAAGATATTGACTCATAGTAGAAATCCTTCAATGTTTTTGTCACTATCTTCCATAACCTTCTCTATTTCTTCAGATGATGGGAAGTCTTCATCTTTCAGACAGCCATAGAACTTACGGAGAGTTTCTGGATTCTTCTTTTTTGATACAGTTGTGGACGTTGCTATCGAATCGCTCAGCTTTGATATTAGAGCGACTTTTATTTCCTTACTCAATCCTTTTAGTAAGTTCCAATAAGGAATCTGACCTGATATGTTGTATGTTGTAGCCATAATCTAAACTATAAGGATAATGCTAAGAGTTCTATATCACATTGGCAAAGATACGAAATATATTGCAAACAAGCAAGAATGCAATCGTTTTTTTGCCCCCTCCCGCGTGGAGGAGGACACAGCAGAAGAGAGGAGGAACAAGGAGACAGAGAAAGAGATGCATATATAATAAGGTGTGGACAAAGAGAGAGGACGCACTGAACAGGAACATAGAAAACATAACAGAGAATAAGAT
>Ga0256404_1013792_pt1 | contig 10123 bp, 8 predicted proteins | sample RumenRJG_01DNA_FD_185990 | JGI IMG/M metagenome (GOLD analysis project Ga0256404, IMG submission 185990) | Bovine rumen microbial communities from Lethbridge, Alberta, Canada - RJG_01 | ecosystem: Host-associated > Mammals > Digestive system > Stomach > Rumen | place: Canada: Alberta | collected...
TTGAAGGCTCTGAAGGATGGTTCTCTCACAGCAGAGCTGAAGGAAGAGACGGTCACGGTCAATGATAAGGAAGCATATCAGATCAGCTGCATGGTGGGCGGAGAGCTTATCAAAACTATGCTGTTGAATGAAATGACGGACAAGGATGATTCCACGATGGATATGGAAGCGATCGACTGGGGAAATGTCAGTATTCCCGTGGAGCTCTATATCTATAAGGAGTCTGAACTGCCGGCCAGGATCACTATGGATGTGACTTCGATCGCGTCGCAGCTGGTGGAAAAGATGTTTAAGGAAGCCATGACAGATCTTCCGCTGGATGATCTCCGGCTGGATGTCAACAGCTATGTCGTAGATATTACGATCGACAGATACGATGAAATCGAGGCCATTGAGATCCCTGCAGATGCGGCGGCTGCCAAAGAGGCTGAGAGCCTGACACCGTCAATGACGGATCTTTTACAGTTCTGATCATGCAGGAGACAAAGGCCCGGGATCTTACTTACTTCCGGACGTTTGCACGGAACTGGTTTTGAAGGGAGCATATTTGTCGGAAATCATAAAACCCCGCATCCTTCGCTTTGAGATCGAAGAGGAGGATGCGGGTAAAACTATTAAGGAATACCTGATGCGGAAGGTCGGCTTTTCGTCAAAACAGCTTAGCCGGTTCAAATACAGAAAAGACGGCATCCTTCTGAATGGTGAAAAGCGCTATGTGAATGTCCCGATGCAGGCGGAAGATGTGCTGGAGATCCGTCTTACACAGGGCGGAGAGCCGGCTGAGAGGGACCCGGGCGATATGAGGCCGGGTTCCGCTTCAGAGCCGCTTTCCCGTGATGGCCGTGATGGCTGTGATGCCCGGGAGGGGTATATGCCTGCCCGTGACGGCAGGCTGCAGAAGATCTGGGTCAGACCCGCGGACTGGCTGGCAGAGAAGTATCCGCTCAGTATCCTCTATGAAGACCAGGACTTGCTGGTGGCGGATAAACCTTCCGGGGTTGTCTGTCATCCAAGCCCCGGGCACTTTGATGATACGCTTTCCAATCAGGTGGCCGAGCATCTTGGCCGCATCGGCCGGGAACTGGATGTCAGGGTGACCGGACGTCTGGATAAGGATACTTCCGGGATCGTTGTTTTTGCGCTGAATACGGAGACAGCGGCCCAGCTCATCAAACAGAGACAGTCGCAGATGGAGGAGAGATTTTCATTTGATCCCGGACATACGAATACAATGGATGTCCTGGAACACATGACTTCTGCAGAGAACTTCAAGCTCTATATCGCGCGTGTCAGGGGGCATTTTGGAAGTGCCCGGACGGGGACAGTGGACCGGCCGCTCCGCAGGGAGAGCCGGGAATCTTTTCGGATGATTGCCGCAGATGACGGAAAGTCCGCCCGTACACACTATTTCGTGATCGCCGGTTTACCGGACGGCACATCCCTGATCGCCTGCCGGATCGAGCACGGCCGCACACATCAGATCAGGGTGCATATGGCGCTGACCGGTCACCCGATCGTGGGGGACCGCATGTACGGGCCGGAGGCCCAGCTTCCTGTGGAGGAGGACAAAATTCAGAATCCGCTCATGCTCCACGCCTTTCGCGCCGGATTCCGCCAGCCTTTTACAGGCAGGAGAATCCTGATCGAGGCGCCTCTTCCCTCCTGGGCAGAGGGCTTCCCGGCAGAATCACAGGGCAAACCGTAAAAAACGGATAAACTGTAAAAACCGGATAAACTGTAAAAACCGGATAAACTGTAAAAACCGGGAAAAACTGTATAAACTGGAAATCATGTATAAACCGGAAAAACAGTCATGAATTGCAAATGATAAGGAGGGAACCATGGGAAATGAAATGCATGTCATCGAAAATGAATTCCTGAAGGTCGCGGTCTCGCCGCACGGGGCAGAGCTCTGCAGCATTTTCGACAAGGAAAAGCAGCATGAGGTCGTCTGGCAGGCGGATCCGGCTTACTGGAACAGGCACGCGCCGGTACTGTTTCCTTTTGTCGGAAAGGTAAATGAAGGCCTCTACCGCTACAAGGGAAAGAGTTATCCCATGGGACAGCATGGATTTGCCCGCGATATGGAATTCACACTGGTCGGGGAGACACCGGATTCGATCACTTTCCGCCTGTGTGACAATGAAGAGAGCAGGGCCAAATACCCCTTCGCATTTGAACTGACCATCACCCACCGCCTGCAGGGCCGCACCGTGACAGTCGAATGGAGCGTGAAGAATCCTTCCGACACGGAGCCGCTGTATTTCTCTATCGGCGGACATCCTGCCTTCAACTGCCCGGCGGATCCCGGCACAGCGAAAACGGATTATTTCATCCGTTTTGACGGCTATGAAAATACAGAATCGATCCCCTATGTTCTGATCGATCAGCCCAGCCAGGGCATTGACTTCGAACATCCCCACAGGCTTCATCTGAATAAGGGATTTATTCCGGTTGAAGAAACGACTTTTGATAATGATGCCTATATTTTTGATGAAGGCACTGTCCAGAAAGTCAGCCTGTGCTATCCGGACAAGACACCCTATGTCACCCTGTCCGCACCCGGCTTTCCTTCTTTCGGCGTGTGGTCCAAGCCTCACACCGATGCTCCTTACATCTGTCTGGAGCCCTGGATCGGACGCTGCGATAATATGGGATTTGCCGGTGAACTGCCCGAAAAATACGGTGAGCAGTGCGCGGCTCCCGGGACCGTCTTTGAGGCTGCCTACACGATCGAGGTAAACTGATTTCTCAGACATGCCTCTGATGCCGGCTCTCTGACAGGATCCGGAACAGGATCGATCATACAAAAAACAGAAAACCTGCCGTTTTGTCCTCTGCATCCAAATGCAGTTCAGTGTGACAAAGCGGCAGGCTTTTTTCGTTAAATAATGAAGAGATGCTTCAAAGCAGGTCCGGGAGCTCTGCAGGTGTATCGAAAGAGATGCTACAAAGCAGGTCCGGGCACTCTGCAGGTGTATCGAAAGAGATGCTTCAAAGCAGGTCCAGGAGCTCTGCAGGTGTATCGATGATAGCAAAGGGATTCATGGATCTCAAAAAGTCTACAGAGCGGAAGCCCCAGGATACACATACGCAGGGCATGCCGGTATTGGCGGCGGTCTGGATGTCGATCTCGGTATCACCTATGTAGAGAGCTTCTTCAGGTGCGATCCCGAAATCCTTGAGGACAGCCTGCACCATATCGGGAGCCGGCTTTCTGCGGATTCCTTCCTGTTCGCCGGCAGCTGCGTCGAGCAGATTATCGAAACAGTCGTCTGCCAGCTTTTTGACAGCGGGATCGGGCTTGTTGGAGACGACAGCAGTAGGGATGCCTCTCTCGCGGAGCGTGTGGAGCAGGTCCATGATTCCGTCGTAGGGGCCGGTCTCATCCATGCTGTGCTCCAGATAATAAGGTCTGAAAACAGCCTCGATACGGGCGACTTCCGCTTCGTCGATCCCCGGGACGGTCATCATTTCCGGTGTGCCGATCTCACGGAGCTTTGCGGGATCTGTAATGCCTGCTTCAATGGCGAGCGCGCGCTGCAGGGCAGCGTGGGCACCGCTCCCGAAAAGCCTCTTTCCCTGCTCGCGGACGTAGTCATGCTTGTGTCCGCACTTGCCCATAGCATAATTGACAGAGCTCGTGAGATCTCCTGCTGTATCCAGGATCGTTCCGTCCATATCAAAAATCACTGCTTTATACTGCATATATACCCTTTCCGAGATGTAGATGATTTATCGTGAGAAGAGCTTGTCCCAGAAGGTGGGGCCTTTTTCCTCAACTTCTTCAAAATTGTCCATGATCGCTGCGACTACGGCCTTGATCTCTTTGGTGGTGACGCTGCCGCTCTGGAGCAGGAAAGGCGTCTGGGAAGAGCCGTCGAGGTAGTAGAGCATACCTTTCTTGCCGAGTTTTTCGGCACCCTTGCGGTCGACCATGACATAGGAATCCGCCACAGTATCAGTGCGAAGACATACGCGGGCGGGGAAGCTGTCCCGGATCGGGCGGAAGTAGACGCTCTTTTCCGAAGCGGCGATCACATGGATCCCGCAGCCGGAGGCCATTTCAGAGAGACGGATCAGCAGATTTGCGGCATGCCGCTTACCGATCGCGTTGAGGTTGGCGAATTCTTCGATGATCACAATGAGATGCTTCATCATGCCTGCTTTGCGGTTGTAATCATAGATGGACCTGCAGCGGCTCTCGTAGAGTGCCGCATAGCGGCGGTCTACTTCGGCGTTGAGATCTTCCAGGAGTGCCATCTCCTCGGCAGGGTCGGAGGAAATCTGACAGTAGGGAATGGGTGCGTAGCGGTCAAATTCGCTGCGCCGCTGACCGCAGAGGTAAATCTCGATCTCTTCCGGAATATGGGAGAGCAGGAGGCTGATGATGATACCGTGCAGAAAAGCGGTGCGCCCCGCACCGGCAACGAGCAGATGGGGGGTCCGGGAGAGGTCTGCAAAATAACTCTGCCGGTAGATGTCCATTCCGATCGCTACAGGGATCGCGTGGGGAAAACTCTGCGCATCCTCAAACTCGCTGTCTGTTAGTATATCGCCCAGATACACCTGGTCTGTCTGCCATGGCACATCGATATAGATGTGTCCGTCCGCACGATATACCTGAACGTCCCCCCGGTTAAAGATCGCTTTGTAGGTGGGCAGAAGGCTGATGATCCGATCCGCACTGCGCCGGTCGTCAGGGACGATTCCGAAGCGGGTCAGAGTGGGGCCCTGAAGCTGTGTGTCCAGCAGTCCGTCCACACCGTTCTCCGCCCACAGATCAAAGAGTTCGTCTGTATAGGGCTTGAGCGAACGCTCATTCCATCTCGTATGATATTTTAATAAATCCTTCGTCAGAGGAAGGACGAATTCATCAATACTCACTTTTGTCTTTCACTATATATGGCTGTATAAAACTTAAGAAGCTTCGTAAAAAACCCGCGGGAAATAATCCGCAGTGATATCACCTGCAAAAAAGAATCCGCGCTGAAATATCCGCGGGAACAGATTTCTCCTGTAATCACGCAAATACAGATCCCCCCGTTACCTTACAGGTCAAGGAACTGCATGAATGTCCTGAGGACCAGGTCCATTTTCGCGGGATCGAGAAAACGGTGGTCGGCACCTTCAACGGTGACCATGGAGATACCGTTTCTGCCTGCAAAAGACTGCACGGCGTCAAAAGGGACCAGCTCATCGGCAGTTCCCTGCGCGATCCGCATGGACGCAGCATAGGGAGCGAAATCCAGAGCGGTGATATCATTGTCCCTGAGGGACTGCATGAAAGCGGGAGAGAGCATCACCTTCCTGTCAAAGCCCGAAGGGACTTCTCCGCCTTCGGAAAGAGTCCTTAGATCTTCGGCTGTCAGTACCTTTTCTGTCAGCACTCTGTGCATTACTACTGCGGGACAGCGCAGACAGATACGGCGGAAGGGATTTGTGCCATGATCGGATATATATTTCAACACCAGATAGCCGCCGAAGCTGGTGGCGCTGGCGTCGAGGATCCGGGGATGGAGTGTGCTGCGGACATATTCCAGAACAGTGCCCAGATAGGCGTCACAGTCCTCCAGAGTGATCCCGGCGTGATCGTCATCTCCATGGCCCGGCCAGTTGAAAATGACAAGGGCAGTATCATCGTGTTTTTCCAGGATCCTGCCGGCGAGTTTCTGCGCCATGGCATTGTCCTTATGACCTGCGAAACCGTGGCAGAAGACGATAACATGACGAAAAGGCTGTCCGGCCTCTTCAAGGCCTGTTTCGATTCCGGCAGCCGGCTTTGCCACCGGGGCAAAATATATTTTACACCTTATTGTAAAATCTGCACCATGCAGATCGAAATATTTTTCCATCGCTGTTTCTCCGAAAAAAGTAACCGCCGGCTCAATCACACCTCTACCGGGATCGACCGCTGCCGTCGGGCAAGGGCACTCCGGCCTGCTGTGGAAAATGTAAAAAACCGGTAGACCGGAAACCGGAAACCGGAAAACCGAACTATGGAATGTCATTATACCATGAAACGGGATGGCGTGATATAATATTTCTCTAAAACCGTCAGTGCCCAGAATAACCGCAATGGGGGAGACGGCGGATCATGTAAACCGGGAGGAATGACTGAAAATGGACAGACAGATACGGCTGATCGGAATAGATCTTGACGGCACGCTTCTGACAAGACAGAAAGAGCTCACGGCGGCGTCCAGAAGAGCTCTTACAGATGCCATCCGCGCAGGGATTGAAGTGGTTCCCGTCACGGGACGGCCGCTTGCCGGCGTTCCCCGAGAGGTGCTGGATATTCCCGGAATACGGTATGTGATCACGTCCAACGGCGCCAACACCTATGATTTGTCGAGAGGTACCGGGGACGGGGACCGGGGAGAACTGATACTGAAAGGAACCCTGGGAGGAAGAACTCCCGGGACCGTTCTGCGCAAAGCCCATCTTTCCCACGACACTGTAAAAAGAATTCTGCAAGCGGCACCGGGAGAAGATGTGATCCGGGAAATATTTGTAAAGGGAGTCGGATACCATGATCCGCGAACCCAGACAATGCTGGAAGAGAGATTCAGCATTGCCCCTCCCATCCTTGACTACATCAACCGGAGCCGGAAGATCGTTCCGGGTTTTGAAGCGCTTTTGTCAGATCCTGGATCACATGTGGAAAATATATCGCTGATGTTCCCTTCGCAGGAGCAGAGGGACGCAGCTTTTGCCCGGCTCAAAAAGATCCGCGGCAATGACGGGGAGAGGATGCTGCACATACTGGTCCCCTATTATACAGACCTGGAGATCACACACGTACAGGCGGATAAATGGCGTTCCCTGGAGGATCTGGGCCGGCATCTTGGTATAACAGATGAAGAGATCATGACACTGGGAGACGGCGACAATGACCGGCCTATGCTGCGCGGCGCGGGACTGTCGGTGGCAATGGGAAATGCGCCCGACTATGTCAAGGAGACTGCTGACCGGGTCACGCTGGACAATGAACATGATGGTGCCGCGGAAGCAATCCGCGGGATTCTGGGACTCTGACAGAAAGCCGGAGACGATCCCGGGATAAAAACCGGGGATCAGTCCCATGAATGAGAATCACGGGTCGATCCCATGAATGAAGACACCGTGAACCGCTCGATAAACAATATATGGAAAGGGCTGTCTGTGCCGGAGCGCCGCAGGCAGTGATCATGACAGACGGGGCTGACTGTACCCCCCGTTCAGAACGCTCCGGAATGGAGAATAATACATGTATGGCGCAATCATCGGGGATCTGGTCGGATTCCCTTATGAATATGAACATGAAGATCTGACTGACAGGAACATACCGCTGTTTCCGGAGAAGCAGGCCGGCTATGCATCCGGTGCAAAAGACGGGGCTGCGAAAGAAGGAAAAGACTATTCGGACAAAACAGTCCTGGCGGCAGCTGTGGAAGCGGGGCTTCTGCAGTTTGAAAGAAGGATCCCCGAAATTCTTGCAGGAAAGGGAAATCAGGCAGAAAGAGAAGAAAAGGAAGTATCCGGCGAAAACGGCGATAAGGGCAAAAACAGGCAGGACGGGTCGCCCGTCATCACAGTGGGCGGCGCAAAGACACAGGCTCCCCGGATTCCGCAGAATACATTTGAAGAAAACTATAAGAAAGAACTGTCAAAAGCCATGCGGGAATTCGGACAGAAACATCCGCTTGCCGGATACCCGATGGATATGAGCATCTGGCTTTTCCGCGGGGGCGAAGCTTCCGCGCAGGCGGAGGACGCCGGTCCCGCCGCCAGAGTCAGTCCTGTGGCCTGGACATTTCAGGATGACCTCTACATGATGCGCCATATGGCCCGTGTACAGGCAGGACTCACCCACCGCGGCACGGAGTCCGTCAAGGCGGCGGAAGCTGTGGCCTGCGCCGTTTTTCTGGCGATCCACGGGTGCACCAAACCTTATATTGCCGGCTGCCTGGAGAAGGAATTCGGATACAGGATTCCCGATGAAAAAGAGATGCGGGGGGAGATTCTTCGCGCCGGCGGAATGCGGATGTTTTCCGCTGCGGCCGGACTGTCCGCAGACCCTGCGGTATCCGGTCAGAGCAATACAGGCAATGAGGGCGGCAGCAGTGTACCTGCCATGTGTGTCCGCGCTGCCATGTCCGCTTTTTTAAACGGAAGAGATTTTGAAGATGTTCTGCGCAGGGCAGTTGCGATCGGCGGAAACTGTGCCGATATTGCGGCGATCGCAGGCAGCATCGCGGAAGCATTTTTCGGCATACCGGATGAAATCCGGGAGGAGGCCATGTCCCGTCTTCCCGCAGATCTGAGAAAGGCTGCAGACGATTTTGCGGCCAGGGAGGCGCAGAAAAAGGCTGTCCGCAGTCAGAATCCTCAGGCAAGGGCCAGGTGGGAACAGGCCCTCACGCGTGCCTCCTCACACCACCCCGCAGAAGTACAGGGCAATGAACTTCTGGAGAAGGCAATCGGTAAAATGCGGGAAAAAAGGGATGAACAGTCCTTTGTTGAGGCGCTTGAGATGGTGCGCGTCCGCATAAACCAAAAAGGCCGTGTTTTCGTGCCCGTGACGAGTGCAAAGCGAGCCGAAGCGGCTGCTGTGTCCAATGAAGCCGGCGTATCGGGACAGACATCTTCCGGGGAGGCCATGGTCTACACCATGCAGGTCATTCGTTCAACGGACGGCAGGATCTGGCAGCCTGCCTACACCAGCCGCGCCGAGCTTGACAAGGCAAACGCGGCACAGGCAAAAGCCGCAGCCGCCTCAGGAGACGGCGCGCGCACAGGCGGGACGGGGATGGTCCTTTCTTATGTGATGGACGCCCTCTTCAAACGTTTTCTGCCTGTAAAAACAGATGCGGCAGAGGAGACTGCTCCGCAGCAGACAGAGAAATACAATAATCCGGAGGGACAGAGCAGACCTTCCGCTGCGGATCCTGTTCCGGCACATATTCAGGGAATCGTTCTGAATCCCTACGGAAATCCTTTTTTCATTCCAAGAGGAACGATCGAAGTTATTTTTGAGATCAATAAGAAAGCTCTTCAGGAAAGAAAGGATCCCGGCACCAGAAACTGATCTGAAAAAAAGAAACCTCCGTGATCCGGACAATACTATGCATACAGTTGCAGCATAGCACCATCCGGATCACGGAGGTTTTATGATCATGTAATATATATCTTATTGCTTATTGCGGTTATAAATCTGCCGGGTCATTAATTTGCCGGATTATAAATCTGCCGGTCCATTGATTTGCCGGATTATATATCTGCCGGGTCACCGATCTGCCGGTTTACGGCTGGCCGTTTCCGAGGCGGCAGTGATCGCCAGATTCATGAGGCGGATGAAGTCCTCGGCGTTATCATCGCCCATTTTTTTCAGCAGGATCATGTGGCTCTTTTTGGCCTTCTCATAGACGTCCCGGATATGATCGGCGCCGGCCGGCGTGAGGGCAACATTGATCTGCCTGCGATCCCTTGAGGAACGGTGGCGTTCGATGTATTTTTTTCTGTCCAGGCTGCTGAGTATGTTGGCAATGCGTCCGGAAGTGATTCCCAGTTTCGAAGCAAGCTCTCCGGCCGAAACGGGCGTTTCCAGTTTTGAGAGCCAGAACAGAGCAGCCTCTTCACCCCGGGTGCTGTGCTGTTCAAACACATTGGACAAATCCTTGGAATAGAGGAAGTGTATGTCGCACAGGTTTTCGGCAAGCATCTCGTAGTCTTTGGTTTTTTCCATGTGGTCCACGGCTCCTTTTGACAGAATATTTCGAAAAACATTCATGGTGCGGTGTAACAAAGCGAGAAAGTTAGATAGTTCTAACGCTGTTAGTCTACACAAATGAACCGTGTTTGTCAATACTTGTGGAAAGGGGCGAATGCCGCGACAGTGAACAGACGAAGGGCGTATACGGCGAATGCCGCGACAGTGAACAACCGAAGGGCGTATACGGCGAATGCCGCGACATTGAACAGCCGAAGGCTGTGAATCTGTCGGTATGGCTCATTGTGTCCCACTCAAATCCTCCACAGTTCGAAATACAGGGAGTCTCCTCTGCATGGCACCCGGAACCGGGAGAACAGGGGGCTCCTCCGGCGCTAAGCCGCGGGAGACGGATGACAGTGTCATGCAGTA
>Ga0256404_1013794_pt1 | contig 10121 bp, 5 predicted proteins | sample RumenRJG_01DNA_FD_185990 | JGI IMG/M metagenome (GOLD analysis project Ga0256404, IMG submission 185990) | Bovine rumen microbial communities from Lethbridge, Alberta, Canada - RJG_01 | ecosystem: Host-associated > Mammals > Digestive system > Stomach > Rumen | place: Canada: Alberta | collected...
CGAGGATGTGGAGGAGCTGTCGGGGGTCGGCGGCATCGCGGCAGCGGAAGGGATCTACAGCGAGGAGGCGGACGTCTTTCTTCTGAACGGATCCTCCACCGGGAAGTATGAGGAACTGGTGCGCGGCGTCCGGCAGGATATCGAGAACACGGTGAAGGCGGGGGCGGAGAAGCGCCGCACAGAGACCGTGAAAGCGGATGCGCAGGCGGAGTACGACAGGCAGGAGCAGTCGGCGCAGGATAAGCTGGATGAGGCGAAAAAGAAGCTGGACGACGGGCAGGCTGAGCTCGACAGCAGTATCCGGGAGAATGAGGTGAAACTCGCGGATGCCCGGGCAAAACTGGCGAATGGCCGGAAGGAGATCGAGGCGGGGGAGAAGAAGCTGGACGCGGCGGAGCAGGACCTGGAGACGCAGACGGCCGCGGCGGAGCAGCAGCTGAGGGATGCCCGGCAGCAGATCTATGAGACGGAGCTGGGACTGACGCAGCAGCTGGCGGCAGGCCGGAATGAGGACCAGATCAGGGCACAGATTGCGGCGCTTGATCAGCAGAATGCGGCACTTGTGTCAAAGCAGGAAATTCTGGAGGAGGACGCTGCGGACGGCCGCTCTGCGATCGCACAGCAGCGGCAGCAGCTTGCGGCAAAGCAGAAGGAACTCGGGGAGAAGGAGAAGGAACTGAAGGAGGCCGGGGAGGAGCTTAACCGAAAGAAGGCGGAGGAAGAGAAAAAGCTGGAGGACGGCCGGAAGGAATATGACGAGGCGGTGAAAAAGGCGGACGCAGAGCTCGCGGACGCCAGGGAGAAGATCAGGGATCTGGACAGCGCGGTCTGGTATGTGCAGGACCGAAGCTCGCTCTCCGGCTGGCAGAATATCCGAAGTGATGCCGACTCCATCGAGTCCATCGGCACTGTTTTCCCGATCATATTTTTCGCCGTTGCGATTCTGATCTCCCTTACGACGATCGCGCGCATGGTGGAGGAGGATCGCGGTCTGATCGGCACATACAAATCCCTTGGCTTCACGGAGCGGGAGGTCCGCCGGAAATATATGATCTATGCCGGACTCGCCTGCTTTCTCGGAAGCCTTGCGGGAACAGCCATGGCGTTCCTTGCGCTGCCACTTTCCTTTTTACGGTGTTCCACATGATGTATCTCCTGCCCGGTTACCGGTATGCCATGCACTGGGGATATGCGGCGGCGGGACCGGCGCTGTTCCTCGGCGGTATTCTGTATGCCACATGGCTGGCATGCCGGGGAGAGCTGAGACAGACGCCGGCAGCGCTCATGCGGCCGAAATCGCCGGCGGCGGGATCGCGGGTTCTGCTGGAGCGCGTCACGCCGCTCTGGAAGCGTATGACGTTTCTTGGAAAGGTGACAGCGCGAAATCTGTTCCGTTATAAGGGACGTATGTTCATGACGATCTTCGGCATCAGCGGCTGCATGGCGCTGCTCCTGTTCGGCTTTGCAATCCGCGATTCGGTGGCGGAACTCAGAACCGAGCAGTATTCGGACACGGACCGCTATGATCTGATGGCCGTCTGTGCTTCCGGCCGGCAGGACGATCTGCGGTCGTATCTCAGTGACGGCGGCGAGATAAAAGATACTCTTGAGGTTGGGATTTCCACGGCAAAACTCCGGCAGGAGGGGGAAATCACAGCGCAGATTGTCGTGGTGCCGGATGGCGCGTCTCTTTCTGATTACATTGCGCTGACCGACCTTGCGGGAGCGCCGCGCACGCTCCGGACGGGAGATGTCTATGTCACGCGGAATGCGGGAGAAGTGCTGGGATTCTCGGGTGGAGACACGGTCGTCTGCCAGCTTCCCGATTTGAAGACGGCAAATCTCCCGGTGACGGCGCTGGTACAGAATTATCTCGGCAATTTTATATATCTTTCTGCGAGCACCTATGAGCAGTATTTTGGCACCTTTGAGCCGAACGGAATGCTGGCGCATTTCTCAGACCGGTGTCAGGGACTCGCAGCCCAGAAAGCATTCGGCGAGGCGCTGAAGAAGCGGGACGGCATGCTCTCCGTGACGGTCAATGCTGTACTGGCGGACAGCTTCAGCGCGACCTTCCGTCTGATGAACGCGGTGGTCTCCATCATAATTGTCATGAGCGCGGCGCTCGCGTTTGTGGTGCTTTTTACGCTGCAGACCACAAACATTTCCGAGCGGGTGCGGGAACTTGCGACGATCAAGGTGCTCGGCTTCTATGATCGGGAGGTGCATCAGTATATTAACCGGGAGACGTGGCTGCTCACCGGGATCGGCATTGTCCTTGGCCTGCCGGCCGGCTGGGGATTTGCGCAGACCATCCGCATCATTCTGCGTCTGCCGTCCATCTATCTGGCGGTGCATCTGCACGCGGTCAGCTATGTGATCGCGGCCGGGCTGACCGTGCTGTTTGCCGTGCTGGTGCAGGGCCTGACCGATCGCACGCTCGACCGGATTGAGCCGGCCGCTGCGCTGAAAAGTGTGGAGTAGCGGGAAGAATTTGCAGGAACGGACCAATTTACGGTAACATAAGGTATTCATCCGTGGATATCATATTGTGGAAATGCGGGGCAGAGGTGCATGTGAAAAAGCATAAACAGCTGATGTGGGCAGGGATCACGCTGCTCATTGGAATTCTGACAATTGTGGCGGTGATCTCGCAGAGCAGGGAGCTGACCTTTTCGGAGCTGCTGGCCAGAATGCGGCAGATGAACGCGGGTGCGCAGGTTCTGGTCTATCTGTGTATCGCCGGATATATTCTGAGCGAGGGAATGGCGCTCTGGCTGCTGTGCCGCGAGGCCGGGTACAAGAGGAGCCTGCTGGATACAACCATTTACGGCGCGTCTGACATTTACTGTGCGGCGATCACACCGTCGGCGACGGGCGGGCAGCCGGTCTGCGCCTGGTTCATGAAGCGGGACCATATCCCGATGGGATACATCACGGCGATTCTCTCGATTTATCTGATCGTGCACACGTTCTCCACCCTGACGGTGGGGCTGCTCGGCGCTCTCATGGGAAGGGACGTGCTGCGGGACATGTCGATTCTGTCCAAAATTCTGGTGGTCCTGGGATATCTTACCATCTGCCTGCTGGCCTTTCTTTTTGTGGCTGTCACGAGATGGCATGACCGCATCATCCGGGTCGGAAACAAAATCATCGACGGCCTGGTCCGGAAGGGCTGGCTGAAGCGGGAGGAGTACTGGAAAACGCGTCTGCGCAGCACTGTGGATGATTACAGCACCGGCGTGCAGGGACTGAGTGCGGGTTGGAAGATACTGTTCCAGGTCTACCTGCTGAACCTGGCACAGCGGCTGTGCCAGACGGTCATCTCCGCGATTGTATACAGCGCGACGGTGACAGGAGGAAGCGCGGACGGCGCCCGGAAGGTTTTTGTCTCGCAGATTTTCTCCATGATCGGGTCGAGCTGCATGCCGGTTCCGGGCGGCATGGGATTTGCCGATTATCTGCTGTTTGACGGCATCCATACGATTCTGGACAAGGAGACGGCGCTGCAGATGGAGCTGATGGCCCGCGGGTTTTCATTCTACATCTGCATCATCATCTGCCTGGCGATTGTGCTGGCCGGTTATCTGCTGAAGAAAACCGCGTATGCGATTCTGAAGCTGTAGGGGGCAATGCGCGGCGCAGGAATCGGATTGAACAGGCGTTCAGCGCAGCAGGAGCCTTGCGGCAAGCCCGATCGCGAGAAGATGGGCGGGGTAATACACATAGAAGAACCATTTGGAAAACGAGCGGCCTCTGGCTGCCCGTTTTCCGTTATATAGGAATACGATGCAGATCATGGCGGCAGCCTGCGGTAGGGCGGAGAAAAACGTCTGAAGCAGAAGACTGCCCAGAAAAGGAAGGCCGGTGGGATTACAAAGGGCGCTGAACCCGGCAGCGCCGCTGCCTGTGCCGATGGCATCGCCGCTTCGGGCGGCCGCGGAGAGCAGGCCGCTCGTGATATCCCAGGCGGGCTGGAGAAGGAGCGCGGGGAGCCAGGCAGTGAGGGCGCGCATATCGGTGGCGGAACCGAAGCCTCCGCCCGGATGCTCCCTCCTGCCCCGGTAGAACAGGAGGGTGTAGGCTGGTGCGAGAAAGAACCAGTCGCAGAAGAGAGAGGTGAGAAAGACGGCGGCGATACCCGCTGCGCGCGTGCCGCGTGAGAGCGGATACGACAGGAGTTCCAGCAGACAGAAGCACAGAAAGAGGGAGAACATCATATTGAGGTCTCCGGCTAAGAACAGCGATCTGCCGCGCGACATCGCAAGCGAGAAGGGGAGCTGCGAGAGCACACCGAAGAGAAGGAGACGCCCTCCATAGGCGCGGCGGTCGTGGGTATAATCGAACCCTTCACACAGAAACCAGATCATGGCAATGGCGGTAAAGTGCCCAATGTCAGTCAAAGCAGTGGAAAGTGCGGTGCCCGGCGTCAACAGAGCCTGGGAGAGGTGATTCAGCGTCATCGTGAGGATGGCGATGGCCTTGATGGCCTCGCGGTTCAGAGGCCGCTGCGGGGCGTGCGGTTTTCGGTCATGGGGTTTCCGTCTGGTCTGATTCTGCATCAAAATTCTCCGGGTGCGCAGGAGAGGTGCTCACTTGCGCTGCATGGTACAATACTGGCATTATAGGTGAAGTATGCGTGGCGGCAGACTAATGACACTGTAATCATCGTATCACGGAAAGGAAATAAGATGCGCGCAAAACTGATGGACCGGCTGGGAAAGGAATGGATGTTCTTTGACGGCGGCATGGGAACACTGCTGCAGGCAAAAGGGCTTGCGGGAGGAGAGCTGCCGGAGACCTGGAACCTGTCGCATCCGGACGATATCCGGGAGCTTCACATGGCTTATCTTCAGGCGGGCTGTGATATTTTCAATACGAATACGTTCGGCGCGAACCGGCTGAAATATCCGGATAATCTGGAGGAGATTGTGACAGCGGCGGTCCGCCTTGCAAAGGAGGCGCGCACGCGCGCGGGCAGAGAGGATGCATACATCGCGCTGGATATCGGTCCGACAGGGAAGCTGCTTGCGCCCATGGGCGATCTGCCGTTTGAGGAAGCGGTGCGTCTCTTCGGAGAGACGGTGCGCATCGGCGCGGCAGCAGGCGCGGATCTCGTGCTCATCGAGACGATGAGCGATTCCTATGAGGCGAAGGCGGCGGTTCTTGCGGCAAAGGAGAACTGTGATCTGCCGGTTCTGGTTACTACGATTTACGATGGCACGGGCAAGCTGCTCACGGGCGGCACGGTGGCCTCGGTCGTCCCGATGCTGGAAGGACTCGGCGTCGATGCGCTCGGGGTCAACTGTGGACTTGGGCCGGAGCAGATGATTCCGATTGTGAAGGAACTGGTGCAGACGGCCTCGGTGCCGATTCTGGTGAATCCCAATGCCGGACTTCCCCGCACGGACGACGAAGGAAGGACAGTGTATGACGTGGGCCCCGCGGATTTTGCCGGCTGGATGGGAGAGATTGCCGCGCTCGGCGTGCAGGCGGTGGGCGGTTGCTGCGGCACCACACCGGAGCATATCCGGCGCACGATCGCAGTGGTGAGTCGTCTGCCATTCCGTGCGAATACGGCGAAGCACCGCACGGTCGTCACCAGCTTTTCGCGCGCGGTGGAGATCGGCCCGCGCCCGGTGATTGTCGGCGAGCGGATCAATCCCACGGGCAAGAAGAAATTCAAGGAGGCGCTCCGCAGCCACGACCTCGATTATCTCTGCGGACAGGCGCTCGAGCAGGAGGACGCCGGCGCGGACATCCTGGATGTCAATGTCGGGCTGCCGGAGATTGACGAGGCGGCGATGATGGAGGATGTGATTCCGCAGCTGCAGAGCATCACGCCGCTGCCGCTGCAGATCGACACGACGAATCCGGAGGCGCTGGAGCGCGCGCTGCGATGCTACAACGGCAAGCCGATGGTCAATTCCGTGAACGGGAAACAGGATCAGATCGAGACGGTCCTGCCGCTCGTGAAGAAGTATGGCGGCGTCCTGGTAGGCCTTCCCATCGACGAGAACGGGATTCCCGCTGATGCGGACGGGCGCATCCGTGTCGCGCGCAAAATCTACGCCGCGGCAGCAGAATACGGGATTCCGGCGGAGGACATCGTGATCGACGGACTCGCCATGACGGTTTCCTCCGACAGCACCTCGGCGGAGACGACGCTGGAGACGATCCGGCGGGTGCGGGACGAGCTGCATGGTCATTCTGTGCTCGGGGTGTCGAATATTTCGTTCGGACTCCCGCAGCGGCCGATGATCAACGCCTTTTTCTTCACGATGGCGATGGAGGAGGGGCTGTCCTGCGCCATTGTGAATCCGAACAGCGATGTCATGATGGCGGCGTTCCGCACCTTCCTCCTGCTGTCTGGCAGAGATGCACAGTGTCTCGGGTATCTGGCGGCCTACGCGGACCGCGGCCCGGTGGTGATGGGGAAGGCGCCTGCTATAGCGGGAAGCGGAAGCGCAGGCCCGGCCGGAGTACAGACTGGGACGGCAGGCGGGAGTGGAAGCCAGGCCGGAGTCCGGGCCGGAATGGCAGACGGAGCACGGAACGGCACGGCTGCGGCGGCTCAGGGCATGGCGGCAGAGCCGCAGCGTGAACCTGGAGACGCTGCGGGGCAGCAGGTGTCTGACGGCGTGGCCCATCAGAACGGCGCGGCCTCCGCTCTCGCGGAGGCGGTCCGGCGCGGCATCGCGGGCCGGGCGGCGGAGGAGACAAGGAATGCGGTCGCGGCGGGCGTGGATCCCATGGACCTCATCAATCATGACCTCATTCCGGCGCTCGACCTCGTCGGGCAGGGCTTCGAGAAGGGGACGCTCTTTCTCCCCCAGCTTCTGATGGCGGCCGAGGCGGCGAAAGCGAGCTTTGCCGTCATCAAGGATGCCATGAGCGGAACACCGCGGGAGACAAAGGGCAAGATCATCCTCGCCACGGTCAAGGGAGACATCCACGACATCGGCAAGAACATTGTGAAGGTGATGCTGGAGAACTACGGGTACCAGATCATCGACCTGGGCAAGGACGTCGCGCCGGAGACGATTGTCGATACGGCCATCCGGGAGCAGGTGAAGCTGGTCGGCCTGAGCGCACTGATGACCACAACCGTGGTCTCCATGGAGGAAACCATCCGCCTGCTCCGGGAGAAGAAGCCGGACACCCGCGTCATGGTCGGCGGCGCCGTCATGACGCAGGAATACGCGGACAAAATCGGCGCGGACGCCTACGCGAAGGATGCGATGGGAGCCGTGCGGTACGCGGACACGCTGGATCTGCGGTGAGCCGGGCGGAGGATTTGCCTGAACGGAATGCCGGCACGTCACGTATAAACGGACATTGGTGCCGCAGAAAGCGGCACCAATGTTCCGGTCCGGAAGAAGGACTATTCGGGCAATTCGGGACAATCTCAAATGGATGCTGCGGGAATGTGGCACGGGGTATATCAATGGCAGTTTGCAATGAACAGCAGAGTGGACCCGGTACGGCGGAAGCGGACCGGGAGGAAAGGGCTGCCGCGGGTACGGCGGAAACGGAGGAGCTTTACCCGGCGCGGGCGGACAGCACGGAGCCGGACAGCATCACGCCGGACCGGAAGGAAATTCTGCGCTATCTCGGATACCGCGGACAGACACCGGATGCGGTGTCCGCGGCGCTGATCGATTCCTGTGTGGAGGATCTCCGCCGTGTGATTCAGCCGCGGAGCTACACACGGATCTTTCCGATCGCATGGGGCGCGCGCACCGCGGAGGACTGTGTGGAGATCGGAATCGCCGACATGACGATCCGGAGCCGGTCACTCACCCGCAACTTAAAGGGCTGCACCCGGGCGGCGCTGATGGCTGCGACGATCGGCATCGGGCCGGACCGGCTGATCCGCCGCGCGGAGATCGCCAATATGGCAAAGGCCGCGGTGTATCAGGCGGCGTCCGCGGCGATGGTGGAGGCATGGTGCAATCAGGTGAATCAGCGGATCGCGGAGGAGGCGTACCGGAAGGAAGGCCTGTACTGCCGCCCGCGCTTCTCGCCGGGGTACGGCGACGTTCCCCTCGCGCATCAGAAGGATTTTGACCGGATTCTGGAGCTGCAGAAGCACGTGGGAATCGTGCTCGGCACATCGCTCCTGATGACGCCGTCCAAGTCAGTGACCGCGGTGATCGGGATGTCTCCCGTCGGAAGCTCCTGCGTTCTGGCGGGCTGCGAGGCGTGTACGCTGCGGGAGACGTGCGAATTTTCCAGGACACAGATATCGGCGCGGCAGGAAGCAGGGGCCGGGGAAACGGCAGCGGCGAGAAACGAGAGACCCGGACACGGTGCGTGAGGACGCCGATAGAGGCGGACGATACAGGTGGAGGAGGAAGAATATGCAATTACCAAGGGTACATCAGATTTTGTTTGGCGGAGATTACAACCCGGAGCAGTGGCCGGAGGAGAGCTGGGCGGAGGATATGCGTCTGTTTCATGAGGCGCATGTCACGGAGCTAACGGTCAACGTGTTTTCCTGGGCGCTGCTGCAGCCCTCGGAGGAGGTCTATGATTTCAGCAGACTCGACAAAATCATGGATCTGGCGGAAGCAAACGGCATGAAGGTGATTCTCGCGACATCGACGGCGGCGCAGCCTGCCTGGATGAGCACGCGTTTTCCGGAGACGAATCGGACGGATGCGTGGGGAAGGCGGCACAAATTCGGGGGACGGCAGAATATCTGCCCCACGAGCGAGGTGTTCCGGACGTATGCGTTTCGTCTGGCGGGAAAGCTCGCGGAGCGATACGGAAGGAGGAGCTGCCTCGCGGCCTGGCACATTTCCAATGAATACGGCGGATACTGCTACTGCGATCATTGTCAGGAGGCATACCGGCGCTGGCTGCGGCAGCGCTATGGGACGCTGGAGGAACTGAACCGCGCATGGAACACCAGCTTCTGGGGGCATACGTACTATGACTGGGACGAGATCGTGCTGCCGGATATGCTGTCGGAGGAGTTCGACTACATGGGCAATCCGGGCATGCGCAGAACCAATGTGCAGGGGAATTCCCTCGATTTCCGGCGCTTCAGCACAGACCAGATCATTGCGCTGTATGAGGGGGAGGCGGCACAGATCCGGCAGCATTCGGCGGCGCCCATCACGACGAATCTCATGTACAATTTCAATGATTTTGACCTCTCGAGACTCGCGAAGCACATGGACTTCATCTCCTGGGATAATTATCCGCGCTACGGCGGCCATATCGCGGACACGGCGCTGTGGCACGATGTCTGCCGCGGACTCGGCGGAGGGTCGTCGTTCTGCCTGATGGAGCAGACACCCGGCGTGACGAACTGGCATCTGTACTGCCGCCTGAAGAGACCGGGTGTGATGCGGCTGTGGAGTTATCAGGCGGTCGCGCACGGCGCGGATACCGTGCTGTTCTTCCAGATGAAGCGCAGCATCGGCGAGTGCGAGAAGTATCACAGCGCCCTCATCGACCATGTGGGCACGGACAATACGCGGGTCTTCCGCGAGATGACGGCGCTCGGCGGGGAACTGGAGAAACTAGGCTCCACGCTTCTTGAGGCAAAATCCACGGCGCGCGCGGCGATCCTGCTGGATTTTGAGAGCTGGTGGGGCACACAGCTTTCGGCAGGCCCGAGCGTCCTCATCAACTACCTGGAAGAGCTGCAGACCTGGTACCGCTTTTTCTTCACGGCGCATATCCCGGTGGATATTCTGACGGCGGAGGACGCCGTGCGCGGTGTGGACAGCAGCAAGTACCGCCTGCTGATCGCGCCGATGCTGTATATGAGCCGGCCCGGCATGGACGAGGCCATCCGCACCTACGTGAGAGAGGGCGGGCGATTTGTCACCAGCTATTTCAGCGGCTATGTGGATGAGAATGATCTGGTGCTGCCGGGCGGATATCCCGGGAGGTGGAAGGATTTTCTCGGCGTCTGGGTCGAGGAGAGCGATGCTCTGCCGCCGGACCTGAATGGGAGGATGACGTATAAGGGAGAGACTTATCCGTGCCATATTCTGTGCGATCTGATGCATCCTGTGGAGGACGGCACGGAGGCACTCGCCGTGTATCAGAGCGATTTCTACGCCGGGATGCCTGCTGTCACGCGGCATCCTTTCGGGAAGGGA
>Ga0256404_1013795_pt1 | contig 10121 bp, 7 predicted proteins | sample RumenRJG_01DNA_FD_185990 | JGI IMG/M metagenome (GOLD analysis project Ga0256404, IMG submission 185990) | Bovine rumen microbial communities from Lethbridge, Alberta, Canada - RJG_01 | ecosystem: Host-associated > Mammals > Digestive system > Stomach > Rumen | place: Canada: Alberta | collected...
GTCTGGCCGTCGAAGGTCAGGGTGATGTGTCCATCCTCGGTGGTGGTTGCCCGCACGTTGGTGACCGCTTTGGCTGTCACGATGCCGGTCAGCGTGTCGTCCACCACATCCTGCGACGCATTGACGGTACAGGAAGTTGCCACACTCCCGGCAAGGAGCGCGCACGCAAGCAGACAAACCTGTGCCCAATGTCTCGAAACACTCATGTGGACCATGGTGGACAAAAAGACTCTATCATGTCAAGTAAACGACACTATGACAAAAATAGTCGTTCGTGCATATCTTTGATTATTTTTTATCTGGTAACCAAATACCAAGCGATTATAACCAACACCATGTTGGTAATCAGTCATCGTGTTGGTTATGACACAACTTCCAAGAAACGCTCAAAGAATGCGTGGTAGATAGCCAGCTTCCGCTCGAACGGCATCGTGTTGGCCGCGCTCGGCGAGGGCAAGGCCTGAAAGACCAGATGTTCCGGGTACCACGCGATGAAGCGACGATAGAACGCTTCCGCCTTCTTTCCGGTAAATGCCACAGCCTGTAAACAGGGGTGGAGTTTGATGAAAGGGACCAAATCGTTGGGCTCTACCTTCCGGTAGCCGGAGTCCAGGCTCCCCTCACGGTCAAAGCGCCTGAGGGTGTCCCACAGCGCGACCCGATGGGCCAGCAACAGCTGTTCCTTTGCTTCATACGAATCAACCGGACTGCCGAACAGGCGGCTCATGATCGGCCAGAAGGCGTTGGTCGGATGCCCGTAGTACTCCCGTTTTTCCAGCGAGACGCGGCTCGGGCCGGTGCCCAACACCAACACCAGCGCGTCTTTTCCCTCTATTGGCGGAAATCCCTGCTGCATGATTTGCCATGATACCCGATTCCGGTGCTTCTTGTCTCCGAAATGTTTTGTAGGTATTTCTAGATATCTTTTCTTCAAGGAGTCCACAGTATGGAACGAGCACCGGTACTCTTTGTCGGACATGGGTCGCCCATGAACGCGATTACGGACAATCCGGCAAGGCATGCATGGAAACAGCTGGGAAGCCAGCTCGGGAAACCCAAGGCCATCATCGCCGTCAGCGCGCACTGGACGAGCAAGGGCGGAACCAAGGTGAACACGCAGGCAGTCAACCGCCAGATATACGACATGTACGGTTTTCCACAAGAACTGTATGACCTGCGGTACGAACCAAAAGGGAATCCGGCCTTGGCCGGCAGGGTCGCCACCCTGCTGGAAGCGAGTCCGGACACCTCGTGGGGAATCGACCACGGCATCTGGAGCATCCTCTGCAACATGTATCCCGCCTGCGACGTGCCGGTGGTGATGGTCAGCACCGATGTCACCGCCACCCCGGCAAAGCTCTACGGACTAGGCAGGAAGCTGGGCTCCCTCCGCGACGAAGGGTACGCGATCCTTGCCAGCGGAAACGTGGTCCACAACTTGGGGAAGGTCGGTTGGGACATGCAGGACGGCTATCCCTGGGCTGACGCCTTCGACAAGGAAATCGAGCAAGCGGTCTGTGGCGGAAACCACCAGAAGGTGATGGACTACGCATCGGTCGCCGGTTCCCGGCTGGCAGTACCTACTCCCGAGCACTTCCTGCCGCTCATCGTCGCCCTTGGAGCTATCCGGGAGGACGACAAGGTCACCTCGTTCAACGCCTATCGGGAATTGGGGTCGATGAGCATGACTTCCTTCCTCTGGAAGTAGGTCAGCGGGAACGGTATTTCGCCACGGCGTCGGCACAAGCGATGCCATCCAAAGCCGCGCTGACGATGCCGCCGGCATACCCGGCTCCCTCGCCACAGGGGAAAAGCCCTGCGCGCCCGACGTGCATCAGGCTCGTCTCGTCGCGGGGGATCCGGACCGGGCTGCTGGTACGGCTCTCGCAGGCGACGAGCAAGGCCTCGTTGGTCAGGAACCCCTTCGCCTTCCGCCCAAACACCTCGAAACCTGTTTTCAAGCGGGTGGAAATGAAGCTGGGCAAGACGGCATCCATGTCGGCGCTGACAATCCCCGGGTAGTAGCTGGTCTGTGGCAAGGTTTCGGAAAGGTGTCCTCCCAGGAAATCCACCATCCGCTGGGCGGGCGCCACCATCTTCCCTCCTCCCACCTTCCAGGTATGCGACTCGAAGGCCTCGACGAAATCGAGCATGGCGAGGTGTCCTCCGAACTGTTTCGGGGAAAGGTCCTCCGGGCGCAGCTCCACCACCATGCCGCTGTTGGCGAAACGGCCGCTTCTGGCGCTGGCGCTCATGCCGTTGACCGAAAGGTAACCCGCCCGGGTACAGGAGGGGACAATCACTCCTCCGGGGCACATGCAGAAGGAATAGACGCCCCGCCCCGCCGCCTGGGTCACGAACCAGTAGTCGGCCGGCGGCAGGTACTTGCCCCTGCCCTCCGCGCTGTGGTACTGGATCTGGTCGACCAGCTCCTGGGGATGCTCAAGGCGGACGCCGACGGCGATGCCCTTGCTCTGGATCGCGATTCCCTGCCCGTCCAAATAGCGGAACAGCTCGCTGGCGGAATGGCCGACGGCCAAGATGACAGGACCCTCGTAGGTCTTGCCGCTCTCGGTGACCACCCCGGCGACAGCGCCATCACTGGCGTACTCCAGGGCAACCACCTTGCTTTGGAAATGGAACTCCCCTCCGTTGTTCTGGATGGTGGCACGGATTTTCTGGATGACGCCGGGCAACCTGTCGCTGCCGATATGGGGATGGGTCTCGTAAAGGATCGCCGGATCCGCCCCATGCTGGCAGAACTGGGAAAGCACCTTGGCGACGTCCCCGCGCTTGTCGCTTCGCGTGAAGAGCTTGCCGTCGCTGAAAGCGCCAGCCCCGCCCTCGCCGAACCCATAGTTCGAGTCGGGATTGACGACACCGCTCCGACCCATCTTGGCGATGTCCAGTTTGCGTTGCTCGACACTCTTGCCCCGCTCGATGATCACCGGCTTCAGGCCGACCTCCAGAAGCCGTAGCGCCGCGAAGAGCCCGGCGGGACCGGCACCAACGACGATTACCTGCGGTTTCCGGGCGCAATCCTGGTACTGGGTCCTCGCATAGTCCTGTTCCGCGCGCTCCCCGAGATAGACCTCGTAGGTCCGGTCGACATAGACCTGCTTGCGTCGGGCATCGATGCTTTCACGCTTGATACGCAGGTCGGTGATTTCTTCACGCTTGACGGAAAGCTTCCGCGCGATCTGGGTACTGACAGCGCGGGATTTTGCCGCATCCTCTGGCTTCAGGCGCACATTGACAATGGTTCTCATGGATCCTCCCGGGAGCCGGCGCAACCGGTTCCGTGCTAGATTCTACACAGGTGGCTCCTCAGAGGAAAGATGCGCGCTATCCGTAAACACCATGTCGCGCTACACGAACCTTCTTCATAAAAATTCAACTATCCAACTATTTTTTCCATGCGGTTTTTCAGTATAGTAGTGGGCATCTTCCAAAGGAGGAGAAGGCTCCATGCATCCCCACCCTCTTGTGTCAATCGCGTGCGCGTTGACTTGCGCGTTGCCTTTGACGGCGCGATCCATCACCCTCGACGAGGCGTTAGGCGCCGCCCGGTCTGAAAACAAGGAAATCAAGGTCGCCACCCTGGAGCTCGCCCAAAGCCAGAGGGAGAACTCGGTCAACGACTGGCTTCCCTCAATCAGCCTGCAAGTCGGCGCAAGCGCCAGCGCAAGCATCATCGACAAGTCGTTCAACTCCAGTTATTCCCTGGGAGGCGTCACCTGGTCGCTGGACAGCGCGACCCGTTCAGCCAACAAGGCCAACCGGATCCTTTCCAACGAGAGCGCCCTGCTGGCTTACCAGAGCAAGGTCAACTCCATCGACAGCAAGGTCACCACCGCCTACTGGAACGCCGAGGCGGCGCGCCTGGCCTGGGAAAGCCGGCAGAACACCCTCAAGCGGAACCAGCGTGCACTGCAGACCATCCAGGACAAGTTCGAAGCAGGAACGGCGACCACCCTTTCCGTGAGTCAAGCGGAGATGAGCGTCGCCGACAGCCAGTACCAGGCCCAGATCGCCAGGCAGACCTACCAGACCGCCCTGACCACTCTCTCCAATCTGACGGGTCTGGACATCGGAGAAGATACCGTCCTCCAGGAGATGCCGGGAAACTTCACCTTGCAGGACCGCTCTCTTCCGACCGGCAACCTGGAGGACACCACCACGATCAAGCAATACGCGCTTGCCCTCGCCAGGGCCCGTCAGACGTTGGCCGACGCAACGTCCGAAGGCAAGGGGATCTCGGTCAACGTCACCGCAAAGACCAGCTTCGGGGACACCATCTACAGCTACCGTGACAGCGATGGCTCCTGGGGCTTTTCCGACTTCGCCGATACCACCACCCTCGGGGTGACCGTCTCGGTCCCCCTGGACCACCTGTTCCGGAACTCCAGCGCCTCCATCGCCATCGACAGCGCCCGGTACGACATCCAGATTGCCGAGCTGAACTTGCAACAGGCATTGGACGACCTACGGACAGACGTGGAGAACGCCATCACCAGCGTCCGGCAGGCCGAGGACAATCTCCATCTTCTGGACCACCATCTGGCGCTGGCCCAGGAGCAGCTCGAGCTGACCCAGGCAAGCTATGACGCAGGGAAAAGCAGCTTTAGCGACCTGGAAGACGCCAAACAGGCGGTCAGCGACGCCGAGCTTTCCAAAGTGCAACAACAGCTGAACCACACCATCGCGCTGTACGACCTGGCGACGCTTCTCGAGTGCCCGGTGGCCGACCTTACCCGATAACAGGAGGAAGTTTTGTATGGAAGATGAAGAAAAGATGAACACCAAAGAGACCCCTGAAGGAAGCCCCAAACCAGGCATTCTTGACCGCATCGTCACGATTGTCCTGCTTGCCATCTGCCTGCTCATGGCATATCTGGTCGCCAAGCCGTTGATCGGCAAGGTCTCCGGGAACGACGCGGAGACGAAAGGCCCTGCCAAAACTACCGAGGCGGTGGTCAACGTCAGCACCTACACGGTCGAGCCCGCCACCTTCGTGCGTACCTCGACGATGGGGGCCCAGCTCGAAGGAAGCATGGACGCCCACAACCTCTACTCGACCGAGGTGGCCGGCACGCTGACCGCGCTCGACCTTTCTGTCGGTCAGACCATCCAGGCCGGCCAAGTGATCGGCACGGTCGACCCCTCCACCCCGGGCGAGGTCTACAAGCCTACCGCCATCAAGGCGACCATCGGAGGAACGGTCTACACGGTGGACAGCTATGTCGGACAGCGGATCACCACCGGCACCAGCCTAGCCACCGTCGGCTCCTCTGGCGAGCTGGAAGTGGTGGCCCATGTGGCGGAGCGCTACCTTTCCACCTTGGAGGAAGGCATGCAGGCGGCCTTTACCGCCAGTGCCTGGCCTGACGAGCGCTTCGCGGCCACCATCAAGACCATCAGCCCGACGGTCAACACGACCAACCGTACCGTCGAGGTGACCCTTTCCATCGACAGGCCCGACGCCCGCCTGAAGGAGGGCATGTATGTCTCCCTGCGGCTGACCATCGACCAGGTGGACGGCGCGCTCACCATTCCATCGACCGCGCTGACCACCTATCTTGGAGAGTATGTCGTCTATGTGGCGGACGGAGAAAACGCCAGGCGCGTGCCTGTCACCCTCGGGTCCGCCAACGACACCCAGACCGTCATCACCAGTGGTCTCAAAGCCGGCGACCAGGTAATCACCGCGGGCAACGTCACCGAAGGCACCAGGATCTCCGTGGTCAAGTGAGGCGAACCGATGCAGATTTCCGAATTCTCCGTACGCAGGCCCATTTTCATCACCATGGTCTTTACCGTGGTGCTGGTCATCTGCGCCATGTTTCTTCCATCCTTGCAAATCGCGCTCTACCCCAACGTGTCGATGCCGATCATGGCCGTCATGGTCAGCATGGACGATGAGGTGGATCCTGAAGCTGTCGAACAGCAGGTCGCCAAGGTGATGGAGAACCGGCTCGGTTCCATCCAGAACCTTCATACGATGACCACCAGCTCCAGCGAGACGAGGGCGATCGCCATCCTGGAATTCAATTACGGTACCGACCTGGACGAAGCCGAGGAGGATGTGCAGACGGTCGTCAATCGTCTGAACAGCGGTTCCACCCTGCCTGACTGGGCGGGAACCGCCACCTTGTTCCGTTTTGACCGGCGCACCAACAGCAGCTTCATGCGCCTGTACATGGCCGGATCCAACGACCTGAACGAGCTCTACACGATTGCCGAGAACGACGTCATGCCGATGCTCCAGCGTGTCGAGGGGGTCAGCCAGGTATCGGTTGCCGGCACCGGCAGCGTCGAGTACGACGTCAATGTCGATCCGGTCAGGCTTGCCAGCTACGGACTGACCCTGTCCCAGGTCAGGACCGCCTTGGCGGCTGAGAACATCCAGCAGAGCATGGGTGAAATCACCCAGAACGAGAGGAACTACACCATCAGCACCGACTCCCGTTTCCGGAGCCTGGATGATGTGCGGAAGACTCGTATCTCGACTTTGGGTGGAGTCTCGGTCACCGTCGACGATATCGCGACCGTCACCCAAGGCGAGGGTACCTCGCAGGAGCGCTATCGCGATGGCAGCAGGATCATCCAGCTCACTATCTCCAACGAGAGCGACACCAACAGCGCGACCGTCGCAAAAGCGGTCCGCGCCGCGCTTCCGGCAATCAACGACTCGCTCCCGGAAGGAATCAAGGTCGAGATCCAAAGGGATGACACGACGATGATCAGTTCCACGCTGGACGAGGTCTACGCGAGCGCCATCGAGGGAGTCCTGCTGGCCGCTTTGGTCATCTTCCTTTTCCTGCGCAACATCAAGGCGACGGTCATCATCAGCCTTTCCATGCCGATTTCCATCCTGGTCACCCTGATGGTGATGAGCATTGCCGACATCACCGTCAACAGCATGTCGATGGCCGGGCTGATCCTAGGTATCGGCATGATTGTCGACGCATCCACCCTCAATCTGGAAAACACCTACAACTTCCGTATCCAAGGCAAGAGCGCGGCGGCGAGCGCCATTCTCGGCAGCCAGGACATGGCGGCCGCCAACCTTGGCTCGACGCTGACCACCATCTGCGTGTTTCTGCCCCTGATCATCTTCAAGAACAAGCTGGAGATGATCGGCATCATGTTCCAGGATCTGATCTATACCGTCTGTATTTCCCTAGCCGTCTCACTTGTCGTCGCCCAGACCCTGGTCCCCGCCCTCTGCGGCTCGATCCTGCGCCTTGACTCCCGTACCCAGAAACCGCTCCGGTTCGCGCCGCTGCGCAAAATCGACGGGGACAGCAACAGGTTCGAGAAGCGGTTGGAGGATGTCTACGCCAAGAGCTTGCAGTACTGCCTGAACCACCGGTTCCTGATCATCATGGTCCTGGCGCTGACGATGGTCTACTCGTTCGGCAAAGTGGGAAGGATCGGCATGAACCTGACTCCGCGCATGAATACCGACGACTCGGTCTCCATGAGCCTGACACTGCCGGCCGGCACCAACAAGAACGCCACACGCAGGGAGCTGTTCGCCATGCAGCAGAAGATCATCGAGCAGATTCCCAAGGAGGCCTATGACGAAATCCTGGTCAACGTGGGTACCTCGAATACCGGCACGATCGAGCTGGACATGCCTGACATCACCCGGCAGACCATCAGCGCGGGCGAACTGAAGAACATGCTCCGTCCGCTCCTGAAGGACAACCCCGCGGCAACGTGGGCGTTCAGCGCTGGCCGTGGCCCGGGTGGTGGCAGCGCCATCACCATCCAGGTCAAAGGCAGGGACACCCAGGCGATAGCCGAAGCTGTCAATGAGATTGCCGCGATCATCGTCACCCACGTGCCCGAGGCGGTCGATGTCAGTACCGACCTGGAGGATGGAGCCCCGAGGATTGCCATGCGGATCGATCAGGAGCGAGCCAAGGATCTGGGACTGACGGTCAGCCAGATTGCCACCACGGTCAGCTATGCGGTCAGTGGCACCACCGCCACCACAATCAGCACCTTCGACGCCGACAACTCCTATGACCTGGTAGTCAAGATGGACGAGGACAAGCTCTCTTCCATCGGCCAGCTCGGCGGCCTTTTGGTGACCGGATCCAACGGACCGGTCTCGCTGGACCAGGTCGCCACCTTCTCGGTCAGCAACGGCCCGCTGTCAATCAGCCGGGAGAACAAGCAACGGGTCAACGAGGTGACCGCGGGACTTGCCGACGGATACTCGGCCAACGAGGTCCAAGCCAAAATCAACGAAGCGCTCGACCAGTATTTCACCGCCCCCGAGGGAGTGACGGTCGAACAGAACGGCGACATGCGGCAACTAGCCGAGTATGGCCCGACGCTGGTCTTGATCGTGATCCTCGCCCTGCTGCTCGTCTTCGCCGTCATGGCGGCGCAGTTCGAGAGCCTGGTCGACCCATTCATCATCTTCGCCACTGTCCCGTTATTGATGATTGGCGTCATCTGGATCCACATCTGGATGGGCCAAAGCTTCAGCCTGTTCTCCATCGTCGGTGTGGTCGCCCTCATCGGCGTGGTCGTCAACAACGGCATCGTCCTGGTCGACACGATCAACCGGCGGGTGCGCAAGCATGTGCCGGTGCGGCAGGCCTGTATCGAATCGGCACGGCTCAGGCTCAGGCCGATTCTGATGACGACGCTGACCACCGTGCTGGGTATGGTGCCCATGGCCTTCTTCCCCGGTGACGGCGCGGAGATGATGCAACCGATCGCGCTGACCTTTTTCGGTGGCCTGATCAGCGGCGCCTTCCTCACCCTGTATCTTTCCCCGGTCCTGTACTCGCTTTTCAACTCCCGCAGGGAGCGCAAGTACGACGACCCGAAGACGCTGGCGAACCAGCTGGCGCGCTTTGACAAGGAACGGGCGGAGCAGCATATCAAAGAAGCGCTTCAAACCAAATAATCCCAGGGGACTGTATCGCGACAGCTCCCCTGCCGTTTTCCCCGTTCGCCCAAGGAAACCCTTCTTCTCCTTGGGCGACACGCCATTTCACCATCATGCGACCCTTCTCCGCCCTCAGCATGGACGCTGGCATCCCACAGGCGCAAAGGGATAAAAACTTGTTGACACGTATCAAAACACCTTTATACTGATACGTATCAAAGGTGGAATACATGTACACAAGGCACAATGAAAAGCTTTTAGCTGCAAGGAAAAAGAAAGCAGCGCTCGTGGCTGCCCATCGCGGCGCCATGGGGGGCTCTGTCATCCAGAATACGACTCTTGCCTATAAAACCGCCCTCATGGGAGGAGCTGACTGCATCGAGATGGATGTCGTGGAAAGCACCGATGGTGTCTTCTTTGCCGTCCATAACGGGGAAGAGAAACATCTTCTGCATATGGACAAGGACATCCGTACCTGCAGTTCGGCGGAGATTGAAACATATCATTGCTACAACTCATTGCAAAACCGGATGGTCCACCAAAAACTGGAGCGGGTCGCGGATGTCCTTCCTCGTTTCCGCAATACATGCTTTATCAACATCGACCGGTCTTGGTTCTATTGGCCCGATGCCATCACCCTCCTGTCCGGTTTCCATATGGAGGACCAAATCATCCTGAAAGCTCCACCGGAGGACAAATACCTCGACATCCTTGAGCAGAGCGGATCCGACATCATGTTCATGCCGATCATACGCAATGTCGACGAATGGGAAAAGACGGAAAGAAGGAACATCAATGTCGTGGCTGCGGAATTCGTTTTCGACGACCTTTCCAATCCCGTCGTTTCCCCCGCTTTCATCGACAGCCTGCATGCCAAGCATGTGTTGACCTGGGTCAACGCCCTCACGCTCTGGGATGACAAGTCGATTTCGGGATTCCTCGACGACAACCTTTCCATCAGCGAAGGACCGGATGCCGGTTGGGGCAAGTTGCGGGCTATGGGTTTCGATATCCTGCAAACCGACTGGCCGGGTTTACTGTACGCGTATCTCAAAACGAAAAAAGTTTGATCCACAAGGAGGACAACATGAAAAAAAGAATCACCTTGGCTCTGGTGCTGGCGTCGCTCATCCCCGCACTCGTATTCGCAAACGGCTCAAAAGAAAACGCGCCATCGGCAGCCACGCCAAAGGCAGAGGAATCTGTC
>Ga0256404_1013796_pt1 | contig 10121 bp, 6 predicted proteins | sample RumenRJG_01DNA_FD_185990 | JGI IMG/M metagenome (GOLD analysis project Ga0256404, IMG submission 185990) | Bovine rumen microbial communities from Lethbridge, Alberta, Canada - RJG_01 | ecosystem: Host-associated > Mammals > Digestive system > Stomach > Rumen | place: Canada: Alberta | collected...
AGTTAAACTGAAGGGACTGACCCCGGAGGAGTTCCGGAATCAGTCCCTGAATACGGCTTAGTCTCTATTTGGCCGTCCAAGTTTTGGGACGCAGTTCAAGCCGTGGCCCGGGCTTTTTTGCACGCAGCCGACGCGCGCCTATCGCGGCAGCGCAGCCTCGGGAATCTCGAGAGCGCCGCCCGACCTCGCGATCGCCTCCATGACCTTCGCAACGGAGTCGTCCGCCGCGTCGCCAATGTGGTAGCGTGCCGCGCTCCGTGCGACCGTGCTTGCGTTCGAGACCGCAAACGAGTGCGCGACCTCCCCCATCAGCGCCACGTCGTTCTCCGAGTCGCCAAAGAACGCGACCTCGTCGCGGGTGATGCCCAGGTGCTCCAGCAGCGGCGCGAGCGCGGTCGCCTTGTTCCACCCACGCGGCAGCACGTCGAAGAACTGCGGGGACGGCCGCACGAAGTCGAACTCCGGAAAGCGCTCCCTAAGGTCGTTGCGGATGGCCGCCATGGGCTCGGCGCTCTCTCCCATGTACGCGAACCCCGCCGTCACGATCTTCGCATCGGGCACGTGGCCAAGCCTCCGTCCTTCGGAGACCGTAAGCCCAGCGCGCTGTCCGTATGCCTCAACCTCGCGCTCCGTCGTGCCGGAAAGGATGACGTCCGCGGTCGGACGGCCGCACTTCTCGCCCGCCGGGACGTACACCACAAGCGCAAAGTCCGGGTTGTCCAGGCAGTACGCCTCCAGCCTCTTCAGCGCGGGCAGGTCGAGCGGGCGCTCCAGCACAAGCTCGCCGTCCACGTACACCTGCTTGCCGTTTGCAAGTATGCCCGTGGCAAAGCAGCTTTCGTCGCCGCCAAAGAACGGGTACAGGTCGACGGCCTCGCGCCCGGTCGCGGGGCCAAACTGAATGCCCGCGGCCCTCAGCTCGTGAATCGCCCTCACCGAACGCCCGGACACGCGGTCGCGCCCAAACGGCTTCAGGGTCCCGTCCATGTCGCAAAGCACAAGCTTGATCATGCCAATCCATTCCACGCGTTGTCGCCGCATCCGCCGGCGCGCCAAGGGCCACGGCCAGGCCGAACGTCCCGCCTCCGGCAAGTCGATGGTAGCAACGCGCGCGCCGCGCGGCGCAATTTCACGCGGATAGCATCTGCGGCCAGCGCCAAATGCGCGTTTGACCCACAGCTCCCAAGTGTTACTTTCAAAGGCAGTACCCGTGCTATAGGGAGGGCGGCACCCATGCGTGACACAGGCGCTCACACGGCAGGCGCGCGGCAGGACGTTGACGTCCAGGCGCTGCTCGAGGCGGCCCGTGCGGCCATCTGCGCACAGCCTCCGCGCGGGCGAGAGGCGCTTGCCGCCGTCAGTGCGCTCGCGCCTTTCGCAGAGGCCGTCTCCGCGACGGAGGCCGTCGACCTGCTGGAGCGCGCGTCTGCGTTTGGCCAGGTCAATGTGCTCGACGCCGTGTGGGACGCGTTCGACGGCGATTTCGCCTACACCGGCTGGGCGCTCGCGCTCGCACTGCGGTGCGCAAACGAGGACGCCGCGCGCGACCTTCTCTCCCGCGGCGTCGACCTCCTGGGAGACTTCCGCAAGCCGCGCAAGCTGCGTGCGCTCATGCCGCACGAGGGCACGTTCACGCGCTTCGACCTCACGCGTGAAAGCCCCACGCTCTTCCTCAACAACATGGACCACACCGTCTCGACCGAGGTGTTCGAGCCGTTCGGCGGCGTGGAGCAGCTCGCGGGCAAGCCGTACGCGCTCAAGACCAGCGTGGCAAACGCGTGCGCGTGCGTCTATAGCATCGCGCGGGACGGCCTGTTCGACGCGACCGCGTTCGACGACCTGTTCCGCGCCGCCGTCGTGAGGGCCTGGCACGCGCTGCGCCACCCCACAAGCCGCGACCCCCAGACGGCCGAGGCCTGCTTCGGCCTCGGGCGCCGCATGCTCGCCCTCCACCGCGAGCGCGGCATGGGCGACGCTAACGTCGAGCTCGTGCTCGGCAACCTCGTCGTGCCGCGCGCGGACCGCTCCGTCATCGGCTTCGTCTGCAAGAACGCGCCGGACGTCTTCCTCGGCCGGATGATGGCCCTCGACTGGCTGCGCGCGGACGTCGACCTCCTGCGCGCCATGGTCCCGCTGCTCAGCCCCGGCACCCCCGCGCAGAACGCGGAGCTCCTTCGCATCATGGCAGCCGCCGGGCACATGCCAGAGCTCCAGACCGTGGCCGCCTGGCCCCACGCACTCGACCCGGCAAGCGCCGACGCCGCGATCCAGGCCGCGTCAGCAGCCGGCCATGCGGAGGCCGCGACGTGGCTCCTCGCCCGCAAGCAGGGGGTAGCCGCGCACGCCGCCACGGGCGAGAAGGACGTGCACCCCGCAGCCGCGCCACACATCGATTCCCCAACCGTCACCCTGCCGCGACACGCCGGCGCCGCCGCCGCGCCTTCGTCGTACCCCGCCACCACAACCACTCCCACTCCCACGACGCCTGGCGCCGCGGACGGTCACCGTTTTGAGCGAGAGGACCTTGCCCGACGCGTCGTCGACCTCGCGCGCAGCCTCATCGTCGCGGAAAACCCGTTCCTCGCCTCGTCGTTTGCCCTGCTAGACCTCGTGCCCGTGCACATGGACGCCGCGTTCGCCACAGACGGGCGCGCCGTGAGCTTCGACGTGGACCAGGCGCTCGCCGCGTTCACCGCCACGCGCGAGGCCCCAACGCACGACCTCATGCACGTGTTGGTCCACTGCCTCATGCTCCATCCCTTCGTCGGCGCGACCGTCGACAGCGCCGCCTGGGACCTCGCGTCGGACATCGTGGCCGAGGCCCTTGCCGCGGAGGTAGTCGGTCCGCGTGACAATGACCGGGGCCGTCGCATAGAGGCGGCACTCGACCTCATCGAGTCCACGCTCGGCGCGCGCGTCACCACGGAGCGCCTGTACCACGCCCTCCGCCGCGGCGCGTTCCAGAACGCGCGCGCGGATTGGCAGCGTCTCTTCCTCGTGGACGACCATGCGTCGTGGTACCCCGCGCATTCCCCGCAGTCCCCCGCGCAGTCAGGCGCGGCCGAGAAGGACGAGGGCAACGCGAGCGAAGGCGCCAGCCAGGGTTCCGGTCCGACGGACCCGCAGGCCGGCGGCTCCACGCAAGCCGCGGACGCGGACGCCAGCCAAGGTGCCGAACCTGCAGAAACGCGACGCTCTGATCCCGACGGCTCCAGTGATCGCGCGCCGCAGCCGGCCGCCTCCGACTACCGCGACGGCGTCTTGGACGGCACAGGCGCCGGCTCGCGCAGCGCCCGCCAGGCGGAGGAGGCTTGGCGCCGCGAGGCGAAGTCCATCCGCGTCAACCTGCAGACGCTCTCGCGCAAGAGGGGCTCCAAGCTGGGGCGCTTCGTGGGCGAGCTCGAGGTGAGCACGCACGAGCAGGTCGACTACCGCGACTTCCTGCGGCAGTTTGCCGTGCAGAGCGAGGAGATGCGCCTGCCCGACGACGAGTTCGACTACGTGTTCTACACGTACGGGCTGTCGCTGTACGGCAACATGCCGCTCGTCGAGCCTTTGGAGTACCGCGACGAGAAGCGCATCCGCGACTTCGTGATCGTGATCGACACGTCGAGCTCCGTCACGCAGGACGTGGTGCAGCAGTTCGTGAACACCACGTTCGACGTGCTCACGAGCGAGTCCAGCTTCTTCCAGAAGGTGAACGTCCACATAATCCAGGCAGATCAGCGCGTCCAGAGCGACACGAAGATCACGTCGCTTGCGGAGCTCGACCGCTGGCGTCGCGACATCAGGCTGTTCGGCTTCGGCGGCACGGACTTCCGCCCCGCGTTCACGTACGTGAACGACCTCCTGGCTGCCGGCGAGTTCGACGACCTTTCCGGCCTCATCTACTTCACGGACGGCTGGGGCATCTACCCCGACCGCATGCCGCCATACAAGACCACGTTCGTGTTCTACGACGAGGACCACCGGCCTGAGCTCGTGCCCGCGTGGGCCATGCAGATCACGCTGCATCCGGGCGAGTTCGAGTCCATGTCCGTGTACTAGCTCCGCCCACCGTTCACGTGCGCCGCTCGCGCCCCATGCGCTACCATCGACGTAGCCAACCAAAGGGAGCGCGCATGAACATCCAGCAGGCAACCAGGCAGATCGAGGGCGCGGTCCGCGCGTACCTCAGCAAGGACGAGCACGGCATCTACCACATCCCCACGCAGATGCAGCGCCCCATCATCATGATGGGTCCCCCGGGCATCGGCAAGACGGCCATCGTCAGCCAGATCGCGGACCGCCTTGGCGTCAACTTCGTCAGCTACTCCATCACGCACCACACGCGCCAGAGCGCGCTCGGCCTGCCGTACATCGCGCAGAGTGAGTACGGCGGTCGCACGTACAAGGTCAGCCGCTACACCATGAGCGAGATCATCGCCGCCGCGTACGACGCGGTCGAGAAGAGCGGCATCCCGGAGGGCATCCTCTTCCTGGACGAGGTCAACTGCGCGTCGGAGACCCTCATGCCCGCCATGCTGCAGTTCCTGCAGTACAAGACGTTCGGCCAGCACCGCCTGCCCGCGGGCTGGGCCATCGTCACGGCCGGCAACCCGCCGGAGTACAACCGCGCCGCCCGCGAGTTCGACCCCGCCATGATGGACCGCCTGAAGCGCATCGACGTCGAGCCCGACCTCGACGTGTGGATGGACTACGCCGTCAGCCACGGCGTCCACCCCGCCATCACCACCTACCTCGCGAACAAGCCCAAGAGCTTCTACCGCGTGCGCGCGGGCGTCAACGGCGCGCGCATGGTCACGGCGCGCGGCTGGGAGGACCTCTCGCGCATGATCGTCGCGTATGGCCACGAGGGCCTGACCGTCGACCAGGACCTCGTGGCCCAGTACCTGCAAGACAGGGAGGTCGCGGAGGACTTCGGCCTCTACCTCGAGCTCTTCAGCAAGTACGAGGACGACTACAAGGTCGACCAGATCCTTGCGGGCGCCGCGGGCGAGAAGATCCTCGCCCGTGCCACCGGCGCGCCCTTCGACGAGCGCATCGCCCTGGTGAACCTCCTTCTGGACGCGCTGCTGCAGCGCGTGCACGACGCCCAGTCGCGCGGCGAGGCGCTCGAGCGGGCCGGTCGCGAGGTGGACGACGCAACGGACGAGCTCCTCGGTCCCCAGACGGCCGCGCAGGCGGCGGCGGAGCGCATCTGCACGAAGGCGGCCCAGGCCGCGGCATACGCACGCGCCAAGGGCACGGCGGACACGTCGCGCCAGCTCGTACTCGCGGAGTGCGCGGAGGCCCTGGACAGCGTGAGGGCGGAGGTCGGGCGCTGGGCCCTGGGCACGGCAGCAGGAGGGTCCGCCACGGCGCTCGACGCCGCGCGCTCCGTGCTCGCCGCGCGGCGCGACGCCCTCGCGTCGGACCTCGCGGAGGCATCGTCCCAGCTCGACCACGCGCTCGACTTCCTGGACGCCGCGTTCGGCGCGGACGCGCAGGAGACCGTCGTGTTCGCGACGCACCTCGCCGTCGACCCGGCGTTCATGGCGTTCGCGTCCGCGCATGCGTCCACCAAGCTCGCGGAGCACGGCCGCGCGCTCATGTTCCACGAGCGCGGGCTCGACCTCCTGAAGCAGGCGGACAGGCTCGAGCACAGCTAGGTGCGGCGGCCGCGCGCGTCATTCCACGCTCTTCAGCGACTCCACCATGTCCACCGCGTCGAGCCGGCGCCGCATCAGCAGAAGGATCGCCAGCGTAAACGCCATGGTCAGCGCAAACGCAAGCGCAAAGCTCAGCGGGTGTATCTCGCGGCCAAACATCACGTAGTCCACCTCGGCCGTCGTGATCACGAAGCCCTCGAGCCACGTGCCCAGCACCATGCCCCCGGCGTCGCCCAGAAGCGACAGCAGCACGATCTCGCGGAACACGTACGCGTGCACCTCGCGCCGCGTGAACCCCAGCACCTTGAGGCTCGCAATCTCGCGCACGCGCTCGGACACGTTGATGTTCGTCAGGTTGTACAGCACGATGAACGCAAGCGCCCCCACGCTCACGATGAGCACCACCGCGACCATGTTCACCACGGAGAGCATGTGGCGGTAGGTCTCGATCGTCTCGCTCGAGAACGCCACGGTCGCAACGCCGTCCATGTCGTGCAGCTCGTCCGCCAGGCGCTCCCGCGCAGAGGCGCCGCCGCGCACGTCCGCGAGCACGGTCGAGAAGGACGGGTCCTTCTCCTCCACGCGGCGCCATGCGCCCCGGCCCACGTACACGACGTTGCCCACGTAGTTCTCGACGACGCCGTCCACCGTGAGCTCAACGCCCCTCCCCTTCGCGTTGCCTGCGTCGTCCTGGCCAAACAGCACGATCTTCTCGCCCGCGCGGATGCCGTACAGGCTCGCGAGCTTCTCCGTCACCAGCACGCTGTCGTCGCCAAACGCCACGGCCTTGCCCGTTGTGCGGTCGCGCAGGCTCACGCAGCGCGCAAGGCCCGCGGACGTACGCGGCACCATGACGCTCGCGCGCGTCTTCTCCGTGGCGGAGGTGGAGCCGCCCTTGCCGCGTGCCAGTATCGTGCGGCGCTCCACGCGCTCCACCCGGCGCGCGCCCGCATCCCGAAGGCGCGCCACCACGGCGCCCACGTCCTTCTCGGCGGCGTCCGCGTCCATGCCCACGGTGGTGTCGTAGCGGATGATGGGGCCAAACTGCCGGTCGATGATGTCCCATATGGAGTCGTGCAGGCCAAAGCCCACCAAGAGCAGCGCGGAGCAGCCTGCGATGCCCACCACCGTCATGAGCAGGCGGCGCTTGTAGCGGAACAGGTTCCGGAACGTGACCTTCCACGAGAAGGACAGACGCCGCCACAGTGGGCCCACGCGCTCCAGGAGGATGCGCCTGCCCGCCTTGGGCGCGCGCGGCAGCATGAGGGCGGCCGGCGTCTCGCACAGGGTGGACGCCACCGCGAGCCATGTGGCCGCAAGCGTCACGCCCACGCCGAGGCCGCCGGACGCGAGCGCGATGCCAGGGCTCACGGGAAGCGGCAGGCCAAGGCTCGGCACCGCGTAGATGATGCCGTACGCGCTTATCACGATGAGCGGCAGCACCTGCGAGAGCACCGCGATGCCAAGGACGGCGCCCGTGCCGGCCGCGAGCAGCGCGTACGCGAGGTACATCGCCGCGATGCGGGCGCGGCCGTAGCCCAGCGCCTTGTGCGTGCCGATCTTCTGACGGTCGTCCTCGATCATGCGCGTCATCGTCGTGAGCGCCACCAGGGCCGCCACCAGGAAGAACATGGCGGGAAACACCGCGGCTATGTGGTCCATGCGCTCCGTGTCCGCCTGGTAGGTGGCCGCGCCCTCGCTCTGCGTGCGGTCGAGCACGTAGACCTCCGGCCCCTGCATGGCGTCCACCTTGGCCTGGGCGGCGTCTGTCTGGCGCTGCGCCTCCTCAAGCTGTGCCTGGGCATCCGCCTTAAGTCCCTGGAAGCGCTCCTCTGCCGCCGCGTTCGCCGCGCGGCGCACGCGCTTTGCCACGGCCTCCACGCGACGCTCGTACGCGGAAGACCCGCTCTCGAGCCCGCGCGCGCCGCCGACGGCAAGGTACGCCTCCGTGTACGGCACGTCCTTCGCAAACGTGGCGTCCGTCACGTACACGTACTGCCCTATGGTGCCGTCGCCTAGGGTCGTCGTGCCAAACGAGCCGGTGTACGGATAGTCCGGCGAGCTCACGGTACCCACCACGGCGAGCGTGCGCTGCGCGAGCACGGAGTCCACGTCGCCTGCGGCGGACGTCACGCGCACGACGTCGCCCACCTTCAGCGGCGCCGTCGTCGCGTCCGCGGAGGCGACGCACTCCCCCGCCTTCCGCGGCCAGCGGCCGCTTGCCAGGCGCGCGCGGTTAAGGTAGTCGGCATCGGCGGAGGTCACGGCAGCGGCCCCGCTCGCGCGGCTCGCGCGCGCCGCATCGGCGTCCACGGACGAGACGCGCACGGCCACGTTCTTGCCGGCCGCCTCGGCCATCACGTCCACCGTGCGCGCCGGCATGGCGGCCTCGACACCGTCCACCTTGCGCAGGCGCGCCACGGCAGCGTCATCGAGCCCCTGCGAGGAGACCACCCGCAGGTCCCACAGGGCACAGCCGTCGTACCAGCGGTCCGCGGCGATGCGCATGTCCGGCCCGCACATCTGCAGGCCCGCGTAGAAGCCGCAGCCCAGGGCCACGATGCCCAATATCGCCAGGAAGCGCCCGAGCGAGCCGCGCACGCTGCGGGCGACCTCCGTCATGTACGCCGAGCGTCCCATGTGCGCTTACCACTCCACCGTCTGGGCGTCCGCGGGGTGCGGATTGGTCTCGACGGAGGCGGCACGCCCTTCTCGCACGCGAATGACGCGGTCCGCTATCTGCGTGAATGCCAGGTTGTGCGTCACGATGACCACGGTGTGGCCCGTGTCGCGGCACGTGTCCTGCAGAAGTCCCAGAATCTGCTTGCCGGTGCGGTAGTCGAGGGCTCCGGTGGGCTCGTCGCACAGCAGCAGCTTTGGGTTCTTCGCGAGGGCGCACGCGATGGCGACGCGCTGCTGCTCGCCGCCGGAAAGCTGCGCGGGGAAGCTGTCCCTGCGGTCCGCGAGGCCCACCTGCGCAAGCACGTCCGCCGCCGGGAGCGGGTCGCGGCAGATCTGGCTCGCCAGCTCCACGTTCTCCAGCGCGGTGAGGTTCTGGACCAGGTTGTAGAACTGGAACACAAAGCCCACGTCGTGGCGGCGGTACTGCGTCAGCTCGCGCTCGCCCATCGCGCTCACGAGCCGGCCGTCCAGGCGGATGGTGCCGGACGTGCAGGAGTCCATGCCGCCCAGCAGGTTGAGCACCGTGGTCTTGCCGGCGCCGGACGGCCCGACGATGACGGCAAGCTCCCCGCGCTCGATCGCGAAGTCCATGCCGTCAAGCGCGCGGACCTCGACCTCGCCGGTGCGATAGATCTTGCGGACGTCCTCGAACTCCACGAATGACATGCGAAGCACCCCTGCTCACCATTCTGTCACGGCGAGAAGGGCGATTCAAACCGCCTGCGGCAGGCGGGCGGGCAGCGCCTAGCGGCGGGCCCGGCGTCCGTCCGTGCGACCGGCCCCGGCGGCCTTGCGGGCCTTCCGGGCGTCGCGGCGCTGCGAGAGCCCCATGTAGAACAGGGCGACGCCCACGAGCAGGCCCACGGAGAGCACCATCATGCCCGCGATCGAGGGGAAGGTGTCGGAAAGGTACACCACGAAGCTCGCCGCGACGACGGCCACGCCCGCAAGCAGCGGTACGGCGGCGTGTCCCTTCGCGGGCTCGACGGGCGCCTCCGCGCCAAGCTCCGCACGAGGTCCGCCGTCCGAGCCGCCCCCGCGCAGGAACGCGGGCTCTTCTCCCCACTCCGCGGCCTGCGCCACGTCGTCCAGAAGCGTCGCGACGCCGCCCTCGTGCACGCCCGCGACCACGGTGCGCGCGCACGAGCGAGCCGCCTGCGAAGAGTCGCGGGTGGTGACGGAGTTCGGCAGCGCCGAGAGGAGCTCCGCGTCCGCGCTCGCGCCGCCCAGCACCAGCACCTCGCTCGGCGCGACGCCAAGCCGGCGCATGAGCGCGCGGGCGCCCTCCGCGCGCGATGCGGCGCCGGGAAGCGGCATCCCGCCCGCAACGAGGCGCGCACCGTCCTGGAGCACGGCGTCCTGCAGGCACGACTCGTCGCCGCGAAGCAGCACGAGCGCCTGGGCGCGGTCGCGCGCCGTCATGGGCGCAAGCAGGATCCCGGCGTGCACAACCTTGTGCAGGTGCTCGAGCACGGCCTGGTCAAGCGGCCTGCCGTCGCGGGTCCCCAGGGCACGGTCCATGTCCACGAGTACGAGTCTGATCAAGCCGAAGTCCTTCCCTTCGCAAGCGCGGCGATGCCGCCCAACGTCGCTTGTTATGCCCCATGCGTAAGACATCTTCCACCAAAAGCCGCCCGCGGACGTCCATCTGCAGAAAAGCGGCATCTACGTGGCGATGGCGTGAACGCGCGCCGCCACGGTGCCGCGGATGCCGACGGCTCCGGCGCGCCTACTCCGCATCCTCGATCGCCGCGACGGTATCGATGGGGATCTTCTCGCCACCACGCA
>Ga0256404_1013799_pt1 | contig 10120 bp, 9 predicted proteins | sample RumenRJG_01DNA_FD_185990 | JGI IMG/M metagenome (GOLD analysis project Ga0256404, IMG submission 185990) | Bovine rumen microbial communities from Lethbridge, Alberta, Canada - RJG_01 | ecosystem: Host-associated > Mammals > Digestive system > Stomach > Rumen | place: Canada: Alberta | collected...
ATTAAGTAAGAGGCCAGCAGTGATGCTCGCCTCTATTTTCTAATCATCCATATCCAGCGAAGCCACAAAATCATCATACGCCGCTAATTCTTCACGATACGCACGATACTCCGCTTCATCAAATTCATCATCCTGGCTACTATGGCTTCCAGCCCTGCCACCACCTCCTACTCCACCAAGCAAATATCCATACCCACCAGGCACACGATATGTTTTGTATTCGAACTTCGACTTCTTAGTCTTCTTGGCAGCAGGTTTCGCCTTTTGTGGTTCCTCTTTCTTTTTCTTCTGATTCTTCGGAACCACCTTTCCCTCCACAGCACTCTCCGTATTCAAAGCCTTGCTGTATGGCTTACCATAACTCATCAGTTCCTTGACCACCACAAATACGAATACTGTTACAAAAATAATTGCAAATATTGCCATACGCATCTTCCTCCTATATTATTACTAGTTAGCTATTCATCCACAAAAGATTTTATTATATCATCGTATTTCCTTATCCAATACGCCCCACGTTCTTCTTGCTGAGTTAGCAACTGTGACTTATCGAAGATTTTCCCACTCAGCTCTTCTATTGGTTTCTCCAAATGAATTAACCAATACGCGCTATCTCGTGTAGGCTTATAATCTGATGTGTGTGAAGCCATTTCTGTTACTTGAGCTTTAGTTTTTATCTGCGGTTTCAAATTCGATATTCTACACAATCTTGCGTGCTTAGATTTCTTACCATAGAATACCAAAACATATTCAGCGCCTAATAGTTTAGGCATTGATATAACCTTACTAATCGGCAATATGTATGTATGAGATTTCTCAAACCATTCCCATTGTTCTAAAGAGCCAACACGACCAACAAGTACCAGATGTGGCGTTTCCGCTTGGACGGCTCCATGACAATCTAACAACACCTTTTCTTTATACGCTATTCTTACCTCATCATCTTCCAACTCTTCTCTACGTTTGGCGCTCAATTCCAAGTAGGATTTATCTTTGTCTATACCCAAATACCTTCTACCCAAAAGTGATGAGGCGATACCCGTTGTTCCACTGCCATTAAATGGGTCTAGAATCCAATCACCTTCTTTTGTAGAAGCCATAATAATACGAGCTAATATACCTAATGGTTTTTGTGTGGGATGTTTGCCACACGACTTCTCCCATTTGGCAACAGCAGGCATGCGCCACACATCAGTCATTTGTTTGCCATCATTTAATTGCCGCATCAACTCATAGTTATAACGATGATAAGCTCGTTTCGACTTCTTTGCCCAAATTATGTATTCTGCCGAATGGGTGAACACTCTATGTGTTATATTATCTGGTGGATCCAACTTATTCCATGTAACAACATTAAGGATTTTAAATCCCAATTCTGATAATTGATTAGCTACTGAAAAAATATTATGATGCGTACCACTAATCCAAATGGTACCATTATCCTTTAACTTGTCTTTGCAAGCAGACAACCACCTTTGATTAAACTCATCGATGAACTCTAGCGAAGGTGCTTTATCCCATGCACCTTTATCAACACAAACCACCTTTCCACTATTCACACTAATGCCTCCATTACTCAGGAAGTATGGAGGATCAGCGAATATCATATCGAACTTAAAATCGAATGCTTCTAGAATCGACATGCAATCACCTTCAACTAAAGTAAAATCCCTATTTTCTGATTTAAAAAACGCAGACATTGAACTCATGACAAAAGCACTCTATATTTTTCCTGATTATCATGTAAGTTATCCAAACTTCCATTGTCATACTTGACTATCAGCCTCTTAGAACCTTTTTCGTTTCTTCGTTCTATTACAACACATTTCATTCCATCATATCTTATCATATCACCGACCCGTGCAGAACGTTTTATCGCCATCACCTTCGATCTCCCTCCTGCATTATTCGATGATTGTGTTTTGTCTACCCACCCATACCACTTTTTATTGTTAGGAATTACATCTAATACTCCACTTTCAAATTGAATAACCAATCTAGAGTTTCCATTTTCTACTAGAATCTTTTTAACCACACATTTCTGATTTCTCACCTCTAAATAGTCACCAACATTTACGCCGTCATAACTAGAGACCTCGCGTCGTTCTTCCTTTACAATATTATCTTCCTTGATTATTTGTTTATTTTCAATACTTTGATTATTCTTTTTCTTCCCATTTACAATAGTATAAGAAATTGTTTCTTCTACCACCTTTTCAATTGTGCCATCACTCATTTTTAAAACAAGGATGTCAGAAGCACCCTTTGATTTAATTATATTACGAACAACACCAAACATTTTTTTTGATTCTACATCAAGAATATCGCCAATTTTCACAGCCTCTTGAACTGCAGAGGAATCTCCTCGCATATTCTTAACAGATTTCCAGGCAATTTGTCTTACTCTCTCACGTGTCAATCCGTAACGATCTGCAATAGCGTTCATATCCATTTCTCCCGTTTCAGAACCAATACCAAAAAAAGCCTCAACAATCTTCCTATCTCTCGTTTTAAGCTTATATAGATATGCTTGCAGTTCTACAGTAAGAGACTCTTTGTCAAGAACATCATCAGCAGGAGCCATGTTGCCTTGATAACTATCCATATCATCAACAGCACACGTCATCTTCTCCAACCCGTCAGGCAATTTATACAACAAGGCAACATTATCGAAATCATCTTGAACACCAGATTCTATATCATACACAGGTGGGCGAAATTCATGTTCCTGTTCATACTTATCCGCGAATGAACTTATTTTTCTATACAAGGCAAGCTGATTCAATGGTAGTCTTATTGGATATGGTAGATAAGCAATAGATGATGAAATCGACTGCAATATCCAATTCTTAGCATATGCTATAAAATTCTTGTATTTTCGATAATCAAACTTTTCAATCGCTTTAATCAAGCCAATATTACCTTCTTGGATTAAGTCCTCCAAGGGAACTCCATCCCTTTTATACATGATTGCTATACCTGCCACAAGTTTTTGATGGCTTTTAACTAACAAATCATACGCCTTTTTATCTCCTTTTCGAGCCCGCTTTATGAGTTCTATTAAGTCGTTACCTGAGTAAACGCGATAATAAGATATTCTTTTTATTAACTCTTTCAAGGAATCACTAATATTACCCTCCAAAAATCTAGTCAGATTATATTTCCTAGGAACGAGAATAGGCGATACTAGTTTGTCATCCTTTGGTTTTGCAACATCATCAATCTGGATAGCCCCTTCCTTTGCAAACCACAAAGAGCCTTCATTACAGTACCAAAACGGAATATTTTGTTCAGAAAACATAATCTCAGCTACATAGTAATTATCCAAATCAAGTTCTTTTGCAATCTCCCTTACTTTTAGACCATTACTATGCAGTAATAATGTATATATTCTCTTTACATCATCCATTTACTTGTTATCGGAATTGCGAATATAAATCAATATTTCTTCACACCAGCCAATTAAGCACTTGGTACGTCGATCAATAACCGCTTCACCATATTCCGGATAAAGCGTCCTTACAAGTTCTTTACTATCTCTAACCGCTTTTCTTTTGGGGTATAAAGCTGTTTTGGCAAATAACTGACCTATGAGTTCATGTTTGATAATTAACTCGTATATTCTAACCTTTGCACTTTTGGGATCTGACATGATATCATCACCCAAAGGTGTTAGTTTCAGGTTCTCATCGATAAGGTCAAGAAAATAGCAAGCATTAGAATAATAAGAGGCCTGACGCAACTCAAAATTATTAAACGATGCGATATCTGTCAACGTACAATTCATTGTATTACCAATGAGTTTGAATGTCCTAATAACAGTTGCCAGCGTATTTGCCTGAGGAAGTAGCTTTTTCATTTTTAAATATCTATTAGATCGTTTTGAACCAACATCATATAATACTTTAGTAAGATCGTATTTCGATCATTTTTGCTTTTGTCAGCAAAATCAACACCAAGTTTCTTGCATAAAATGGGGAAACCGCCATTAGCATAATACTCAAATGCTTGATACATTTTGTTGCGGTCTGGATCGTCTTTCGCCCTTTCCTGCAAAATAGACTGATTACCCTCTTTTAGATAAGCCAGGAAATTAATAATTTCTTTTTCTCTGTCTTCAAAATTAATAATCTGGACAGGCTCTGCCTTATTTACAAATGGAACGTAAGCATTGTTTGCATAACCGATTAATGCCGATATTACTAAGATTTGATGATAGTCATTAAACACTCTTAAATCTCTCCAAAGATATCGCATCATTTCTTCTTGATCAAGATTGCGATTAATACGGTATGTAGTATCTATATTGATTGGCATGTCGTTTTTATTTTACATAAGTTATACTTTCTTTTTCATTTTTGAGTAGCTTTGTCTTAGAACAGACTTCTGGTGCAACAAAAGAAGCGACTCCACCATAACTCTTATCGTCAGCCATCAGAATTATCTGATTAGCAAAAGTGTGAATGTATTTTGCAACATTCTCCAAGTTCTGACCACTTAATTCTGTAAAGGGCGAGTCTATAAGGAAAGGGTAATCGTGCGATACTTTCAACTTATCTGTAGTTCTATCCTCATTTGAGTAATCCAATATAGCTTTGGCAAAAGCAAGTGAATTAACTTTGCTCTGTCCCGTGGATTTACCTTCAACAACTTTAAGAACAAGCTTTTCATGTATCTCACTTTCAGATAAACCTTCATCTTGAAGGGTTTTCAACTCGCCACTATTTGTCCATGTGGTAAGCATCGTATCGTATTTACTCTTTACGTAAGTTACAAGACGATATTTGTCTTTTTTCTCATGTTGACACAAGTATATTCTTCTTCCTGTATCTTCGCTCAATAAAGTATATGCTTTTGAAAGATAAGTATTGATGCTTAAGAGAGATAATTCACTATTACGTTCGCCTATTTTTTCAATTGCATTTTTGAACAGATCTAGTAACTCTTGCTGGGCATTTAAGGCCTTTAGCTGTTCCTGATTTCCAGATGCGGCTTTTAACTCTGCTTTAGCCTCCTTTAGTCTTTTCTCTGCCCTCTGTTTTTCTCTATTGCACCGTTCTTCGTCTTGTTTCAAGCGTCCCTGTAATTGAAGTTGCTCATCACGTTCTTTACCTAGCTCCCTTATCGTTTCAGAAACATTTGTTACTAATGACTGAGCAATTTCTGCTAACTGAGCTTTTATATTAGCGACTTCATCTTCATCATCTTTCATCGCTTTATATGCTTCTTTTAACAACTTGCCTGTACGCTTCTTCTCACCCTCAAACTGATTTGCCATATACAAGAGTGTACTACTAATATTATCAGGTGGAAGTGTTGATAACATATCCGTCAAATGTTTGATAACATCTGTAGTCATGTCACAACCACAGATACATTTTGGACGTTTTAAAATGCTTTTTACAGCCTCAACAGTTAGGCCAGCTGGAATATCAACGTTTTCTATAGATTGTTTAACGTCACCAACCAATTGATCTGTTACTAATGCATATCCGTCCGATAACCTTTTATAGAAGATATCTGTATTTTGGTCATAACTCTTTTTAACCCGTTCAAGATCTCTCTCAAGACCTTTACGTTTCTGTTCCAATTCTTCGGCGTCTTTCAGTTCAGACAACTTAGTAGAGATTTCTTCTAACTTATTCTCAACTTTTTCCTGGTTTATCCCAATCCCATGAAGACTTATTTCATTCTCTTCAATAGAATCTTCTAATTCTCCAATTTCTTTTTCAAGTTCTTCGGCAGAGACATTACCGGCTTGACGGTTAATTCTCATCTTTTCCTTACGTATGTCACCATTAACATCCTTAATTTCACCAGAACACAACTCGAAAAGTTTCTCATTGGTGACAAGCGAAATAACATTCTTGATCGTTTCAATCGATTGATCTCCAACAATATTTAGCTTTTTCATGCGCTCACCGTCGAATGTTATTCCCTCCAATATAGATTTTGGAATAATTCTTGATAACAATTCCTCAACAACATCCATATTTGTTTCTGGAATTGTTCGTTCACCGTTAGCTTCGGTATGGCTTAACTCCACTTTTTCGGTCGAAGTAACCTTATCATTCAATCGCATAAAAGTTTCAGTACGCTTCATGAAATACTCCGTACCTTTGTTGGTAAAAGATAGTTCTACCCAACAATCTACAGAGTTTGCATGACGATCAATTTCTAACTTATGATGCAAGGCAGAGTTTAACGAGTAAGGAGTTTCTTCCTTCTCGCGCATACTCTTAAAGTTAAAACCATAAAGCACCCATTGGAAAGAGAAAAGCATCTCTGTTTTTCCTGAGCCATTGACACCCATCACCAAAGATATATTCTTGTTTTTTGTTGTGTCAAACTTTATAGTCACATCTTTAAAACAACGATAGTTGTGGTATTTTATATAATTGATCTTCATAGGGCTAATCTTTATCAACAACACTTTTCACAACCTCCTCAAGTTGCGATTTCAATTGCTTATTATTGCCAGTTTCCTGACAAGTCTTAGCATAATTCAGGAACTTCCAAAAACCCTTTTTTTGAGCCTCTGTAAAATGAAGTTCTTCAAGTACGTCTTCAATTGGATTCTGATTCATATTCTTGGGATTCAGTTATTGTTATATGATAAGTATCTTCAATGTTGTTAAATGTTATCTCATTGGCCTCCCTATTCAATGCCAATCTATTATATTCTTTAGCTCTGGCCAACTCTATTTTAAGAAGTCCTTCGCTACCATAAGTACCAGCCTCAACTGCTGGTAGTACAACCATATCATAGATATAGGCTATCGTCTTACCACTCTCTTTACATTTACGAAGTACACGGCCCCGTCGCTGAACAGTTTGTCTTAAAGCACTATCGCTAGCCATGATGTAAATCTTGTCAAGTTTAGGAACATCGACACCTTCGTCAAAACACTTTATGGCTACCAAGGTATCAAAATACCCCTGTTCAAATTCATACAAGACTCTCTTGCGGTTTTGAGTTCTACTAGTAAATTGTGATACAACCATACCATTATCATACAATGTCTTTGTAACGGAGTCGATAATAAGCTCTCCCTCGTCATCTTTACCTTGTCCACAATAAACAACGGAATTTACGAAGTTGTACCCTTCTAACGCTAGCTCTCTTAGTTTCTCTATTTTCCCAGAAGCCTGCTTAAGAATAAGGCTCCTTTCTCTGCGAAGCTTATCAACAACTTCGGGATCGGGTTCTTTCTTATTCAATTCTTGGGCAAGCAGTTTGCTCTTGAATTGGAATTTGTCATTCTCATCTTCTGTGAGTCGAACGAAGATGGGGTGATACTCATATTTTGAAAGAAAATCGTTCTCTATAGCATCTTCTATTCCGTAATAGAATGTGTCGCCTGCAGTAAAGAACCTAACAATTGCTTCGGATTCACTTTCGCTAAAACGCTGAATGGTAGCACTAAGCCCCAGTTTGTATTGAGGATTCAGCTTTACTAATGCAGCCAGATTGCCCTTAGTCAGATTATGAGCTTCGTCAACGATAAGAAATATTGGCGTGATCTTGCGGATCTCAGAACACATCTTCGAGAAGAAAGTATCATACACCGCTACACATATAACATCATCGTCGTCTGTATAATAATCAATTGTTGCTTCAGCAAGAGTCTTTTCAAATGAAGAACCGCTTCCCCCAAAAAGGAATATCTTGCTATATCCTTCTTCCCGTAAAGCGGCCTCCCATTGAACTTGCAAATCAATCTGTGGCACACACACCACAACAAACATTTTATCATTTGTTTCTTTCTTAAGCCGTTTAATCGTTTTGACAGAAGTAAAAGTCTTACCTGTACCTGTTGCCATCTCATAGAAATGCTGATAGCCGTTTTCGCAGAATTCGTTAATAGCCCTCTCTTGATATGGATACAGTTTTTTCTTTTTTCCTCCATTTCGAGAGACAATATATGCATCAACGGCTTCTTCTAACGAATCACTCTTTTTATAGCATTTTAGCAACTGGTTCTTTGCTGCCTCAGGAAAATCAATAATTACAACCGATTCCTCTTTGTCTTCCCACAAATTATTAAAATACTGAAGTTCGTCTTTTATAAATTGATTTACTTCTTCGTTTTTCCACGAGCAACTGACAGTAATACTTTCTTGATTTAGTAAGAAAGCTGATGCAGTTTCATTTAATGACCCATTAAAATAGGTCATATTTTTATTTTCATCAACAAAGATTCCGAATTTCTCATGGAAAATGCCTAAGGGTTGATAAGCCACCTTGATTTCCAATTTCCCATCCGCAATCATATTGCAAATAACATCAAGTTTTCTTATCTCATTATCAGATATCTGACATCCAAGTATAGAACGTAATAATGACTCTATTACTGTATTCTCATCTATGTTGATGCATGCATCTATAATCTTGACGTCAGTTATTGACAGATCAGGATTGCAGATAAGTTTTATCTTGCCATGTTTTTCTACAAAGTGGATTACCCCATCGATAGACAACGTCAAAGAATGAAGAGAAAAGAAGCCGACAGCCCTGTATAACTCAACACTTTCCGTATAGCATGGGATATAAAAATCCCTCTCTATGGAATCTTTATGAGTTCTGTATATAGGTTTAAAATTCAATCTGTCTAGCATATACTTAAAAATTTCTTATGACTACTTCGGTTTGCTTCTCACGTTTCTCGCCATTGGCATTAATGAAGCGTGGAGCCATTATTCTATCAAAACGATAGCCAGGATACAACTCCTCAAAATACGAATTGCCGTTCTCTGTTTTGCTATCTGAATTGCTCTGCATAATCAGACAATTCTGAGCAGTCAGTCTGTCGCAGAAGCGTTTCAATTCTTCTTGCTCCCTGTCTTCAAATGGATTATTAGAATACTCTTTGAAAGAAGACGTTGCACTGAGCGGACGATAAGGAGGGTCGAAATACACAAAGTTGGGGGTATTCCTACTAAGGTTCTGTCTAACTTGCTTATAGTCGCCAGGTTGACGAATCACCAATTCAACTGAATTAAGAATACGGTGGTCTGCCATTATCACTTCTTCATTACAGATAACAGGTTTCTTATAACGTCCATATGGAACATTAAATTTTCCTGCAGCGTTTACTCTGTGTAACCCATTAAAGCATGTATGATTCAAGAAAATGAATAACGCAGCCCTTTCATCAGGATGTATCCCTACGCTATTATATTGGTCTCTATAGGCGTAAAACAGTTCCTTCCTGGCAGGGAAGTCCACGCTAAAATAGTTTTTCTCAATATTCTTCAATCTATTAATAAGAATCAGAGGTTCTTTAGCTATCAATTCATAACAGCGAATTAAGTCGGCGTTTATATCGTTGATAACAGCCCGTCGAATACACTTATGACGTTGAAGCATGTGAAACAGCATTGCACCACCTCCAACGAAGGGTTCAATATAGGTAACATTCTTAAGATCATCGAAATCAGTTGGTAGTAATGCTTCCAACTTTTGAAGGAGATTTCCCTTGCCACCAGCCCATTTAACAAACGGCCTAGCTGTAATTGGCTTTGAGGGGTTAACAATTAATATATCTTCTGCCTTACGCATTGGCATCGATCAGCAATCAAGCTATACTCTGACCGATACCCGATTGTCAGATGGTTTCCCTAGTTATTCGAGACAACATAAAGAAAGCGGGGTATCCTCATCTGCCGTCCCCATTTTGGCCGTCGGAAGCCATCTCTATGAACGAACAGAGTCGAATACCCACGCCTGTAAGTATACAATGCACCCAAAAGTGTGCTGAGGGTTGCACCCTCATAGCACACTCCGGGAGTATATACTACACCCGTAGCATTCATCTCCGCAGTTGTTTTTGAATAGAGATTTGAATTTCCGACGTTCAAATGGTCAAAAACAAAGCATCAATGACGCTTTTCTAATATGTCATCGTCCACCCTTTCGAGTAGAACTTCTGCAAAGGTACAAAAAGTTTTTGGATTAACAAGCGGAAAGAAAAAAAAGTTTGGATTGGGGCAAGAAAAAAGTATTAAAGTAAAAAAAATCACTAAAAATTTGGAACTTATTAAAAGATTTCATATCTTTGCACCGTCAAAAGTTCGCTTTTGACTACGCCGCTGAGTGCGGGGAGTAAGACCTTATCGC
>Ga0256404_1013801_pt1 | contig 10119 bp, 9 predicted proteins | sample RumenRJG_01DNA_FD_185990 | JGI IMG/M metagenome (GOLD analysis project Ga0256404, IMG submission 185990) | Bovine rumen microbial communities from Lethbridge, Alberta, Canada - RJG_01 | ecosystem: Host-associated > Mammals > Digestive system > Stomach > Rumen | place: Canada: Alberta | collected...
TGGGTGCATCTTTTCCAGCACCCGGGCAGCCCTTGACGAAGTGACACGGATTACCCTGGGTTTCAGGAAGCAGCCAAATGCTGCTCCCTTAGTTCCAAAACAGGGGCTGTTGCCGATAGATTCCATGGATTAACGTCTCAGAAAATGAGGCGCTCATTTAAAACAAAAGTGACTGAATTTTCAATGAACTTTTGACTGAATTTTCAGTTGACAAATACAGTATCCATCCGCAAAAAACAAAGGAAACATACGTATAAAGCAAACTTTACAGTAGCAGTCCATATGTGCAGACTATACTACCTCAGAAAAACAACGCTACAAGTTTTGGAAGCCATTATTTCGAAGAATCTCTTGCCAATTCGTCCGGATAGGAGCCGAGAGCGAAAATTTGCACCGAAAGTTTTCCGAGGCTTCTTATATAGAGTAGCATAACTAAGTTTAAATTCATAACAATGAATAGGCAGATGAGAGTCTGCCTATTAGTCATACCATAAACATCAAAAGAGAGACTGAGATAATGCTATCAGTCTCTCTTAGATATACACTTGTTTAATTCTGGGTCCTTAACTAAATGACATTGAGGGTTAGGACTGACATCCTTTTCCTACTCTTTTTTTAGGCATGAGATGTATTCCGTTGGAGTCATGCCATACTCTTTTTTGAAACATCTGTTAAAGTATGTTGCATCTGTAAAGCCGCATGAAAAGGCGATTTCTCCGATGGGCTTTTTGTCAGGCGAAGTCAGTTCTTCCATGGCTTTCTGCAAGCGGTAGTCAACAAGGTACCTTATTGGTGTTGTCCCGAGAACATCTTTGAATAATCGAAGGCATGTACTGACGCTAATATCTGAGCTTGAGGCAATGTCATCTATTGTAATATTCCCATGGTAGTTATTTTCAATGAATACCAGTGCCTTCTTTATGCGAAGCTCATCTTTTTGGAAACGGTCGGTGTAAGTGGATTCATGAGTGAGTATTTCAAGATGTCTGGTAATAACCTGGAACACCTGAGTCATGTTTTGACGTACATTTATGGGATAATCAGTCTTTTCGTAAGCACCTTGTTCCCATGCGTGATCAGAGAGTTTTAATATCTCTTTTTGCCAGGGGACAGAAGGAGATAACCTGATAAAAGGAAGATTCTTTTCTCCAAGAATTGGTTCTACATAAGATTTCCATATAAGATTTTCTGATGGAGAGACAATTTTAGGGCTGAAAACAAGCGCATGCTGGTGACCTGTTTTGGTTTCAAGGTGAGCATCTCACGCCCATTTTCATCAACTTTATCAACTGAATAGGAAAGAGCCATAAATCCTCCAGAAATGCAAATGACGATATTGTACTATCATATACTCGAAAGATGCACATTTAATACTATCACTGCCTTAATTCTATACGATATAATCTCATCATATCAAGAGTAAGATAAATGACTATACAGATTTAAGGAGAGATAATAATGGGTTCTTTACTATTGGCAGTTATATATCTGATTTTTATAAGCCTGGGATTACCTGACTCGCTTTTGGGGTCTGGATGGCCAGTGATGCAAGGGACATTCGGTGTTCCTTCCTCCTACGCTGGTTATGTTTCAATGACAATCTCATTCATGACCATTATTTCAGCGCTCTTAAGCCCTAAATTCATAAAGAGATTTCACACGAAATGGATCGTTATCTTTTCGATATTCCTGACAATCCTTGGACTTCTTGGCTTTTCAATATCAGGACACTATGCGATGCTATTCTTGTTTGCTGTGCCTTATGGTCTTGGAGCTGGCGCAATAGATGCATCTGTAAATCATTACGTAGCGAATAACTACTCCGGATCAGTTATGAACTTTTTGCATTGCTTCTATGGTGTGGGTGCGGTAATTAGTCCGTCAATTATGGCCCTTGCTCTTAAGTATGCCAGATGGAATGAAGGCTATAGATGGACTGCCTTTGTTCAGATTGGGATTCTGCTTGTATGTATTCTTTCCCTTCCTCTTTGGAAAAAGAATGAGTCGGAAAGTAATGAAGAAGATATCAAAAACAGCGCAGGCATTAGAGAAACCTTAAAAGTTCCCGGAGTGATCCTGACATTAGTTGCGTTCTTTGCCTATTGTGCAGGTGAGGCTACATGCTTTCTTTGGACACCGAGTTATTTTGCTGGAACAAGAGCAGGTCTTTCAGATGAACTTATAGCATCTTTTGGATCCCTGATTTTCGGAGGACTTATGCTGGGAAGACTCATATCCGGTTTTATATCCAATAAGCTGGGTGACAGGCTTCTTATCAGGATTGGAATAATAGTGGAATTGGTGGGCATATTGCTCGTCTTTATTCCAACAAATGGTTGTCTTGTTGCAGCAGTTGGCTTTGTAGTCATCGGAACAGGAATGGGACCCGTTTATCCCGCAATCCAGCACATGGCTCCGACTAATTTCGGCAAAAGATATAGTGCTGCTGTTATCGGACTTCAAATGGCATCTGCGTATGTTGGAAGCACCTTTATGCCAATGGTCTTCGGTCACTTGCAGCAGGCGATAGGGATAGGAATAATGCCGTTGTATTTGCTGGTTTTTGCAGTAATGAATGTTGGATTTCTGGAGCTGACTTATAAGGTGATCAGGAAATAACAGGCGGTACATGAATTCGGAGTTAATCTTCCCTAATAAGTTTGAAATGACTTTTCCTATATTCAATCAGTCCTTCATCCTGCATGTGGGAGAGTTCTTTAGACATATTGGTTCTTTCGAGGTTGAGGTAATCAGCGAGCTGTTGCCGGTTGAAAGGAATGTTGAATTCTCTTGAGCCTGTCTGCAGCGCAGTGGCGTTTAGATATGACAGGAGGCGTCCTCGGCAGCTTTTGGGAGAGGTATGGAAGCTTCGTCCTGAGAGAACAAGGTTTTTCTGAGATGAGATAATAAGTATATTTTTAAGGAGCTTTTCCTTCCAGGGAGAGCTCTTTTTGCTGTCATCAAGCAGGTTTCTTATATTGCAAAAAAGAATTCGGCATTCTTCATTTGCTCTGACATCCACCAGAAGGACTTCGCCAAGAAGGGCGTAGGTTTCAGCAAAGTACTGATTTTGTCCCACATGACTTAAGACAGTACAATTGCCCCAGACGTCGTTACTTTCGATGGTAACACTGCCGGAGAGTACCATTCCTATATTATTGGTCTTGTCTCCAGCGTGGAGAATCACATCATCTTTTCGATATTTCTTTTCCCGGGCATCTAGTGAATCCAGGCATGAAGACAGCTCTTTTGCTGTCATACCCTGGAATAGTCTGCTTTTTTCTATGTTTTCATATTTCATAAAAAAGCTCCAAAATGTGGTTTAAACAACATACTTGTTATGAACAGTATATTATACTGGCACCATCAGAACAAGAAACAAAGGAAAAACAGAGAGGTTTAAAGATGGTCAGAAAGATAATAAAGATTGATGAAGAAAAATGTAACGGTTGTGGAATCTGTGCCAATGCATGCCATGAAGGCGCTATTGATATCGTAAATGGAAAAGCAAAGCTTGTAAGAGAGAATTTCTGCGATGGTTTTGGAGACTGTCTGCCGGGATGTCCTATGGGGGCAATCTCTTTTGAAGAGAGGGAAGCTCCTGCCTATGATGAAGCTGCAGTAAAGGCTGCACAGGAGAAGAAAGGGATGGGTGGAAACGGATGCCCAGGTTCAAGATTTATGACACTTAAGAGTGACGTCGAGGAGGTCAATGAGCCCGGACAGGATATGATTTCAAGAATGAGTATACATCCTTCAAGACTGATGCAATGGCCATGTCAGATAAAGCTTCTGCCAACACAGGCTGATTTCTATAATGGAGCCAAACTCCTCATTGCAGCAGACTGCACAGCATACGCTTATGCAAACATGCACGAAGAATTCATGAAGGGCAAGGTTACTATGATCGGATGTCCTAAGCTTGACGAGGGAGATTACACTGAGAAGCTTACAGAGATCATATCAAACAACGACATTGCCAGTGTGACTATTGTAAGAATGGAGGTTCCCTGTTGCGGAGGCATTCAAAGAGCCGCTGAGAATGCAATAAAGAACAGTGGTAAGTTCCTTCCATGGCAGGTTGTGATAATCTCCAGGAATGGTGAGGTCCTTGATTAAACATATTCAGAAAAAAGGGTTACGCGATTAACCCATTGCTATTACGGGCTTTCTATACTAATAATATTGTTAGGTATTATTGAGGAGGCAAGTGATGGCGGAAGAATCATTTTTCAGAAAATCTATGAAGATTGCAGTTCCTGTTGCATTACAGGCTATGCTGCAGTCTTCTTTTTCTATGATTGATCAGGTTATGGTGGGGCAGCTTGGTAAGACTGCCATAGCAGCGGTAGAAATTGGAGGTAAGCCGGGATTTGTTTTTACCTTTGTCAGCGGAGCAGTAGCAACAGTAACAGGCATCATGGTTTCTCAGTACATGGGAAAAGAGGATGATGAAAAAGTAGATGTGAGCATGTCGATCAACATGCTGGTCATGATGGTGATAGCTCTTTTGACAACAATGGCATGTCTGTTTATTCCGGGAATACTGACCGGAATATTTACGAAGGATGCGGCGGTAATAGAGACCGGAACTGAGTATGTCCGCATTGTTTCACTCATTTATCCTCTTTCGGGAGTAGCTTCCATACTGGCGGTCCAGATAAGGTGCAAAGACCACTCGGAATATCCATTATACATAAGTGCCGTGGCGGCTGTCGTCAATACAGCGCTGAACTTCATCCTGATATTTGGGCATTTCGGCGCACCAGCGCTTGGAGTTAAGGGTGCAGCCATTGCCAGCGTGGCATCTCAGGTTGTGAATCTGGTTCTCATGATCTATTTCTATAATAAGATCTGCAAGTTCCGCTTCTGTATCAAAATGGATGGAACGGAAATAAAGCAGTACATTACGATACTGTTTCCTATAGTGTTTAATGAATTCATGTGGACTGTGGGACAGAATGTAAATACCTTCATTTACGGACACATGGGGACAGATGAGCTGGCAGGTATGGCTCTTACAGGACCGATTCAGGGTTTGTCTATTGGAGCTCTTTCGGGACTTGCGCAGGCAGCAGGTATTCTTATCGGAAAGCGCCTGGGAGAGCAGGAATACGACAAGGCCTATGCGGAGTCCAAGAAACTGTGCATATATGGTTTTGTAGGCTCGGCTCTTATGTCGTTAATTCTTGTATTGGGCAGAAACCTATATGTGGGTCTATTTAAGGTTGATGCAAATGTCGGTATGATCGGTGGGATGCTGCTGGTGACTTTTGCAATTCTTGCGCCGGTCAAGGTTCAAAACATGATCCTCGGTGGAGGCATTATCAGAAGCGGCGGCAGGACCAAGTACATCATGATCATAGATATACTTGGTACCTGGCTTGTGGGAGTGCCACTGGGTCTTTTAACCGGACTGTATCTTAAGTTGCCAATCGTCTGGGTATATTTCATATTGTCCCAGGAGGAACTGGTCAGATTTATCATAACCGTGTTTATGTTTAGAAGCAGAAAGTGGATGAACACAATAGAGTAAGGGCATAGTATGTGGGATGAGAACAAGGTAAGGATCATAGATATCGCAGAAGAACTTGGAGTCAGCACGGCTACTGTATCAAACGTGCTGCATGGCAAGACCAAAAAGATATCTGATGCAACGGTAAAGAGAGTCGAGAAAAAACTTGAGGAAAGCGGCTATATTCCAAATATGGCAGCAACGCTCCTGGCCAGGAATAATTCAAGGATCATAGGAGTTGTGGTCAATGATCATGAAAAGTATGAGGGAAGGGTTTTTGAAGATCCCTTTATTAGCTCTGCCATTAACTATTTGTCCGACGAAATTGAGAATGCAGGGTACTTCATGATGCTGAAAAAGGTAAAAGAGATCCTGGATATCGTGCGCTTTTCTTCAATGTGGAATCTTGATGGTCTCATCATCATCGGTTTTTGCGAGGATGAATACAAGAACCTTCGGGATCATATAAGACGTCCCTTCGTTGTCTACGACGGCTTTATGAAGGAACAGGGACGCATCAGCAATGTTACCATAGATGACTTTGACGGCGGCAGACAGGTCGGAGAGTACCTTAGGAAGATGGGGCATAAGAAGGTCCTTTGCGTTTCCGATAACAACATATGTATGGATCTTGACAGATATAACGGACTTAATCAGGGGCTAGGGAAGGATGCTGACTTCCTTATGATTCCTATGAGCAGGGAAAAGAGACATCTCTTTTACCAGAAAAATCTGAAGAAAATAAAGAAATATACCGCTATATTTGCGGTTTCAGACTACTATGCAATTGATCTAATGGTATTTCTTAAGAGCTGCGGTATTTCGACTCCGGAGGACATTTCCGTTGTAGGATTTGATGGAAGCATTGACTGTCAGAGGGTTGCGCCTGTGCTTACCTCCGTTTATCAAAACAATGAACTCAGGGCAAAAATGGCCATGGAGCTGCTTCTTAAGATGCTGCAGGATAGCAGCTTTTCCCAGAGCGTGTGCGTTCCGGTTAAGCTTGTGGAGGGAGAAAGTGTGAGGCAGATATAATGTCATTTCTGCACGTTATTATGATAAAATAAGTGCAGGGAGTAAAGAATAACCATGAAAAGATGGAATGAATTAGCTCGTTCAAGCATAGAGCAGGCTGGCTGCATTATTGTACTTTTGGTTTTTGTGATTATTTCTGTTGCTTCAGGCAATCGTGAAAGAAATACTAATGCTGCCATATCTGGTGATATTAATGAAGGCTGGATTGATGAAGATGGACAGGCTGTTGATCTTTATGATCTTGAGCCAGGCGATCATTCTGTTACGTTGGATATCAGAGGGCTGGACACTGAAGGGAAGGCGATTTGCTTCAAAACGGTTGATACCAATTTTAGGGTTTATGCATCGGATGAGCTGATATACGAGTATAATCCTGCGATTCCAAGGCATTTGGGCCTTTCCTATGGTATGCAATATCATACCATCGCAATTCCAGAGGGAAGTTCTACTTTAAGGATGGACCTCGATCCTGTATTCGCAAATACGTCTGCAGGTATAAGAGATATAGCTATCAGTGTTGCAGAGCAGTACATGACATATGTCTTTAAGAGAAATCTCTTTCCATTTGGACAGTGTACGACAACTATAGTTATCGGGCTTCTTTTTGTTATAGCAGGAATAACGGGCCAGATCGTTATGAAATCATCAGGTATTGATTTCATTTCTTTAGGTATGATCTGTGTATTGGTAGGATTTGTAGGGATTAATGATACACTTCTTCTTCAGATACTAACAGGTCGTCCTGAACTTATCAGAGTCATAGAATATATGTGCTTCGTCTTTTTGCCATTTCCGGCGCTTTCTTTTTTTTCCAGTACAACCGGAGATTCACACTCAAAGCTGTCCTCTGGCATGTTTGTAGCATGCCTTCTTAATTTTATCCTTCAGGTTGGACTGACAAGAAGCGGAATATCAGACTATTACTATCTTGTTTATATTTCACAGGTTATTATTGCGGCGGGCTTACTGATGGCTGTTGTGCTTGTTTACAGGGCTGTTCGCCATGGGAAAATGAAACATACACTGCTGCGCAGTTTGACTTGGGGACTATTTGCCTGTGTTTTGGGTGTCGGAATTGATATGTTCCGTTATCATTTTTTCTCGAGTTACGGAGATTTAACTTTCACACGCATTGGAGTGCTGCTGTTTACAATATTCATGGGAGGTTATCTATATAAGGACCATATCGATTCATTGAAACAGAAGCAGCAGGAGAGCATCATCCTGGCATCCGAGATATCACAGGCCTTTGCCAAAGTTATAGATATGAAGGATAAGTACACCAACGGTCATTCGGAGAGAGTGGCAAAATATACGGCCATGATTGCCAAAGAGATGGGATATGACGCTGAGACTGTAGAAAAGTATTATCGCATAGGCCTTTTGCACGATGTAGGAAAAGTTGGAGTCCCCAAATCTGTACTCAATAAGCCAGGGAAACTTACAGATGAAGAGTATGATATAATTAAGACCCATACTACAAAGGGGCATGAGGTTCTTAAGGATATAAGTGTCGTACCTGAACTTGCAGTCGGTGCACTGGCCCATCACGAAAGGCATGACGGAAAGGGCTATCCCAATGGACTCTCCGGCGATGAGATTCCCAAGGTGGCGCGTATCATCGCGGTGGCAGATTGTTTTGATGCAATGTATTCTGACAGGCCATATCGTGATCACATGGATTTTGAGATGGTTATATCAATAATCCGCGAAGTCTCCGGAACCCAGCTTAATCCCGAAGTTGTAGATGCGTTTTTTAGACTTGTTGATAAAGGTGAAATAAGAGATGTAGACAAACGATGAAAATAAAGAACGTAAAAAAACGGCTCAGCCTTTTTTGCAATGTCATTAAGTTAAGAGAGGCCTATTAAGACCCCTGCACCATTTTCTGGTGCAGGGGTCTTTTTTTCTGGGAAAAGGGTTGACAGTACGGCTGAAAAGTGCGGCCGCTTTCGCTACTGATTATTTTTAGAGGCAGCGAAAGCGGCCCTTGAAATTGTAAGCATATTTCTCAATTTCAAGGAGGTGCACATGAAACCACAAATGGTAAAGAATCTTTTGATGTCTCAGATCAAAACAGTTTCTGACAATGCCAAGTCTTTCTGCATCGATGTTGAAAGAAATTTCTCACGGAGGAGAAAACTGTCTATGGAAAAAGTTATTACCGGAATCATTGGAATGGGAAGCGGAAGCCTTACGAATGAATTGTTGGATTTCTTTAATGATAGTCCCGAAACTCCGACTTCGTCCGCTTTTTGCCAACAACGATGCAAAATAACTGTGGAAGCATTCGAAGCAGTATTTCGTCTCTTTTCCAAAAAGCTATGTGATTCCTTTAATGATGAATTACCTGTATTAGCTGTAGATGGTTCAAAAATCCAAATCCCAACTAATCCAGATGACGTAGATTCCTTCTTGCCTGGCTCAAATGGGCAGAAACCCTTCAATCTTTTACACCTGAATGCTCTATATAACCTCAAGCATCAAATCTATCAGGATGCGATTATTCAGAAAGTCAAGTCTGCCAATGAACATCATGCTCTTGTAGAGATGGTCGATCGTTCTTTATTGCGTAAAGCTCTTTTGATGGCTGACAGAGGATACGAAAGTTATAATAACCTTGCGCACATTCAGGAGAAAGGATGGTATTTCCTGTTCAGAATCAAAGATGGCGACTATGGCATTAAACAAGGGTTGACATTACCAGATGAAGATTCTTATGATACAAGCTTTGTCCTTAATCTTACCAGAAAACAGACTAATGAAGTTAAAGTCCTTCTAAAAGACAGGAATCATTACAGGAAGCTTCCGAGTGATATGATATTTGATTATCTTCCGTCTAAAAGTCGGAAAAAAGATCCGGTCAGATTCTATAAACTATCATTTAGGATTGTGAGATTTCCTATATCTGAGGATACATATGAAACGATCATAACTAATCTTCCAACAGATAAATATCCAGAGGAAGAAATCAAAAAGCTATATGCATCAAGGTGGAACATTATGCTGATATCGGCATAATTCCCCATATGCCGATATTTTAGAAATGCCGATATAGCTTTGGCATTATTCTGAGCCTGACTTAGTGCCAGGCTCAGATAATAGAGTATCGGCATTTATTTTAACCCGCACAACCGTTTGATGACATCTTCATCGTTGGCATACTTAAATGCCACATCATTCTTGAAGACGGAACTGTCACTATCGCTAAGTTTATGCAGTGCATCCCGTTTCATATCTTCGGTAACCTTGGCGTAAAAACGAGTAGTCTCTATATTTGAATGACCTAGCCATTCTGATACAGTAGCCAGTGGAACTCCAGCCTGATACAAGTGCATGGCTCTTGTTCTCCTAAAAAGATGCGAGTGCAGATGAATCAAGTCGGGATTGGTTTTACGAACCTCGATCTCACACATTGTCAGCATACGGCTCACGTTATCACTGGACATTTTGTTGCGTCTTCCATTACGGAATGAATAAAACAATAGTGAATCCAAGTTTTTATCGGGATGATATTTTTCGCAGTAAATTTCAAACTGATTCCATATTTCACTGGATAACGGAGTTAT
>Ga0256404_1013802_pt1 | contig 10118 bp, 6 predicted proteins | sample RumenRJG_01DNA_FD_185990 | JGI IMG/M metagenome (GOLD analysis project Ga0256404, IMG submission 185990) | Bovine rumen microbial communities from Lethbridge, Alberta, Canada - RJG_01 | ecosystem: Host-associated > Mammals > Digestive system > Stomach > Rumen | place: Canada: Alberta | collected...
TCGCCGTGCTCCTCACGGTGCCGACGGGCATCTTCGGCGCGCTCGTCTCCGAGTACGGCCTCGCGTTCCTCGAAGGGATGTTCGGCATCCAGAACTCCGGCCTGCAGAACAGCGTCTATATGCAGATCGGCATCATCGCCATCATCGGCCTCGCGGCGAAAAACGCGATCCTCATCGTTGAGTTCGCGAAAGTCCGCGTCGACCGTGGCATGGAGCCGGTGAAAGCGGCCATCGAGGCGGCCGGCCTGCGCCTGCGCCCGATCCTCATGACGAGCTTCGCGTTCATCATCGGCTGCTTGCCGCTCGCGGTGGCATCCGGTGCTGGTGCAGCAGCTCGTAACGGCATGGGCGTCGCCGTCGTCGGCGGCATGCTCTTCGCGACGGCGATGGGCATCTTCCTGATCCCGGTCTTCTTCGTCGCGACGGAATGGCTCGCCGCGAAGCTCGGCATCACGCCGAAGACAAAGAAAAAGACGTCGATCGACTATATGTAAACAAAACGGAAGAACATTTGTGTTTTAAATTTTTCAAGTCGCTGCACGCGAGAACGTGTAGTGACTTTTTCTTTGACGATTTTGCGTTTGATGCAAAGGCGTAGCAGGATTTTGACATGACGCTGTCGTATTTTTAAAAAAGATTGAATTTTGAAATCGACAGGAGGGACGGCCATGAGGCATCGCGTGGCCCCAATCGCATTCATGGCACTCGGCGGCGGGCAGACGATCGGGAACAGTTGCTATGCGCTCGGCTTGGGCGGTCTTTGCGGCACGCAGGTGCTCTTGGATTGTGGTGCGAGCCGCAGGGGCGGAGGCTGGATGGAGCCGGCGTTCTCTGCCTGGCACGCGGCGGTGCAATCGGCGGGCAGGACGGCGGAGGCTGCGCAGCTTTTTGTTTCGCACGCTCATCTCGATCATGCGCGGCTCGTGCCGCAGCTGGCAGAGCAGCATCCGGCGATGGATGTGTACATGACGGAGGTCACGCGCGCGTTTCTCGCGATGCAATCGGGCGGTCCGCCGTTACGCGCGCAGACGGTGAGTTATGGGCAACGCCTGCGCTTTGCCGATTACGAAGCTTCGTTCTGGCCAGCCGGGCACATCGTCGGCGCGATGATGACGCTGCTTTCCTTTGGTGGCAGGAAGATCCTCTACACAGGCGATTATTCTTGCCTCAGCACGCCGTGGGCAGAGGCTTGTGCGCTGCCAGACGTGCCGATTGACGTGCTGATCCTCTGCGCCGTGCATGCCGTCCATCCGCATCATGGGATGCCTGTAGGTCTGCGCGGTCTTTATCGGGCGATGCGCGAGGCTATCGGGGATGGGCAATCTGTCTATGCGCGTTGCCGTCAGCTCAGCAAAGGCAGCGAGCTTTTGCGCTATCTGCGTTCCTCAGATGTGCTGCGTGACGTTCCAATTTATCTCGATCCCCGCATGATGGCGACGGTCGAAGCGCTTGAAGCGCTCGGCATCCCCGTGCTTTCGGCGCACGATTATCCGCTTGCGGCCTGGCAGGGGCAGCAGCCTTGCATCGTACTCGGGACGAAAGAAGCGAGTGGGCGCTTCGCGTCCTTTGTCCACGTCGAGGGCGATCAGTTTTCGCTGCATGATGATTTCGAACAGACGGCGGCGTTCATCCGTCGCGTGGCGCCGAAACTTGCCGTCATCGTGCATTGCGTGCCGAGCGCGCAGGAGACCGTCGCGAGCGTCCTCGAACGCGAGGCGGATTGCCGCACGCAGTTTTTGTTTCCTGTAGATGGCGAATTATATGAACTTTGAATATGGAGACGGGAGGTTTGCCAATGAGAAACAAGAGACAGGGCGAAGAGCGGCGCATGACATGGATCATGCAGGCTGTGCGGGAAGCTGTGGAAAAAGCTTATCATCGTATGAAATGGAACAGCGTTGAAGATCCGAACATTGTCGCAGAAAACCGGCTGCTTCGCATCATCGCAGAGCAGGGCGAGAAGCGTTTGCGCACGTATGCGGAGCTTTTGCGCGAGCGCTATCATATGCGCTTGGATGTCAGTGACGTCGTCGACGCATTCCGCCGCATGCGCATCTCGAACCCGGAGAAGCGTGCGGAACTTTTCGATTGGGCGCGCGAACTCACGCGCGCATTTGAGCGGGCACTCGTGAGCGGCGCAGCGGAGGACGTTGCGGCGTATATGGCCGTGAAAGATCGCCGCATCTTGCAGTGGAACAACGATCCTTCGCGGCAACATGGCGCGCAACGGCGGATCGGCATCATGTTTCTGCTCGCGCATCATCCAGAGCTTTATCAGCGGGACGACGGGAAGAAAATCGATGTACTCGGCAATGTTTTTGCGAAATACGTGTTGTTCGACCTTTCGGATGCGTTGCGCGACGCGTGTACGCCGACGCGCGTGTCGCGTTTCGATCAGAAATCGCAGCCGCAGGGCGAGACGGCGCGTCTCCAGCGGGAAAATACGATGCTGAAGAGCAGCCTCGAACAAGCGGAAATGCTCATGAAAGATTTGCAGGAGGAATTCGACGAGCGCCTCGCAGCGAGCCGCGAGCAGGAAATGGTCGATTTCTTTTCGCGCCTGAACTCAGAGCGCTACGGTTGCATCCTTGATGAGATCCTCACGCTCCGGCGCGGCATCAAGGAACTGCGAAAAGCGCATTGCGATGTCCCCGTCGAAGTGAGCGGCCTGTTCATTTTCGTTGAAAAACTCGCGCAGTTCGTCATGGACGCGCACATCCATCCGATCTTGCCACAAGGCAAGGTGCGGGATGTGCATTTTGCCGACATCGAAGCGTGCGATTATGAAGGGCGTCCCTTTGAAAGCGAGGCGGATGTGCGGCGTGTAAAGGTGCTGTCGCCCGGCTGGATCTATGAGGATAAGAAACTTCAGATCGCGCGCCCGAAAGTGAAGGAGGTCGTCACGGATGGCGAATGACATGCAGGAACACTCGAATCTCTGTGTCGGCATCGATCTCGGCACGACGAATTCCGTGCTTGCGACGGTCAGCGTGAAACCGAATGGCGACCTCGTGAGCAAAGTGCTCGGCATCGACCGTGCTGTGGACAGCTATACGAGCGGCGGCGGGGACAAGTACCAGATGCGCAAGGAAAACACGCTGCCGTCGTGCGTCTACTACAACCCGGATGCCGGCTATCGGCCGATCGTCGGCGATTACGCGAAGCGGCGCTATCCGCTGCGTCCCTACCTCGTCGCGAAATCGATCAAGAGCCAGATGAAAAACGCAGAGGTGCAAGGTCTCGCACCCGAAGTGCCGGACACGACGCCAGCGGCCGTCTCCACGCGCATCTTGCGCCATCTCTTGCACGGCGCGGAAAGCGTCTATCGCACGCACATCCACGATGCGGTCATCACGGTGCCGGCGAGCTTCGATCCCGTCATGTGCCGCGCGACGCAGGATGCGGCAGCGCTCGCGGGTGTCACAACGGAAGAAGCGGATGGCAGCGAGCGCCCCGTGCTGCTCTCGGAGCCGAATGCCGTGCTCTATGATTTCATCAACCAGGTGCGTACGGGCGAGATCGCTGGTGAGCTCATCGACCTGTCCGTGCCGAAGTACGTCATGGTCTTCGACCTCGGCGGCGGTACGCTCGACATCACGCTCCACGTGGTGCAACGGCGGCAAGACCTCCCCGACGTGTTGAAAGTGCAGGACATCGCGACGAACCGCTATACGCTTCTTGGCGGCGATGATTTTGACGAGGCCATCGCGCAGGCGATGTTCGAGCGCTATCTCGCGAAATTCCATGCGCGTCCGGAAATCGTGGACAAGATCCGCCGCGCCAAACAAGAAGTCTTGCCGACGTTGCGCGTTTTTGCCGAAGACCTCAAAATCGAGCTCAGCAATCGCCACAGCGAAGACGGCTGGGCGGCATCCGAAGGTTTTGCGGCCGGCTGGGATGATGACGAGGAAGAGAGCGGCGATACGTATGCGACGGGTGGCAACATCGCCGTCACAGGCATCGCTTATGACGACACGTTCCGCACGGAAGAACTCGAGGCGATCCTCCGGCCGTTCCTCGGCGAAAAGCTCGTGTTTGACGACTACCATCGCCTTGACGCCATCAGCGATACGCGCAACATCATTTTTCCCATCCTCGATGTGCTGCGAAAAGCTTCGGAAAAACTTGGCACAGACGATGTGAAAATCGACGCCGTCGTCATGAATGGCGGCATGTCGCGCTTTTACATGGTGCGCGATCGTCTCAAGGCCTTTTTCGGCTTCGAGCCCGTCGTCGCGCTCGACCCGGACCTCGCTGTCGCGCGCGGCGCAGCGATCTACCACTATTATCTCCATCAGCACGCGGCGATCCGCGATGATATGCGGATGCTCGGTTCAGCGTCAACGGCGGCGCCGATTCAAAGAGAAATTGCCAGCCGAGGAGGAACGGCGGCCGCACCAAAACCATCGCGGAAAGATATCGAATGGGGACGTGCCATCCTACCCGATGCGCTTTCTCTCGGCTTGCGTGGCGGCGAGCGCGAAATCGTTGTGCCGACAGGCGCAGAACTTCCGTATCAGTCCGCACGTATGACGGGCTTCCGCCTCGCTGCTGGCGCCGACCATATCTATATCCCGTTTTACGTGCGCAATCTTGATGGCACGGATCGCCGCATCGCAAGCGGCGTGCTCCGTTTTAAGCAGACGTATCCCGATGGCGCGTTCGTTGCATTCGAAGTCTTCATGAACAGCAGCAAGCTCATCCGCATGAATGCCTGGACGTGCGCGGACGTAGCGGGCGGGGAAACGATCGAACAAGGCAGCGCAAAACTTGTCATCCAAGAAGACGAGCCCCAGATGGCTGTCCGTGTCCAAGGACCGAAACTCGTGCAAGCGACGCGCTCGGGTGCTGCGTGCGATTTCGTGATGGAGCTTCGCGAACTGGAAGCACTCTGCCAAACGTTCGAATTGCCGTGGAAAACAAAAAGTGCCCAGAAGAAGCATACGAATCTCGCGAAGCAGATCCGGAATCAGATGAAGCACCTGCAACGTGCAAGGAACATCGAAGAGCTCGGCACACCACTCCTCGCGGGGCTTCGCGCGACGACATGCGAGGAATTTCGCATGCGTTGTCTTGTCTTGGCGCGCCGCGTGTCAAATGCGTTTTCGGAAGAGGAACGCCGTGCCCTCGTTGCACTGTGCTTTGATATGATCGCTCCGCTCCTCCAACAGGGCGACAGCGGTAAGTTGTACAATCTTCACAGCCAGGCGATCCTCGCCATCGGTGCACTCGGGACGCAGGACGACGGCGAAGCGCTCTCCTCACTGCACAATTACAAACGCTATCGCGATGCGTGCCTCTGGATGCATGCGCGGACGCGTTCACAGCTGCGTTGGGTGTATTTGGAACTCGTCCGAGACTGCAAATTCACGACGAGGAAAGGGACGGGCTCGATCCAATCGCCAGCGCGCGCAATCGGCATGGCGTTCTACGGGACGGACGCCGCGGAACTTGGCGGCGTGCAGCGCGTCGATGCCATCCGAGAGCTCTGCAACGCCGTCACGCAGTGCGTTCCGAAAGCGGGGGCGCTCGTCAGCTGCATCGTCGCGCTTGGCTGGCTTTGCGACCAGCGCAGCGGACGGAACATCCTTCCATCGTCTCTGCTCGCAAATGTGCAAGATACGCTTTCGAATGCGATGTACGATTACCCGGAATATTTTCTTGTTGGTCATCCCGTCGTCGTGCAGATCGCGAAAAAGATGATGGAGGGCCATGCGCTCGATGAACAGGAAGAAGCCTTCCTGCTCGAAAAGATGGAAGAGTGAGCATTGCGGAAGTGATAAGGAACTTCACGGGAACGTGAAAAGAGAGAATTAAAAAATTTTCTTTTCTCCAAAAGAAAAAACTTGCAATCTCATGGTCAATGCCGTATAATATTTTTCGTCGGCGACACGCCGACATCCTATTCCTCGATAGCTCAGCCGGTAGAGCACCTGACTGTTAATCAGGCTGTCGCAGGTTCGAATCCTGCTCGGGGAGCCAATGGCGCCATCGTCAAGCGGTTAAGACACCGCCCTTTCACGGCGGGTTCATGGGTTCGAATCCCATTGGCGTCACCATGGGCGATTAGCTCAGATGGGAGAGCGCTTGCCTTACAAGCAAGATGTCAGCAGTTCGATCCTGTTATCGCCCACCATGAGACACATAGAGGAAGCCGTCGCGGCTCGTGAGCCAATGCGACGGCTTCTTTTTTGTACCTTGATTCAGGTGAGCGTCATGGGTTGCATTTTCCTTTTGCGGTTTCACAAACGCCAGTCATCAGGTTCTTGTGAAAATGCAGGGAATCCTGCTATAATGAGAGCAGAAAAATTCGATGTTTTGGCGCAAGGAGGTCATCGTATGGGACAGGCAGCGCAGACAGCGGATGATGAAATCCGCACGGAGCTCATTGACGGGAAGATTGTCATGATGTCGCCGCGCCCGTGCGTGGATCACACGCGGGCCGGAGGGAGAATCTATCGTATTTTTGATGAAGCATTGGAGGGAAAGCAATGTGAGGCTTTTCCAGACGGCGTTGATGTTTTTCTCGATGAAAAAAATCGTTTCGTTCCTGACGCGATGATCGTTTGCGATCCGAAACAGATTAAGCCGGATCGCATTGTCGGCGCGCCAACGCTCGTCGTCGAGGTGCTTTCGCCGAGCACGGCGATGCGTGACCGTACGTCGAAGATGCGCGCGTATGCAAAAGCAGGCGTCCAGGAATACTGGCTCGTCGATGTGATTGGATGCCATATCGAAGTCTATCGTCCGCAGGACGGCCGGTTCGAGCTCACGCGCATCTATCAATATTATTCGCCGGAAGAGCTCCAGGCATATGCGGAGGAAGATGAAGCGCATCGATTGAGCGACGAAGAAGCCGAGCAGACGATCCACGTCGATCTCTGTGGAGGCTTCGATGTAGAGCTTGGCGTCGTGTTCGAACGGGTGAGAGGAACCGCCCTGTGAAAGCAGCATCAAAAAAGCCTGTTGCATGCGTTTGCAGCAGGCTTTTTCATATGCGTGAATCAACTGTATTGCTGCACGCTTCCGCTCTCGAAATCGTAGACGAGCGTGCTGGCGACGGTTTCTTTGCCGCTTTCGATGCAGATGACGTGGCCGTGGAACGTCGCCGTGCCGGCGCTCCATTCGCACGTCGCGCTCTCGGCGCGGATGACGAGGCCGGGGCGCTCGAAGCGGACGCGGCCGAAGAGCGTCGTCGCGGGCGCGAAGCCCTCGAGGTAGACGGCGTCGGCCGTGAAGAACGCTTCGCCGCCTTTGTTCAGCGTGACACTGCCCTCGCCCCAGATCTCGAGGTTCGTCGCGCTGACCTGCGCGTCGTCCATCGTCGTCACGCGGTCGCCGTTCGTGACGGTGACGTTCCCCGTGAGATGGTAGCGGCCCGTGTCCGCGTCGTACACCGTTTCGTCCGCTGTCACGACCGGCGTCGACGGCTCGGCGGCAGTCGTCGCCTTGGCCTCTGGTTCCTGCGGCGCTGCAGAGGCAGAGAAGGACGGGAGGAGAAGGAAGGACGCGCAGAAGAGCAGTGCAGCTGCCGCAAAAGTTTTGAACACTTGCATGAAGATTGCCCCTTTCGCTTCGGTTTCGTGTGCCGTTTGCTTTTGTTCTCCTTCCATTTTACTACATTTTCAAAAATGTGCCAAAAAAGCTGAAAAAATTATAATTTCAAAGAAGGAATTTGGTTCCAAACGTAGAATCTTTCACCATAAGGAATTAGTACAAGTGACGCCGATTGCCACTGTGCGGCCGTGACCGTTCATGCAAATGGCACAATTGACTGAAAAATCACATTTGCAACAGGGATGACGAGCGGGAATAGGGGCCTCTTCGCCGTCCCAAATCTCCAGGGGGGTTATTTTTATGAGTAAGACAGAATGCTTGGCCATGATCCTCGCGGGCGGCCAGGGCAGCCGCCTCGGCGCGCTGACGAAGAACATCGCGAAGCCGGCCGTGCCGTTCGGCGGGAAGTATCGCATCATCGATTTCCCACTGTCGAACTGCGCGAATTCTGGCATCGAGAAGGTCGGCGTGCTGACGCAGTATCGTCCGCTCGAGCTCCACAACTACTTGGCAACGGGCAGCTCGTGGGACCTTGACACGAAGGACGGCGGCGTCTTCATCCTGCCGCCGTACGCACGTGAGAAGGGCGCGGACTGGTATCGCGGCACGGCGGACGCCATCTACCAGAACCTGAACTTCATCGACCTCGCGGATCCCGAGTACGTCCTGATCCTTTCGGGCGACCACATCTACACGATGGATTATTCGTGGATGCTCGAGGCGCACAAGAAGAACAAGGCAGACGCGACGATCGGCGTCATCCCCGTCCCGATGGAAGAAGCACCGCGCTTCGGCATCATGAACACGGACAAGGAAGGCCGCATCGAGGAATTCGAAGAGAAGCCGGCGCATCCGAAATCGAACCTCGCGTCCATGGGCATCTACATCTTCACGGCGTCGTTCCTGAAGAAATATCTCGAGGACGATGCGAAAGACGAGACGTCGGCGCATGACTTCGGCAAGAACATCATCCCGAAGATGCTCGCGGACAAGGCGCGCCTGTTCTCGTATGCCTTCGAAGGCTACTGGAAAGACGTCGGCACGATCGAGAGCCTCTGGCAGGCGAATATGGATCTCTTGCAGGACGAGCCGCCGTTCGAGCTTAATGGCGATTGGAAGATCTATTCGTCGAATCCGTCCATGCCGCCGCACTACGTCGGTCCGGATGCGAAGATCAAGAACTCGATGATCTCCGAAGGCTCCATGGTCCTCGGCGAAGTCGAGAACTCCGTCATCTTCTCGGGCGTCCGCATCGGCAAGGGCGCGAAAGTCACGAATGCCGTCGTCATGCCGTCGACGGTCATCGGAGAGAACGCCGTCGTCGATTACGCGATCGTCGCGCAGAACTGCGACATCCAGGCGGACGCGCACGTCGAAGGCGCGCTTGGCGCCATCACGGTCGTCGCCGAAGGCGAGACGGTGGATGCTGCTGCCGGATCGAAGCAGGTTGGCTGAGCAAGACACTTGATGTGTTCCTCTCTTCAAACGGGGTGAATAAAATTGAAAACAGTCATGGGCATTGTCGACCTTCAGGAGAAGAAGAGCCTCATCCGCGAGCTCGCGGACAAGCGCTCCGTCGAGTCGATTCCATTTGCAGGGCGTTACCGCCTCATCGATTTCTCGCTGTCGAGCATGGTGAATTCCGGCATCTCGAATGTCGGCATCATGCTGCCGGATGAGCCGCGCTCCGTGCTCGACCATCTCCGCAGTGGTAAAGATTGGGATCTCGCGCGTCGTCATGACGGCCTGTTCTACCTGCCGTGCTCGAATGATGACGAGGACCTCCGCAAAGGCGATCTCAAGAACTTCTACCACAACCTCGATTTCATCGAGCACAGCAGCCAGAAGTACGTGCTCCTCGCGCGCGGCAGCTTCATCTACAACATCGACTTCAACCCGGTGCTCCGCTTCCACCAGAACACGGGCGCGGACATCACGATGGTCTACCATACGGCAGACACGGAGTCCGTTGGCAAGAACGTCGTGCTCGAGACGGCGGACAACGGCCTCGTCTCCGACATCTCCGAGAAGCCGGCCATCTACGACGGCTCGAAGGTCTCCATGAGCATCTACCTCATGGAAAAGAAAGTCTTCGTCGAACTCGTCCGCTACACGTACGAGCATGGCGGCCAGGATCTCCTCATGGACGGCATCATCCGCCGCGCGAACGAGTACACGATCTACGCGTACGAGCATGACGGCTACGTCGCGCACATCGATTCGACGGCCGCGTACTACAAGGCGAACATGGACATTCTCACGCCGGAAGTCTGGCAGGAGCTCTTCATGGGGCCGAACAGCATCTTCACGAAAGTGAAGGACGCCGTCCCCGTGCAGTACAAGGAAACGGCGGACGTCAAGAACAGCCTCATCGCGAACGGCTGCATTATCCGCGGCGAAGTGGAGAACAGCATCCTGTTCCGCGGCGTGAAGGTCGGGAAAGACGTCAAGATCAAGAACTCGATCATCATGCAGAAGGCGGATATCGAGGAAGGCTCTCTCGTCGAAAACGTCATTTGCGACAAGAATGTGACGATCTCCAAGGATAAATGGCTCAAGGG
>Ga0256404_1013803_pt1 | contig 10118 bp, 6 predicted proteins | sample RumenRJG_01DNA_FD_185990 | JGI IMG/M metagenome (GOLD analysis project Ga0256404, IMG submission 185990) | Bovine rumen microbial communities from Lethbridge, Alberta, Canada - RJG_01 | ecosystem: Host-associated > Mammals > Digestive system > Stomach > Rumen | place: Canada: Alberta | collected...
TCTTCGGCAGCTATCTCAAGGCCATCAAGGGCGAGCTGCAGCAGTGGGGCGTGCTCAAGCGCACCGGCACAGTCAAAAACATATAGCACACACACGCGCGCGTGCAGTTGTAGAAACACTGGTTTCCTATTTTTTCACCTAACTGGGGATAGTGACGCTCACCCGATCGGCGCAGTCCTTGAAGCACGAAGGGGCCAAGGGCGGTCACATTGTCAGGAATAGTAACCGCTGTGAGGCTTGAACAAGTTCAGTATTTGCAAGTCGCTTTGTTTCAGTTATTTGTGTGTTAAAAGGTAGAAAAATGCCAAGGCGGAATCTATAGAAATTAGGGAAGATAAAGATTTAACATTTTTAACTTTTGTAAACATATATGACCTACGCAATAAACACCTTTTCTTTAAGTTCGTAGTATTTCAATGCATGAACCATCAAGCATTCACACTCTTTTTTCCATTGCTCTTTACCGCATAACTCATCAACATGTGTTGTATCTGTAAACCGCCCTAACTTACATACTCTGTACATAGGACATTCATCCCCATCAATTTTTTGTAACCTTCGAAAAATCAGTTCAAACCCCGCAAGAGCTGCAGTTTCGAGATATGGATGTCCTGTATTGGTGTTCTTTGGTAAAATTGTCATTTCGGGCGTTTCAATATATGGCAAACCATAAGCATCAACCAAGGCCATAAGTTGTTTTCGGTCATTTATGTCACCTGTGTATAACCACATTAACAAACCACAAATACCTGATTGAAAATCTTGTATATAACTGTCAACGACTTTATTATAATATTCTAAGGAACACCCGCACATGGCTTGAAGAGATAATTTATACTCATTAAGCATCTCTTGACCAATATAATCCATCGAATGCTTCTCACCTTTATAATTTACAGAAGAAGTCTGGATAAATTCTTGAAAGAAGGCCACTCCTTTTAAATTCGTGTGTTCTTTGGCAAAATCCACAACAGTAAAAAAGCCTACGCCGGGATTATCAAACATTAAAGCACACATACACATAGTTACCATCTGTCGCGCATCATCCTTTATCTCTGGACAGCAATAATCGCAAACTATTTCAACGGCCTCGTAGGGTATTTGATTATGCTCAGCATCTGGATAAATCATTTTTTGTATCATATGAGCCATACTCTCTATAATACAATAGTAGCCAAAATAAAAGCCATTCTCATAGGCTTCATTTTCGCTATAATCATAGACACCTATCATGACGGCTTTTTTCTCTTTATCTGCAATTTCTATTTCTCGTCTATCAATTTCGATGTCCCCTATTATATGACTACAATCAATACTACCACGAATATCATTCACCCTTTTCCTATAATTAGCAATTCCTTCGTGATGTTCCCATATGCCAAAAGGCAACTCGATCTTTTGGGCTCTTTTTAAGAATTCCCTTGTCTCAATAAAAAGCAAGTTTGACATTTTACAATATTGAGACCCATATAAAGTTGCAAAATGTTGGTAATAGTGTACGTACTCATGCACAAAAATACTAAACGATTTATCATCACCTAAACCTTCTTCAGAGAAATCAATATGTTCGTTCAGAATCATATGTAGGTGGTCAGTCTCGTATCTGCCATTTTGTTCTCCTTCGAATAAAGTCATGTTTCTATTGAGTAACCTCTATATTATACGTTTTTGTCAAAATACTTACAATCTCTATTATGAAAGGCAGGATATGTACCTTCAAGAATATCAACAATGATTTTGTTCATCTTAGGATTCTCTATAGCTCCAGACTCATATGTTACTTCATTACCATTAATCTTATCTATCTTCATCTGAATTATTTGATCTGCATCACAAACGACAGCAAGATTAGGATTGTGTGTGACCATGATAATCTGCCGTTTCTTTTTTGCAGTCTTGATGAAGTGTACCAAATATCTGTACACACTCTCATTGTCAAGATTTTCTTCTGGTTGATCTATAATCAACGGTTTATCATCCATATCGATAAAGAGGTATAATAAAAGAAGTAACGCACCTCTTTCACCTGGTGATAATGAAGAAAGTGATTTACCATTCATTTTTAATTGAAAGAACGGAATTACATAATTCATCCCATAGATAAAATCATATAATTCTTGTTTTGTGTGACCTTTTTTCAATTGTGCTTCAACAATTCTATTAACACTCTGCCCGTCACGCTTATCAAAAAGTAAGTCATTATTAGTAAGGCATGCAAAATCAACTATTTGTTGAATATTGGACATATCAACACCGTCTATGTTGTCTTTTAGTCTCGAAGCACCTTGCTCCTTTCCATAGTAAGAACCAGCAGCCTGTTGACTAATATAATCGAACAAACGTTCGCTGAAATCTCGGATAGCAAATGTAGCATCAAATTCAATTGGATAGTCTTTCAACTCTTCATGATAATCTTGAATGAATTTTACGATTGGAGCAAAAAGATTATTGTATGTTTCCAAAACTTGATGCTTTTTTAGCATCAATTCTTCAACGTATTGTCTTCTTAATTCAATTTTGGAATTAAGGTCGCTTGTTAATTGATGATTAATATAATCAATACGAGCTTGCAGATACTTAATTGTTCCTTCTTTTTCGGAGGTGCCAGTTATTTCCTCCAACATCTTTTCCCAGTCTTGTTTATCTTTCAGATATTTTTGATATTCAAGTTCTGGAGCACTTAGCTTCTGTTTAGCTTCTTCCAATTGTTGTGACGCTTGAACATACTGGAATTGGAGACCGTCAGAATTGTTATCATCTAACTGCTTGTTTATTGCCGTTAAACGCTCATTCAATTCAAATATTTTAGATACTATTATCTCTGGGTGAAAAGAAACACTCAATACAGAATCAATGTCCAATTTGTTTTGTTCATAAAGAGGCTTTATCTCACTCTTCATAGATTCTAATTGAGAATAGAGTCTTTCTAAGCACTCTTTGCTAGCAGTAATGTCTTGCAAATCCTTTATTACCAAATTGCGCTCGTCACTCAACTTTTGCAGTGACGTGGTAAGTTGCTTGCAAATGGCTTGAATCTTTTCTATATCTTCTTTAGCTTGCTTCGCGTTTGGATTGTCCTCCAACGAAGGCTTAGTGACCTCCTTCGGTTTTGATAGCTGCGCATTACTCAGTTGCTCTTGCTTATATTTTAACTCGTTTTCAAGTTTACTTTTATAGGTGGGGACAAGCATTGATTCCAACTCAATAATAGCAGTGTTAACACTTTTAATTCGAGATTGTATTTCGCTACATGAAGCCGTATTTTCCTTTGTCAGATAATTAATGATGCTATCTAAATCATTAAGGCCAAACCTCTGTGCAGGCTCTAAATACTGAAATATTATTTTTTTCAGTTCATCTTCAAATTGGTGATCGTCTTCCGTAGTACAAAGCGTTTCTAGGAAATTCTGAGGTATATACTTAACTCGTTCTGGCTGTGTCGTATCTGATGACATATCTAACGTCTTTACGGCAGAACGCGAGTTGTCAAACCACATGAGGCAAGCCTCTGTTTGTTTAGATCGATTATAGGGCTTTGGCATTCTGTATTTTGAAGGTGTCAAAAATGCCCAATTCTGATTAGTCGTGTTTGCACATAAAGCCACGATATCGGTTAAAGCACTTTTGCCGCTGCCTTTATTGCCAATGACAGCAACCAAACCTGGGTTTAGCGGTATTTGTAAATTATCAAACCATATTTCTGGCATAGAAGCATTGGTCGTTCGCCTAATTTCCAGACCTTTAATAAACTTGTCAGGATTTTTTCGGAGTCGGTTTAATATATCAGGCTCTTCAAAAGATATACGTTCAGGTTCCGCAATTATCTGTCTTAGTCCATTAAAAGTTAAGTCTGCCTTTATCCAACATGCATTCTCTCCCACCTCACTTATCTCATGAGCATCTGATGTTGTAATAGATGCTTTTCCGAACACTTCCCGATAAAAAGTAGATTCCTTGGGGTTTGTAAGATCACATATATCTATATAACCATTGTTGAACAGTTCTTCCTTTACAGGCCCTAAAGAGTCTTCAATAGAAACATTTTTAGCAGCCTTACCTTCATGTTTCATTTCCTCATCTATGCTATTAGACTTAGAGCCTGCATGTACGGTGACTAGACCACCATATTGGTGAATAATATCTGCTGCTTGCTTGAAATCTACCTGTACTTGAAACATTCCTGCCTTAAAATACTTTTCTTCTGATAGGCCTTCTTTTTTCAAGTATTCTCGCCCCTTTTGAATCATTTTAGTACGAGTAATCCCAAGTGGATTTAATACATTTTCTTTCAAAAATTCCGTATCAAGTTTCATACCATTATATTCATCTGGAAAAAGCCCTATCATATGAACAGAGGCCTTTCCATATTCTGTACGAAACTCAACACCAGAAATAACGGAGATATTCATGGGTGCTGCTAAAGATTTCATCACATCAACATTGGCAACAGTATGATGGTCTGTAATTGCAATACATTTGATTTGCTTCGCAGCTGCCTCATTTAATATTTCTTGACATGACCCTTTTCCGTCTGATGCATCAGTATGGATGTGTAGATCCCATTTATTCCATATTGAACCTATTTTGTTCTCCATAAATTCTTTTATTTCTTAATTATCCATATCCCATCATTGTCCTTGCCTTCGCGTTTCAAAACACCCATTTTTTGCAAGGCAGCAAGGTCACGTTCGATGGTACGTTGGCTCACCAACAGCATCTCCGACATTTGTTTGCCGGTGATTGTCGGAGATTCTTTGACGAGATTGAGTATTTTCTGCTGACGCTCAGTGAGTTTCGTCTCCGACATGTCTCCGTCATGGTCTCCGACATTCGGGGTGTCGGCAGTGGCATAAATGATGGTCTGGAATTGTGTCGGAGTAGATTTGAATACAGGCTTCAGTTCGTCCTTATAACCTTCCAAGGCTTTGGTCTCATTACAGATGCGTGTGAGTCCGCTGCCACGTTTCTCCATATAATCCAATTGAGCCATTACGTTTGCAAGTATCGGATTGCGTCTTTCAGAAGAAACATCTGCGATGTTCAAATTCTGTATCAACATTCCATTGTACATACCACCAGGAGATGTTACAGTTAGACGGTCATCATAAATGTCAAGATGAACTTCACCACCCATCACAGTATAGTCTCGGTGGATGAAATGGTTTACCATTGCTTCAAGAACTGCTCGTTCGGCATACTCGGGTTTGTTCTTTCGGCCATCAGGCAGTTTCTCCCAGCCTCTCTTGGTATTTGACTTCACAAAGTTCATGGCTTCACGGAGTAGCATAAGGACATTGCCTGTAAACTCTGCATCGTTGATGGCATCGCCCTTTTCCTTACCATCCCATCGTGTACAATAGAGACGTGATTGCCACATGGGACTGTCATCCGCAAACAATGCTCCTGCATTAGTAAGGTTTCCTGTATTAGTGACAAGGCCAAATGAAAGGAGATACTTTTTGTCCCATTCCTGATTGGTGCGCTTTTTGAATGTGTTGGCCAAAATGGTGAAAGAATAGTCCTCAACTTTATAATCCGTATGAAGGGAATCGTAAGTTTTGTTTGAGCCTTTCAGCACTAAGCGAACCATTTGTTCTGCCGTGGCAGGTATGCTCTGATCACCTACACGGACAAAGGCTACTCTTTGACCATCCCCTACGTAATAATAGGGAGTATAATGGCCTGGGGTTACCTTTAACTGCAAGATGTGTAATCCGTCTATTACATGTGGAATCATTTCCACCTCAGGTAGAGGATCCATATAGTCACGAATCTTACTGCTGATTGTTTCGCAAACATGCTGCACATTATCAAGTCCTTTGACGATGCCATCATTATCTATGCCAAAGAAAAGGGAACCACCCAAGCCATTGGCAAAGGCACTTACGCTCTTCAACCAGCTCTTAGGCTTCTTTTCTTCAAGCATCACCTTGAAGTCACATGCTGTACATTCCGCTATCAGAGTCTTTAATTCCATCCTATATAAATTCTCATTTTACCTTGCAAAGGTACACATTTTTATTGAGAAAATGGCATAAAATCATTGTTTCGTGCGTAATTTAAGCAAATTTTGCCTAAAAACCAAGCCCACTTATCAGATAAAGAATGTTTGTTACCAAAAAATGAGTATCTTTGCATCCACAAAGAGATATTTAAGCTTTACAATTATGAATGTAGCTACAGAGTCAGTTGAGATAACCCCGAGGGGCATTAGAAAGGTGTTGAATAAGTATACACCTCAACGAGCCATTGCAGAGTATATTTGGAATGGTTACGATGCCCATGCCAAAGAGGTTAGAGTAAACACTATATGCGAGAACATATTTGATAGCATTATCAAGGTAATTGTGAGAGATGATGGCGATGGAATTATCCATGAACAATTGCCTGTTGTCTTCAAGAAGTTCTACGAATCACATAAATCCGTAAAAGGGAATGTTGATAGTCGATTTTCGAGAGGTAAGAATGGGTATGGACGTTTTACTTTCTTTAAGTTTGCGAACTTAGCGACATGGCATACCATTTACAAGAAAGAAGATGGATTTTATAAATACACCATTGACATAAATGCACAAACATTAACCGATTATTATGCTGCAACTCCAGAAAAGGTTAGGGTAGCTGCTACCGGGACAGAAGTAATCTTTGAAGACATCATTTCAGATGATCTTTCAGCAAATTGGGTAGATGAGAAACTTATCCCTTACTTAAAAGCAGAATTTGCGTGGTATTTTAAAGTGCATCCAGAATGCAAGTTATATATCAATGATGAACTGCTTGATTGCTCTTCTGTCATAGCGGATAGCGAAATGTTCGATTTGCCTATTCAATTGGAAGGGACTGATGTTGAGCTATTTCATGTGTACTATTTCCAATGGAATGTAAAGCCACAAGAAGAGTATTCTCGCTTTTATTTTATGAGTGCTAATGGTGATTTGAAATTTCAGAAAACCACTCTGTATAATAATAAAGGAGACTATTTCTGGCATAGTGTACTGATAAAGAGTACTTTTTTTAATAGTTTGGCAGACATAGAAGATGATGAAGAGCGCAATCTTTTCTCTTCATTACCAGAAAAACGTATATTCAAAGCATTAAAAGAAAAATTAAATGAGTATTTAGGAAAAAAGCGCCGTCCTTTCTTAAAGGCAAAAGCGGAGGTTTTGATTAGTGACTATGAATCAGAAAAGCTATTCTCATTTATAGGGACGACACCTTGGGAAAAGGAACGAAAAAAATATCTACAAAACTTCATCAAAGAGTTATATGAAGTTGAGCCGGCCGTTTTCACAAAGCTGAATGCTTCTCAGAAAAAATATTCATCCGTCTACTTGATCAAGTAATGGATACTGGAAGAAACGAGAGCCTTTTCATTATTTTAGGAGCATTAGTTGACTTGGAGGATGAATACAAAGTTCAATTTGCAAAGATACTTGAAACGACGAAGTTGAAAAATGTGATAACTACGCTCCAACTGATTGAAGATAGGTTACAAACCATACAAGCACTTCGCGCTGTTAATTTTGACCACACATTAAAGGCTGGAGAAGTTAAGCATCTACAAAAACTTATAGAGAGTCATTATTGGATTTTTGGTGAGGAGTATCGTTTTGTGGGAGCGGAGAATGTTAAGTTTCAAGAGGCTTTAAACCGTTATAAGTATATACTTCACGGGATTAGCGAAGAAGAATATGTTAACCATCCTGATAAGTATAAGGAGATGGACCTCTTCATTACTGGTCAAGAGTATAGAGAAGGAAGACCATCAAACCTTGTGGTTGAGATAAAGAGCCCTACGAATGTTCCAAAATTGAAAATGGAGCATTATACCCAAATTAACACCTACATGAATGTTATCAAAAAACAAGATGGTTTTAATGACCCTACTACATTTTGGACATTTTTACTAATAGGCCTTGATTTTGATGATGTTGCAGGGGAACAAATCAAGAATCCCTTAACTGGTATTTGTTTAGAAAAGGGTAATTATCGTCTATATATGAAGACCTGGGCTCAGATTCTGAATGAAGCTGATGCTCGATTCAATTACTTGAAAGAGAAATTGCAGAATGAAAGGGACAGACTTGTCAATTCTGACAATATAGATGCAATCATGGAACAGACATTGAACAATGTTGCTGTGGTAGAGGATGTAAGATGATGATTTAAATAATTGCACAATGGTAGAAAAGCCGTTCGAACACTTAGCGCGTCTATAATTCTTGTTGGACACAAATTTAAGATGAGTAATCAAGTCTGATAATTGATAATCTATTCTAAAATATGGATTTTGGAGAACTATTTAGAAATCTTCCAAAGGATTTTGGATCAAATCTAACTATAAAAATTGGAACCCCGCCTAAATTACAGACAAGAAATTGTTTTTGTATGTGGTCTGATTTATTAGGTTTTAGCAATTTCTTTGTACATAATAACTGGGAACTTAATGATGATGTTCGAAGACAAATTTACAACAGATTAGAAGCTGCTCATAGTGCTGTATTATATTATAGTTCTTGGTATGAAAGAAATCTTATCTTAAATGACGGAATTGCTAAGGTTTTTCATCCCCGTTCTAAGTTTGAGGATAAAAACAATGTTCTATCAATAAGTTTGTTTTTCCGTTCATGTGTAGAATTGCATCTGTCAATTAGTGAAACAGAGCATGAACACAATTATCCTGGCTGTCGTTCTATTTTAGCATTTGGTGAAAATATTGAATACTTAGCAGATGAAATCAGATTAGATGATTATGTGATGAATTATTCTAAACCTCAAGGGGCGGAGCTTAGTGATTTAGCTCAAAAAGTAGGTAACCCTGTCGTTATATATAACCCAAAAGAGTTGCAGATGAATACAGCGTTTTCTAAAGCATTCTTATTAGATGAAGGAGGAAGTAAGGCTGGGCTGCCCGGTAATTATTTTTATATTGATGAATCTGTAGTAAATGCCGTGATTGAATATTCTGAAGATAAGGGGTATTCACCAATTCAAGAAAAGACGGATGAAGGATTATTCCTGTTTATACCATATAAAGATAACAACCCTCATGAGGTAGTTATGGGATTTTGTTTTGATAGTGAAATGATTATTCCTCAGGGAATTAAATATAAAACTAAAGTATATAAACTTAAACGATTCTATCCTCATGATGAAAAGACAGAGGATTTCTTCTTTGATTTAGTCAAAAACTCTTAACATCTTCATATCGTAAGACGTGGCATTATGCCACACCAATCAAACGTACACTTTAACACCTACATGGATGGTCTGGACCTAGACTTCCTGCGGGAGTACCACATGGAGCATGGGGAGGTGTTTGACGAATCATAAGGCAATGCAATAACATGGAACAGAAATTCAACAATAATCGATTGGACTTGCAGATACTTCGGGAGTTCTGCGAGCGGGAGGGTGAGGAGATCGTTTACCGCAAGGGTGACCAACTGGAACGCGAGGGTGACCCTGCACGGTGGTTTGCCTTCGTCACTGAAGGATGTTTCAAATATGTAAAATATGGCATGAGTGATGACAAGGCGCACATTACGTGGTTCTCGTTTGAGGGTGAATTTGTGTGCGACTACCCCACATTTCTCTATGACCGTCCGTCACAGGCTACAATTGAAGCCATGATGCCCAGCCGCGTACTGAGGGTTACGGGCCAGCAACTGGAACAATTCTTCAATCAAAACATGGAAACGATGAAACTACGAGCCATGATTGACGAGCACATTCTCAGCAAATTCCGTTCGCGCTATCTTGACCTCCATTGTACTACGCCCCGTGAACGCTATGAAATGTTGCTGCAACGCTGTCCTGGTATCATGGAGTTACTTGATTTGCAAGACATCGCCTCGTTCTTGAACGTCCATCCCAATACTGTCAGCAAAATACGGCGTGACATTACGTTTGGCGACAAATAATAGTCTATAACAGATTGAAACTCTCAACCTAAGTTGAGACATTCGCCCTCGGCATCAGATTTCCAGTCCTTGCCGAGGGCTATTTCGTGCCGTTTTTGTAACTTCGCGGCTCGGACTGACTCTCGGAGAAGGTTACAGCATGAAATGAATGCCCCGAACGCAATATTTCCGCGAAAACGTCGTATATATAATATA
>Ga0256404_1013805_pt1 | contig 10117 bp, 12 predicted proteins | sample RumenRJG_01DNA_FD_185990 | JGI IMG/M metagenome (GOLD analysis project Ga0256404, IMG submission 185990) | Bovine rumen microbial communities from Lethbridge, Alberta, Canada - RJG_01 | ecosystem: Host-associated > Mammals > Digestive system > Stomach > Rumen | place: Canada: Alberta | collected...
ATATTCCTGTACGTTGTATTAATGAATATCGTAATACTTTAACTCTATATACAAATGGGCAAGCAGTTTTTTTGACAGAATTAAAAGATTATCAAATTGCTACTTGTGAACCAGTTATTCAATCACGCAGACCAAATAATCGAATAGATAAAGTACGCCATATGTTTAATAAAAAAGAAAATTAAGTTACTATTTCGCTAAATTACAATTTATAGGGTAAAGATAATAGGAGCCGAAAGGCTCTTATTTTTATGCCTTTAAATCCTATTCACTTACAAAACTTTTCTTATTATATAAGTTATATCGTGTTCACTCTAAAAGGTTTGTTGTATTAAGAATGGTGTTGTGATAGACGCGTATCAAGGGGATGACAAATTCAAACCTGTAGAAAATGTTAGCAATGCCTATATATATTCTGATTCTAACTGCAGCTACTTTGTAAAACTATATCCATCAAACCAAAACACTAATATTTATGTTGTATCAAATGAAAAATATGATGTTGAAAAAAATGAATTGACAGATTTTTTAACATATTACGGATATAAATTTGCAAAGCTTGAAGATGATGCAGCATTAAAAGAATACAAATTTGATTTCTATGCATTAGCAAGAAAACAACAATTAGGAAATTTTTATATTTCTCCCGATTTAGTTAAACCGTTAAAAACAGGGATGAAAGCAATTAATAATAAAATGGCAAAAGACAATAAAAAAACATCAGTATTCCCATATACTCCGGATACGGAACCAATTGATTTGGATTGTGTGGATACTACAAGTTATTATGATGAAAATGCAAAAATTTCTATTATACAAAAAGAATATCGACTAAAACAAAAAGAAAATAAATATGTACACGCATACGAATATATTTTGACAAATAAAAATAACTCAAATGCTACGGTTACCGCTACAAGTGAACGACTTGCAGCTCTAAAAGATGTTACGACAGAATCATTTGTTGACTTAGACAGACTTGATATGATTGATACCGTAGGAACTTTCCCTCCGGTACTAATTATGACTGCAGGCACATCAGCTTTATTAAGTGTTCCTAACTGGGTAAGATTGGCTAAAATCACGGCAGAATCAAAAAGATTTTCAAACGCTTTGCCTGAAAATTACGAACTTAAACAACAGGCTGATATGAGAATTTTGGTTTTAAAATACAAAGATGACCCAAAACCTCTTAATTTCAATATAAAATTCGCAAACGGCGATGAACATAACATCACGTTCTAATAAAATTTGGTGAAATACAAAAGAGGATGTCCACGATACGTGAACATCCTTTTTTCAAACATTGTTTCAAACAATAATTTGTTGTATTATATTATTCAGGCTAAGTATTTAATATAAAGGATAAAATAGTATGAATAAAACAATAAAATTGGTTGTTGTAGCACTTGCAATGATTTTATGCACAACAATTTCAGCATATTCAGCAGAAAAAAACATATTATTAAAAACAACCTCGACCTGGGATAATGCAAAATATAAAAAATTGAAAATTAAAAAACCTGAAGTTTCGGTATTAAAAATTATCATAAATATTAATGAAGAATTACCTATGCATAAACATGATTTAGTTAATATTGCTTATGTAAAAAAGGGAACTTTAACGGTCATTACAGATGATAATAAAGAAATAACACTCCACGAAGGAGAGGTTTTGCCGGAATTAGTCGGGAAATATCATTATGGGAAAAATACAGGAAATGAGCCGGTTGAGCTTATTGTTTTCTATATCGGAGAAAAAGGAACTCCGCTATCGGTTAACAAATAATAGAATAACTCATTAGTAGTGATTTTATCAGTTAATAAGTTTATTGTATAATTCGTATATGGAAAAATTTAAAGCAATATACTGTGATTTTGATGGGACGATAACAAAAAAAGATTCCGTTAATGGTTTCTTTGAAATGTATGCTCCAAAAGAATGGACTCATTCAGAAAAACTTTGGATTGAAGGTAAAATTTCTTCCAGAGAAAATGCACTTACTCAAGTTGGGTTATTAAAAAATATTTCCCAAAAACAATTAGATGATTACATAAATTCAATTGAAATTGATGAATATTTCCTTGATTTTGTAGATTATACAAAATCAAAAAATATCAAATTGACAATTTTAAGTGACGGATTTGATATGTTTATTCAAAATGTTTTTAGACGTTATAATTTGGATATTCCCTACTATGCAAATAAGCTGACATATAAGAATGGTGAATTTAGTATTGAATTTCCATACTATAATGAAAACTGCGATAAAAAAGCCGGTATGTGCAAATGCCAAAAGGTTAAAGAAAATAGCTTTTGTTATATAGGTGATGGAACAAGTGATTTATGTATTGCATCAAAAGCAGATGTTCTTTTTGCTTCAAAAAATTTACATAAATATTGCGAAGAAAATAATATAAAACATACATATTTTACTTCTTTTCGTAACATTATAGAAATGTTATAAAAGGAGACTACAAGATATTTCAAAAAATTATTTTGTAATAATTAAGCAAAAAAATATTTATTTTGTTTTTTTTTAGCAGTATTATGAATAACAAGTGTAGTTTAAACAAATATTAAATGGGCAAAAATATGGTAATACAAGAAAATGAACTTTTAACATTAACAAAATTAAATAGCGAAAATGATACAGATATGACCAAACACTATGTATCAGATGAAGAATTAGCAAATATTGATAAAGAATATTGCACATATGGTGATAAAATTCATGCTGACTCTAATCCAAAAGTGTTTAGAGATTGTAATGGAGTTTTCATGTATGATTCTGAAGATACTCCATTTTTAGATTTAGAAATGTGGTTTGCATCTTGTAATTTAGGCTACAAAAATAAAAGAGTCAGAGATGCCGTTGTAGATCAAATAGATACTTTGCCGCAAATTTCTTCTCATTTTCAATATGATTACAAAGTTCTTTTATCAGAAAAAATTGCTAAAGCAAATATTGAAAGATTTGGAACAAAAGGTCGTGTACAATTTAATGTGGGCGGTTCACAAGTTATAGAGGATGCTCTGAAACTAATTAGAAACTATACTCACAAAAGCAGAATGTTTTCTTTTTATGGCGGTTTCCACGGAAGAACATTAGGTGCAAGCTGTTTAACAGCAGGATATAGATATAGAAAACCGTTCGGACATTTTTCAGAAGAAGCTCATTTTGTTCCGTACCCGTATTGTTTCAGATGCCCTTACGGAAAGAAATGTGATTCATGCAATTACTATTGTGTTCAACAATTAAGACGTGAATTTGAAGATAACTGTGCAGGTATTTACGACCACTCATCAAAAGAATGCGCAATGGGAGCGTTCTTTGTTGAGCCGGTTCAAGGTTCAGGCGGATATATCATACCTCCTGAAGGATATTTTAAAGAATTGAAAAAAGTTTTAGATGATTTTGGGGTTCTGTTTGTAGATGATGAAATCCAAATGGGATTTTACAGAACAGGTAAACTATGGGCTATTGAACATTTTGGTGTTAAACCCGATGTTATTACCTTTGGTAAGTCTTTAACAAACGGTCTTAATCCTCTTGGTGGTATGTGGGCAAAAGAAGAATTAATAAGCCCTGAAGTATGGCCAAACGGCAGAACTCACTCAACATTCTGCAATAACCCGATTGGTATGAGAGCCGGATATGAAGTTATGAAAATATTTGAAGACGGCGACTTTGAAAGAGAGGTTGCAAATAAAGGCAAATACTTCTTAGCCGGATTAAAAGATTTGGAAAAACGCCATAAACGTATCGGCCATGTTGACGGACTTGGTTTAGCATTAAGAATTGAATGTGTAACAGAAGACGGTTACACCCCTGATCCTGAATTACTTCATAATATTTTAGCCGAAGGTTTAAAAGGAGATCTAAGTTATAATGGTAAAAAATGCGGAATAATTCTTAATAAAGGAAGCCACTACAACAATACTATAACATTAGTTCCTGCTGTTACAATAACTTATGAAGAAATAGATATGGCTTTGGAATTGCTTGATCAATTATTTACGAGGTTGTCGTAGTGGCACACGATATTGACTTTGAGTTACTCCACACCGAAATTTCAAATATAAAAGACAAAAAAGCCGTTCTACTATTTCACGGACTGACCGGTAGTCCATTTGAAATGCGAAAATATGGAGATTTTTTATTTAAAAACGGCTATGACGTTTTTTGTTACTCATTCCCGGGACATGGCGAAAGAATTAGCGAAATTGAAATGGTCACTTGGAGTGATTGGTGTAATTTCGCTCAAGAAAAATATAATCTTTTAAGAAATAATTATAATCAATTTTTTGTATCGGGTTTGTGCTTGGGTGCAGCTATGGCAGTTTATTTGGCTGAAAACAATGATGACATTACAGGTATTGTTGCTCTTTCTACAACTTTGTTTTTAGATGGATTTTGCATTCCGTGGACAATATCTTTAATTGGTTTTGCACTAAGCACAATTGCAAGATTTTATTTTACTTTTCCGGAAGATGATTGTTTTGGAGTAAAAAATGAAAGAACAAGAAAAAGTTTGGCAAAAATTACAGCAAAAGCTGATATAGGAATGGATAATTATCCGCTTAATTGTGTGGATGGACTTTTAAGATTATCAAAAAATGTCCGGCTAAATCTTAAAAAAGTTAAATGTCCCGTTTTGTGTATTCATTCAAAATATGATAATTTATCAAGTCCTAAAAGTGCAAAAGTTGTCATAAACGGTATTTCTTCCGAAATTAAAGAATACGTCGAGCTTAATGACAGTTATCATATGGTTTTATATGATAATGAAAAGGAATTTGTTATGAATACAGCTATAAATTTTTTAAATAAACTTGCTGCGACTGAAGTTAAGAAAGAGGTTGTATGCGTATAGTTTTTTCTTTGGCAATTGTTGCAAATATATTATCAATAATAATCTTGCTAACAGGACTTATTTATAATTTTAAACAACCTAAAAATAAAGCAATTTTTGGATATTCTGTTGTCGGAAGTTTGCTTGCATACATTGTATTTTTGGGATTTGTTGTTATTTATTGGAGTTTTTCAAAACTTGACTTATATTGTTTTGTTTTAGCTTTATGCACAATTTCCCCATTTGTAATAGGCAAACTTGTCAGGTATGAAACGCTGAAAAAATATACTGTTCTTCAAATAATGTTTTTTACTATAAGTTTAATCACATTGATTTTGAAATAGCATATAGAAAATTAAATAAAATCCTGTATATTCAATAGCCTTAACACATTTGTATTGCTTCTTTAGGACATACGTGGCTGCAAAGAGAGCATCCTGCACATTGTTCTTTGTCAATACACAAACAGTTATTATCAAGACTTAGAGCATGATATTCAGATTCTGAGCATATTTTTGCACATTTTCCGCATTTTACACACTTCTCATTATCTATTGAAGGATAAAGGTGTGATTTTTTATTAAGTTTTTCGTGTGAAATAATTTTTGATACAGCAATATTCTTTAATTCAGAAATATCATTAAACCCTTTTGTTTCTAAATAATTTAAAAGTCCTGATTTTAAACTATCAATAATTCCATAACCGTTTAGCATAACTTCAGTACAAATTTGAACAACATCCGAACCAAGTGCAATGTACTGTGCAGCATCTTTCCAGGAAGAAATTCCACCCATACCAAGTATAGGTAAATTAGAATTTTGTCTTAATTGAGCGACACACCTAAAACCAATCGGTTTAACTGCTTCTCCTGATAACCCGCCATAGGTTGAATTTCCATCTATATTAAGAACCGGCTCCAAAGTGTCAAGATTAATCCCCATAAATCCTTGCACTGTATTAATTGCAGCGAACCCGTCTGCTCCGGCTCTTTCAACGGCATTAGCAATCCAGTTAATATTAGTCACATTAGGTGTTAGTTTTACAAAAACAGGTTTTGTTGCAACAGCTTTCACCCAAGCGGTTATAAGTGTGGAAATTTCCGCACTTGTCCCTATTGCCATACCAATATTTCTTTCCGGCATGCCATGCGGACAAGAAAAATTAAGTTCATAAGCATCTATTGGCGTATCATTTAATGTTTTTACAAGATCTTGCCATTTTTCACGCTCAGCAGGAGCCATAATACTTGCAATTATCACTTTTGTCGGATATTTTTCTTTTAAATATTTAATACCATCCACCCAATATTGAACAGTTTCGTGGCTCAATAATTCTATATTTTGCAAGCAAATCACTTTGCCTTTTTCTTTAATCGCTGCATAACGAGGACTTGCCTCAATCATCTCTAAATCATCCGGAGTTATTGTTTTTAATACAGCACCACCCCAACCCATTGCAAAAGCTTTGTCAATACTCTCAATTGACGCTGTCGGTGGGGCAGAAGCCAACAAAAACGGATTTTCAAACTCTATACCTAATATTGATGTATTTAAAGTAGCCATTTATTAATTCCTCAATTTCATTTTTGAATTGTTATTTATCTTTTAAAAGCCTTTATGCCTTAATAATATATGTGATTAATCATATTACTTGAAATTTTTTTATATAACTAAGATAATAATTCAATAAGAGGTAAATGTAAATAATAAATGATATTTATAAATTATAATAAGACGCTTAAAAGTTGGTTATGTAATCCTCAAATAGCGGCAAAAATAGAAAAATAGTAATAGAAGGAGAAAAAATATGTTAAAAAAGATTTTATCATTTAGTATAGCAATATTACTTTTGATTGGAGCTAATTTAACGACAGAAGCAAAAAATTTAAATAACAAATGGGATAAAGTTTTTTCAAAATCAGAAAAAGTTGATATTCAAAAAGTCGAATTTAAAAACAGATTTGGGATTACACTTGTCGGAGATTTATACACTCCAAAGACTATGAATAAAAATGATAAACTTCCTGCTATCGCAATTTCTGGGCCTTTTGGTGCTGTTAAAGAACAATCGTCCGGACTTTATGCACAAACTTTAGCAGAACGCGGGTTTATTACTCTTGCGTTTGATCCTTCTTATACCGGTGAAAGCTCCGGAACTCCACGAAACGTTGCAAGTCCTGATATAAACACAGAGGATTTTTCTGCTGCGGTTGATTTTTTAAGTAATTACAAAAATGTAGATTCTGATAAAATCGGCATTTTAGGTATTTGCGGATTTGGCGGATTTGCAATCAATGCAGCCGCAATTGATACCCGAATTAAAGCAACTACTGCTGTTACAATGTACGACATGACAAGAGTTTCTGCAAAGGGATATAACGATTCAGTTGACGAAAATGCACGATATGAGATGAAACAAAATCTTAATAAACAAAGAACACAAGATTTTAAAAATGGCAAATATCTTGGAGCAGATGGCTTACCTGAAAAATTAACAGGCAACGAACCTCAATTTGTGAAAGATTATTGGGGATATTATAAGACTAAAAGAGGTTTTCACGCTCGCTCAATCAATTCAAACGGCAAATGGAATATGACTTCATCTTTATCTTTAATAAATCAACCGATTTTACAATATTCATCTGAAATCAGAACACCTGTTTTAATCGTACATGGCGAAAATGCCCACTCAAGATATTTTGGAGAAGATGCTTTTAAAAAATTAAAAGGTGACAATAAAGAATTATTTATAGTAAAAGGTGCAAACCACGTTGATTTATATGATTGCGGAGATAAAAACGCAATCCCGTTTGATAAAATCGAAAGTTTTTATAATAAATATCTAAAATAAGAGGAGAATAAAATGAGTAAAAAAGTTTTAATAATATCTACAAGTTTAAGAAATAATGCTAATTCTGAAATACTTGCACACGAAACCGAAAGAGGTGCATTAGATGCAGGACACAAAGTTGAGTTTGTAACTTTAAAAGATAAAGTAATCAATTTCTGCAAAGGTTGTCTTGCTTGTCAAAAATTAGGTAAATGTGTAATAAATGACGATGCAAATGAAATAACTCTAAAAATGAAAGATGCTGATGTTATAGTTTGGGCAACTCCTGTTTATTATTATGAAATGTCAGGACAAATGAAAACACTTATCGATAGGGCAAATTCACTTTTTGCAACAGGAAAAAATTTTACTGAAACCTATGTTATCACTACATCTGCTGATTCTTCAAAAGGTGTCGTCCAAACTGTTTTGAATGGTGTAAAAGGCTGGATTGCTTGTTTTAGCGATTTAGAATTAAAAGGATACTTGGAAGCAGGCGGACTTAACGACCCAAATGATGTTCAAAACCACAAAGATCTGTTAGAAAAAGCTTATAATATGGGAAAGAATATATAACTTTGTAATTAAACACATAACTTATCAATAAAATATCAGTAACATTGAGAATGAATTATCAGAGAGTTTAAGAGTTTATATCAGTTAGTCTTGAAGTTCTTCCCCGAAAAATTAAAAAGTTTGAGAATTCTTCCCCCTCGCTTTTAATGTGATGTATTTTTATCAACTTTTGACAAGGGGTAATATATTTAGTTGCGCAAAGTAAAAATTTATCTTTGCTTTATGCACTCATTTGTTGCATCATTCCATACTCCACCAAAATCAACGCATCTTTGTATTCCTACAACTTTATCAACGGTTGGTATGTAAAATGAAAATTTAAAGAATATTACTTGTAGGATTAGTAAAATCAGTAGCAATGGTATTTTGAATTTATTTGATAATTTTGCCCAAAATACATAGATAAAACTTACCAGTAATATAAGTGTTAAAAGCAAAAATAAGAATATTTGCACATCAAAATTTTCTGTAATAATCGATGTTAAAGCAATAATTAAACCGTGAAATCCTAATATTGCGGAATTAACAAGAAATAATATTGCCAAAATTACATAGGTAATTATTTGAAATATTTTTACAATATTTTCGCTCATAAGCTTATATTATACTATTTTTTATAATCAGGCAATAAGTCGTGCATAAGAATTGAACAATCGCAGTACGGGTATTTTCTGCCTCGTTCTCGACCTAATCTGTTTACACTTGATTAATTTATGAATATAATAAATTTATGCTAAACAAAGTTGATAAATGTTTTTGATAACTATTGCAGTCCTTATAATTAGCTTAGTGTTGCCTATTCTACTAATAGTTATACTTCTAAATTTGAACATTGAATGTCTGTTTGAAATTATATTCGTATGTACTGTTATCAATTACGTATTTATAGTCCCAATACTATATATTATACTGATTATTACTTTTATAATGAAAGTAATGGCAAAAAACAAACACAAAAAAGATTGGTTGATAATTTTATTTAACCTAATTACAATTTTATTATTTGGGTATATTTATTTGGCATTGTAGATAGCTGCTATAACTCTTTAATTTTAATATAATAAACAATATTTTTTATCATATAACCATTTACCATGTCTGTCCTTACATTCTTGCTCAGATTTTACACAAAAACCTTGATCTTTTTCCTCGCATCGATTTCGGATATAATCCCAGCAATAACCTTTATCAAGACAAGAATCTATATTTGACAAATTGGTATTTGAAATAAAATATCCATTTAATAAAAATAATGATATGACAAGAGTTAAAATTACAAATAGTACTTTCATATTCGTATAATACATTATTAATATTTATCTGGCAAACCATTTGGTCTTAATATATCTATTAAAATTTCACAAGCTTCGTTCGGATTCATTTTTCCTTGTTCGCGGCCGTATTTATTAGCTTCCATATCACGATTAGCATCTTCAATTTGTTCAATTAAATCAGCCCCTTCAAAAAGAACTTTTCGTGTACCTCCCTCAAGTTCTCTTAATAAACTTATGGCTTCAGCTAAAACTTCCCCAGCTCCACCTCGTTGTGTAGCTTGACAATTTGCTTTTGAATGGAAATATTTATCCGCATTAATAGTATCTGCACTTACCATATCATTATAATTCCTTGCAAAATCGCCTGCCGCATTGTCCCATGTAGCAGCCTCATCGAGTATCTTTTGACAAGTATCTTCGTATAATTTACCTGCTCTTGTTTTTATTTTACTAAATAACTCTTTAATCATATTTTTGATATTATTTTGTAATCTTTTTGCTTCATCAACTAAATTAGCAAATTGTGTTGGTAAATCATCAAGACAATCACAAGGTTCTTCATTCTCGCTTGGTTCAGGAG
>Ga0256404_1013806_pt1 | contig 10116 bp, 6 predicted proteins | sample RumenRJG_01DNA_FD_185990 | JGI IMG/M metagenome (GOLD analysis project Ga0256404, IMG submission 185990) | Bovine rumen microbial communities from Lethbridge, Alberta, Canada - RJG_01 | ecosystem: Host-associated > Mammals > Digestive system > Stomach > Rumen | place: Canada: Alberta | collected...
TATAATTCATATTAGAGCACCTTCCTGTAGTTTGTATTACTAACTTTCGCTTCGTCAGTATTTACATTCTACATCGAGGTGTTCTTTTTTGCAACCTTCATATTTTATTTTCTACAGGAAGCTCCTTTATATGATATTATACCCCATTGATTCTCAAAATGCAATAGTTTTTGGAGATTTCATGCTGTTTTTTAGCAGAAAATTTTATTGGGTCTAAAAATGCATTTGATTTGCTAATACATTTATTGTATATAATAGTTTTCATAATGAGAAAGATAATATTATTCTTATTGCAGACGTTATGACATGTTAGAATTGTTTGATATCGGGATTGACTTTTGTTCTATTGTACTGTATAATTATTATAAACCTGCGCATAATGGAATATAGATCGCATTATAAACCTGCGTATTCAGGAACTGATAGGCAAATTAAAACCTGCGTATTATGGAATGAGGCGTTATTATGATACTAAAACGAAAAATGTACGACAAGCTGCTGACTCTCAAAAACGAGCTGAACGGCAAAAAAGCCTTTCTTATCGAGGGGGCAAGACGTATTGGAAAGTCGACGATATGTGAGGAATTTGGCAAAAATGAATATAAAAGTTATATCCTTATCGACTTCGCCAAGTGTCCCGATGAGGTCAAGGACTATTTCGTCAAGCACATGAACGATCTCGATACGTTCTTCATGCTTTTATCCACTTACTATGGCGTGAAACTGTATGAGCGTGAGTCGCTTATCATTTTTGACGAGGTGCAGATGTACCCGAAAGCGAGAGAGTGCGTCAAGTACCTTGTTGCCGACGGCAGATACGATTATATCGAAACAGGTTCGCTTATTTCTATAAAGGAGAACGTCAAGGACATTGTAATTCCGTCTGAGGAACGACATATTAGTATGTATCCGCTGGATTTCGAGGAGTTCTGTGATGCGCTGGGCGAGGAGCAGATATGCGGGTATATTCGCAAGTGTTTTGCCGACAGGACACCTCTTGAAAACGAGCTGCACCATAAGGCGATGCTTCTGTTCAAGCAATATATGCTTGTGGGCGGTATGCCGCAGAGTGTTCTTGCATTCCTTGAAAGCCGTAAGGACTTCGACAAGTCTGATGTTGAGAAGCGTGATATTCTTGCGCTGTACAGAAGTGACATCATGAAGATTGACAACAAGTACAGGAGCAAAGTCCTCACCATATTCGACCAGATACCGGGGCTGCTCTCTCAGCACGAAAAGCGTGTCGTTTTTAATGATGTTGCGGCAGGCAGTAAAGCCGAGCAGTACGAGGAAACTTTCTTCTGGCTGTCTGATTCGATGATTTCCAACGAGTGTTTCCTGTGCAATGACCCTAATGTTGGGCTGTCGATCAACGAGAACAGAGCGTATGTGAAATGCTATCTCGGCGACACGGGACTGCTCGTTAGCCACGCCTTTGATGAGAACGAACTGCTGGAAGATGAAGTCTACAAGCAGATTCTCGGTGACAAGCTGAACATGAATGAGGGTATGCTCTATGAGAACGCTATCGCTCAGATGCTGACGTCAAATGGTCACAAGCTGTATTTCTACACACACTACAATGCCGAAAAGCATCGCAACGATATAGAGATTGACTTCCTAATATCCAACAACAGCAAGCTGAAATACAAGATGTATCCGATCGAAGTCAAGTCGGGGAAGAAGTATTCTATCGAGTCGCTGAAACGCTTCAAGGAAAAATACAAAGCTCGGATAGGCGAGTGCTATGTGATACATCCGCGCAATCTCAGCTTAAAAGATGACATCATCTGCATACCACCGTATATGACAATTTGTTTGTAATACCCATAATATATTTTGTAATAAAAAGCTCCCTGCCTGATAGATTTTCAGGCAGAGAGATTTTTTATCATCAGGTTATTTGAGAAAAAATGTATCTTGGTTTAGGACATTAAGGAGCATAAGGTGTACCTGTTATGGCAAAGTATCCGTTTTCATACAGAGCAAATACTATTGCTCCGCCGTCCTCTTAATTTGAAATTCTGCTTGAGCGTTTTGTTTTTTTACACTGTTTTTAATTCTTGATCGCTCATTTTAAATTTCACCGCCTTTATTTTAAATATTGCTACCATTTTTTTATTTTGTCAAGGAAAAATTAAAACTCTTTTTGGAGTTTTTAATCGTATTTTAAAGTTTAATGTGAATTTCTCTTTTGCAAATCTAAACGCAAGTTTGTAAAATTAAAAGCTAAAAATCTTTGAGTTTAAGTTTACATTCAAGCGTATAAAAAACTAACTGTCCAAAAAAACGGCTGACAAACTCAGAACTATGTGATATAATGGTGTTGTAAAGACAGAACCGGAGTATAAGTTTTCAACATGTATAGTCGCACAAAGGAGTTGGTATTATGCTGAATAAGGATTATGTTTCAACTGAAGTTAATAACATCTTTTCGATGCTTGATGCCGGGGAACTGCCCGAGACACATAGCTATCTCGCAAGTATAATGGACAGTGACGGCTTTGTTACAGAAGAGCCATTTGCAATAGCTACTAATCTTGTGAACTGCGATAAACCGCAGAAACTGCCTGATTATCTTATTGAATTTATAACCGAGCTGTACGAGTCGGAAATAGAAAATGGCAATGCAAAAGCAATGAACGATCTTGGTGCGCAGTATTATGATGGCATCCGCGGATTTGAGCAGAGCTTTGAAAAGGCTATTTACTACTATGATATGGCAGCAGAGAATGGAAGCCGTCAGGCTCAGGAGAATCTTGGATACTGTTATTATTACGGTAGAAATATGGATGTGCCTGATTACGAAAAGGCATTTCAGTATTTTGCTCTCGGAGCTTTTGACGGTCATCTGATCTCGCTGTATAAGATAGGTGATATGTATCTTAACGGATACTATGTTAAGAAAAACGAAAATGAAGCCTTTATAATCTATATGCGTTGCCTTGAAACAATGACTGACGAGGCTGCGCCAATCGTTGCAGGTCCTGTGTATCTTCGCCTCGGAAAGATGTTCCTTTATGGAATCGGTACAGAGAAGAATGCAAAGAACGCGCTCGTATGCTATCAGAAAGCGGAAGCGTATCTGTTTGATATGGTAGTAAAAGGCGACTACATGTATAAAAAGAGCCTTGATGGTGCAATTGCTGGACAGGACAAGGCTAGGCAGCAGCTGAAGGGCGAGCTGCCAGACTATGAGTGGAACTTTGACTAATCGCGCTGGAATAGAACTATGTAATAGGTTATAACGCTTCGGTATATCTGTTGATTGGCATAACGAAAAGGAGGCTTAAATGAAATACATCGAGACCGGTTTTCGCAGCTTGTATAAAAGATTTGCTGTCTTTGAGCTGAATGAGAATATACTGAAGTGCCTTGAAGTATTTCCTAGAAAAGACGAGGCGAACTGCATTATCGTTTATGGGTATATCGACCACGAGGCTGGAATGACGCTGGAATTGCTTTGCGCGGGCAAGCAGAATGGCAAAGAACTTGAGATGTTTGACGGTGATGACGAACGCAGAGCTGTCGCACGAATCGAAGGCGTTAAAGACCTTGAGTTTACTGTTCTCGGTGACGATGAGTGGCTAATGCAAAAGCACAGCAAGAAAATCGAAATGCTCAGCGGTTACAGCGTGAACGAGGAAATCGAGACCAGCCGCAGTTTTACATTCCTTGACGGCTGTCGTCACGAATTCTTCCCCGATGATATAATGGTCGTAATTCTCAAAGACGATTTTGAACCCGAAGGATGCTGGGTCAATATTTTCGGGCTTGGTGAGCGTTGTTTCATCGGAAGACTGCTTAGCGAACCGAATCAGGATTTTGGTTGCCACATAGGCGATGAAATCAAATTCTATGCACAGAAACAGGACGATGATTCTGTAATGTGCTTTTCAGACGGAACACCGCTAAATAGGTATTCCGCCGAAGACCTTGAAGATGGTCAGATGCTTAGAGACGCTGTTGCAAAATTCAAAGAAGAGCAGAATGAGATCAATCTTTACAGGCTGCTCAATCTGCTTTGCGATAGCTATGTCTGGGTGCCGTGCACCGCAGTAATGGACAAGCAGGACGAAGAAAAAATACAGAAGATGTTCGAAGACGCAGGCGGCGATACCGATAAGATAATCGGGGAGACTTTCACGACCTCGGAAAGCGTAAGATTGATACCTGATATCCTGCAAAACGGCAACGAGTTTTTCTTCCCGATATTTTCAAGCGCCGAGGAAATGGGGGAGTACGGCGAGCATTTTTCAAAGGTGCAGAAGCATATGCTTGAAGCAATGACGCTCGCCCGGAATAACGAGAAAAACATCTCTGGTATGGTGCTCGATGCATTCAGCGGTCAGTTCGTAATAAATACTGATTTGATGAAGCTGATCTGGGAAATGCAATCAAAAGTTGAACATGGAGACTAAGGTGGGCTGCGCACTAGGAGAAATGATTGAAAATGGAGACGCCTTTACGCATAGACGAGCAGATCATGAACAGCGATAGAGCTATCTGCCGCCATCTTGATAGTATAGAATCAACTCCAGCGGGCGAGATATCTCAGGATATTCTCTCGCATCTCCGTCATTTTGTCGAACATATTATGCTAAAGATCTACGCCAATGGAGATGATATTGAGGATACGCAGGACAATATTAAAAAAGCGAGAGGATTTATTAAAAGTCAAATGAAATATAAGCATTTGGCACGTCTTTATAAATTCGTGGTGGTATCTGCATCACATCGAACTTTAGCAGAAGAAAATGCTTATCGATTAATGCTTAAGTATTATGAATATCTTCTGAGAATAAAGAATTATCTTCGGGATAATTATTCTATGGAAGTTCTCCATAATCTTGAAAAGTTTCCCATTGAAATAGATGATAGCTATAAAGAATACTATGAGAAGATAGCTGAGAAAATTGATATATATCCTACTCCTGTAAGAGAAGGATTTCGATTTGACCGGTTTTATATCCAATCAATAAAGCCATTCTTTGTAAACGGGAAAGTATACTATGAAGTGGCGTTCATACCGGCAAATGATAAAGCAAGCAAAACTGATCGGATCATTGCATTTACAGATATTGAATTATCCGATTATTACGCAGTAAGATTTGCGATAGCCGATAATTCGATTAAAATCTTTGATAAAACGATGCCTATACGAGTAATTGTTAATTGGGAAGTAAATATTCGTCCTTGTGAATTCGGTAATTTTGCAAGGATTATCTACAAGAACGCTCCGAAGCTATCAAAAGCAGAACAGCAACATTTATCACAATATCTCACTGATACTGGAACAAATTTATCCGAACTTCTTGATATTCCAGATGAAGCCTTTGTTGATTTACGCAGTAGAATCGTTCCAAATTCAAAATCAAAGTTTTTCTTTGATATTCTGGATTATTGCAGAGAGCTTTTACGAAATCAAAGCCCAGGAGCTAATATCCTTAAGTATCTATTATTTCATATGACAAATAGGATAATAAAAGCACAATACAAGGAGCAATGGAAATGGGATTATTATAATGGTTGTTGGGAATACGTAGGTCAAAACTCTTTGCTTTCTGATCTTTATTTAGCAAATGAATGTATACCTTTTGATAATATGCCATTTTGTTCTGCTCTTAGAAAACACGTTCCGAGCATTTCTGATATATTTGATTGCTTTGAGATATCGGGACGAGAACATGAGATTATTGCTTGGTTTATCAGGCATAATACAGAACAAAAAGGTATTCTTTTCACAAAATTAGAAAAGAGTGATGACGGGAAATATAAATTATTGGATTTTGAAGATGTTGAAAGCCTTGTAAAAACTTATAATCAGCGTCTTTATCATAATTCGATTCAACAAGCACGCAAACTTATCATCAAAAACGGTTTTATTTTCATAGAAGGCTACAAAGAAGATACCATATCCATTATACAGACAATAATGAGTTTAACAACTTCTGGAATAGACAACTATTTAAATACAGCAAAACACTGGATAGAAACGCAAGATCAAAGTAATGTTTCGGAAGAGAAAAAAGCAGCATTGATAAATATGTTTGATAAATCTAAAGTTGCTCTAATCTACGGTGCAGCTGGAACCGGAAAAACGACATTGATCAATTATATTTCAACATTTTTCAAGGACCACTCTCGGTTGTACTTAGCTCACACAAATCCAGCGGTAAACAATTTGAAAAGAAAAGTGAGCGCATCATCAAAATGCAATTTTATGACTATCACCAAATTTAATAATCCGTATGCTAAAGATGTAAAAAGAGATTATGATATTCTTATAATTGATGAGTGCAGTACAGTAAGTAATAAGAGAATGAAGGAACTACTTGAACTTGCTCAGTATAAGCTTTTGATATTAGTTGGAGATATTTATCAGATCGAATCTATCGAATTCGGCAACTGGTTTTATGCTGTAAAAGCCTTTATTCCGGGAACATCGGTCTGTGAGCTAAAAACACCTTTCAGAACTGAAAGCCAGCTATTATTAAATCTGTGGGATAATGTCAGAAAAATGCTGGGTAATAACGAAGAAAGTGATGTTCTTGACAGATTGCAAGCAGGTGAGTTTTCGGCTGAACTGGATACATCAATATTTACTTCTGCGGCAGAAAATGAAATAATTCTTTGCTTAAACTATGGAGGACTTTACGGTATTAATAATATCAATCATTTCATGCAAGAGAACAATAGTGGTAAAGAAATCTATCGTGGTATACAAAGATATAAGGTAGGTGATCCTATTCTGTTCAATGATGCTGCCGATTCGTTTTTTAGCAATGATGAAGACGAAGTTCCTGTTATTCATAATAACATGAAAGCGAAAATCGTGGATTTTGTTGTTTTGAACGTAGGTCAAGTAAATGAGTCAATTCAATTTGACATTGAGCTTGATAAACCGCTTATGGAATTGAACATGGAGAATCGTAATTTCACTATCATAGGAACAAATCAGGAAGGGAACGCTATTATTCGCTTTGAAGTTTTCAAAAATAAAAGTACTGACGAAGACGATGATGGAACTTCCAAAGCAACAGTACCTTTCCAGATAGCTTATGCCGTCTCAATTCATAAAGCACAGGGTTTGGAATATGACTCTGTTAAAATAGTTATAACTGATGAAATAGATGAACTTATAACTCATAGCATATTCTATACTGCAATTACTCGTGCTAAGAAAAGATTGAAAATCTATTGGTCTAAATCTGTTGAACAGAAGATACTTGAAAGAATTAAGCCTATTGATAACAGTCAGGATATCGCATTGTTAAAAAATGAAATAGGATGATATAAAAAATGGGTAAGTATCATTAGAGTGTAAGAAGAGTTCACATTTTGCAAGAAGTGTGGCTCTTTTTTGCTTTCAATTATTACTTTAAGGTAAATCATAGCAAAAAAGAATTTGACAAATTTCGAAAGAATCTGCGGTTTAATTACCCTTTGAAATAGGTATATAGTTTTTATCGTTTCAAGGAGGTTTTCATTATGAAATACGCCGGCAGATAAGAAAGACTTTTTATATTTCTATTAATCGTATATATATGATATTCTCCATAATATGAGTCACCTCTTGCTGATGAAAGCTGATACGAGCGTTACGCAATCCGACGCCCTCACAGTAATACTTGTAAGGGTACTCAAAACACTTGCGTCCCTTGACATCGTAATGCTTGGCTTCGCTGAATAAAAGGCGTTTTCAATGCAAAAACAGTGTTTTGCGCCGCATCCTCTCCAGCTTAGTAACGGAGAGTATTTACTATATCATTGTGTTATGGTATACTGATAATACCAGATTGGAGGTGAAACACAAATGTCAAAGTTTACTGATGATGAAATAAGAGCAATGCCAAAAATTACATTAAAAATAGCAGGAGATTATCTTGGTATATCTCCGATGGCTGTTGGACTTGGAATGAGGAACGATAAGCTTCCGATAGGTTTTGCGGTTCATAACGATGATCGCTATACTGATAGTTGGTCATATGCGATCATTGCTGAGAGGCTAATTGCATATAAGCATGGAAAGATAACAGGAATACAGGTGGAAAGTATAAATAAGAACCTTGAAACTATCATAGAAAAGTTTACTGAGATGAAAAGTGATCTCGATTTTTTATTAAGAAGCGAAGACGAATAAAGGAGCTGACAGCACAAAGAAAAGAATATTACAAACAAGCAGATGCTATGATCGAAGAATTAATGTCATTTTATGATAAGGTGGCTGATTATCTGGTAATGGAGGAGGCGAGTGATTTGAAATACAAAGAAATAAAAACATCAAGAATACAGCTATATGATGAACTTTGGAAAATTGGAACAACAAGACTTGCTGAAAAGTATAATACTCCTTACACAAAGCTAAGAGAGGTTCTCCAAAAGGCAAGTATACCGATTCCAAGTTCGGCGTATTGGACATATTTGAATATGGGTTATACTGATAAGGCAGTCAAAATTCCACTCCCGGATTCCGAGATAAATGAAGTGATTATATATGTACGAGACCCCCCCAATACATATTCGGAATCGAAAAGCATAATTAAAGCAAGTATTAAGAATGCAGCGACAAAGCCAGATGCACAAGGCGATGAAAGCGCAGCTGAGCCCGATGGATCCAGTGTACAAGAAAATATTGAAAATGGAAGAATCGATACAAATATGTACAGACGGGAGGATCTGTATTCTGAGGTCTGGAAAATGCCTGTTACGAAGGTTGCAGAGAAATATGGAGTTTCAGATAATGCAATAAGAAAAGTCTGCAGGCGTATGAATATTCCTCTTCCTACATTGGGATACTGGGCTAAAAAATATGCAGGACAGCAAATGGATATACCGCCGCTGCCCGCAGAATGCAAAATATCAGTGATTAGTCGAACGAAAGAAGCTGATCATAATAGCGACAAGAAACGGATACTGGCTGATAACGAGCTGTGTTTTTTGTCTGCTGAAGAAAGAACCAAGGTTTCTGCAGCAGTTGAACAGATATCAATCACACCCAACGAGAAATTGCATAAGTTAGCTGCTATATTTAAGAATACAGCAAATAAATGGTTTTGCAGCAAAGGTTATAGCAGCCTTACTTTTGGACGTTTGACAAATTGGGAGAAAAGTAAAATAGAGATCCCGAGTATGTGCAAAGAAATATTTCCAGAATCAGTTTCGAGGGTTGCTGAAATCATTAGTGTTTTGTTTAAGTACATTGAAGCTCTTGGTGGAACAGTAAATGATTATACGTCAGTAACTGTCCGTGGTGAGACAATAGACATTTATGTTTCAGAGGGAAGCAAGAGTATATCGCATGTCCTTACTCCAAAGGAACAGAAACTTATGGAGGAGTATCATGAAAGAAATAAGATATATCGCTATGAATCAGAACCCAGTATAAGAAAGTATGATAAAATCTCTACAGGAAGATTAAAGATAAAGGTTGGTAGTGAAAAAGTGCTGCATGAATCATCGAATAATCTTATCGAAAAGAATCTTGGAAAGCTGTTGATAATGATATATGAAGAATCAGAACAGATCAAGCTCGACAGAAAAGCCAAAGAGGAAGCTGAAAGAAAGAGGCTGGAAGAAGAGCGTCTGGCTAGGGAGAGACGAAGGTTATATGATGATGAATGTGACCAACTGCAAAAGTTGCTTAATGAATCAGAAGACTATGAGATTGCCTGCAAAATAAGGCGATATGTTCAAGCTGTTGAAGAAAGCACGGAAGAATTGTCAGACAAACAGATCAGATGGATTGAATGGGCTAAGAAAAAGGCTGATTGGTATGATCCGACAATTATGACTGAAGATGAATTCCTGGGAATCAGAAAACATAGCGATGATAGCGTCCCACGCAAGAAATATGGGTTTTGGTAATCAAAAATCAGAACTATTCCATTTCGTTTGGCTTTGCGATTCATCCTTACCTTTTAGCACAGAAAGAAATGAACATATACTATGTAATAAAAATCTCCCTGTCTGATAGGTGATCAGGCAGGGAGATTATTGGTGTCCGGCTCAAGCAGGTGGATAATATATGAGTTCTCAAGAATAGAGAGCCAGCTTTTGATTGTGGGCTGTGAAACACCTAACTGCTTTGCAATGCTGTCCATAGAGAGCAGCTGA
>Ga0256404_1013807_pt1 | contig 10115 bp, 9 predicted proteins | sample RumenRJG_01DNA_FD_185990 | JGI IMG/M metagenome (GOLD analysis project Ga0256404, IMG submission 185990) | Bovine rumen microbial communities from Lethbridge, Alberta, Canada - RJG_01 | ecosystem: Host-associated > Mammals > Digestive system > Stomach > Rumen | place: Canada: Alberta | collected...
GAAAGTTCAGCTATACGACTGATCATACCATTTATGTGATGTCTAAAAACTTTGCGGTTGATATGATTGAGAATTATCATCAAATGTATGGACTTAAGAGGTTTATTTTTCGACTTCCCACGATATATTTATGGTCGCCAATAGATCATTATTATGTAGACGGTACGATTCGAAAAATAGGATATCGAATTCTGATTGATAAAGCAATTGCTGGTGAAGAAATTGAGGTATGGGGAGATCCTTCAAGAAAAAAGGATATGGTTTATGTGAAGGATTTCTGTCAAATGCTGTATAAGGCATTATTTGTGGATAGGACGGAAGGGTATTATAATGTCGGGACAGGTGTTGGAACTACCCTGCTTGAGCAAATAGAAGGAATAGTTGAAGTATTTGGAGCGGACGAAAAGAAGTCCAATCTAGTTATGAGACCGGATAAACCAAATGCTCCGCAATACATTATGGATATAACTGCGGCAGTGGAGGAACTTGGCTATTGTCCTCGGTATGATTATCTTTCAATGCTAAGAGATTTTAAATTGGAAATGGAAAAAAATGAAAAGGTTTAAAAAAATACTTACTGTATTCAATCGTAAGCAACGGTTGCAGTTAGTAAGATTGACGATAATCATTCTCATAGATGCGTTGTTTGAATTGCTTGGTGTGTCTATCATTGTTCCATTTATCGATATGATTTCAAATCCAGAGCAAATGATGGATTATCCTATTGTAAAAGAGCTGATAGGGCAGATGCAGTTGCAATGGACTAGTTTTATTATCGTTGTATGTATAGGAATCGCTATTATTTACGTACTCAAAAATATAATCCTAATATATGTATGCAATGAGCAGTTCAAGTTTACTTATCATGGACAACGTGATTTGGGTAATTATTTCATGCGATTATACTTAGAGGAGGATTATTCGTTCCATTTAAAACACAATAGTGCTGAACTGATGCGTGATATCTCAAATGATACAAGTATGTTTTATTCTACAGTTCTTGCATATTTGCAACTTATTACAGAGTCGTTTATTTGCCTTGTATTAGTGGCATATTTACTTTACAAAGATACATTAATAACCATAGGTGTGGCTGCAATTTTAGCATTTATCTTTATGCTTTTTATGAAGAGATATAAAAAGACTCTTGAACGTCTTGGAAATGAAAGACGACTGTATACCTTTAAGATGACACAAGCGATGCAGCAGGGGTTTGGAGGAATAAAAGAGATTAAAGTGGCTGGTACAGAAGATTACTTCCAGAAGGACTTTTCAGAGGCAAACCGTATGTTTACGGATGCTTTATGCAAGAATCTTTTTTTGAACTCTCTTCCAAAACCGATTATGGAAGCGTTATGTATTGCCGTTGTAATGTTTATTTTGGTTATTAAATTGATTTCCGGATCTGAGCCAACGAGTTTTGTGCCTACTCTAGCAGTATTTGCTGTGGCGGCATTTCGGTTATTGCCATCTGTGAATAAAATGGCAAGTTATGTCGGAACCATCATGCATAGTGGCGTTGTTGTAGATGAGATGTGTCGACGCGTCCAAAAGACAAAGAGTTTAGAGAACAAGAAGAAAATAGATAACAGCGCAAAAATTGATTTTGACAATAGAATAACAGTAAATAATTTGACATTTCAATACCCAGAGTCAGAGGTTCCGGTATTAGAAAATGTTAATCTTACCATACGCAAGAATGAAGCAGTGGCATTTGTAGGGAAGTCTGGAGCAGGCAAGACAACGTTGGTTGATTTGATATTAGGACTTCTTGAACCATTCAAAGGGTCTGTAGAAGTTGATGATAGAAGTATTCTTGGGGTTGCTAGTAACTGGCAATCTAAAATAGGGTATATTCCGCAAAATATTTATATGCTAGATGATAGTATTCGTAATAACATCACTTTTGGCAAAGAGGATTATGACGATGAGACTATATGGAAAGCGTTGCAGGAAGCACAGCTAGATGAATTTGTAAAGAAACTTCCAGATGGCTTGGATACTATTATAGGAGAACAGGGGGATAGGCTTTCAGGAGGGCAGAGACAACGAATTGGTATTGCAAGGGCTTTGGTCCGTAAACCAGAATTGCTAGTATTAGATGAAGCTACATCGGCGCTTGATGCAGAAACAGAAAAAGCAGTTATGGACTCGATAGACCATTTGCATGGCAAGGTAACTATGATTATTATTGCACATAGATTATCCACAATCGAGAAATGTGATTCTACATATAGAGTGGAGAATAAAACGGTAATTAGAGAATGATTAAGAGGACAGAAGATATAAATGAGATGGTATCTGTTGTTATTCCCGCATATAATCACGAGCGATTTATTGTTGATTGTTTAGAAAGCGTAAAGGATCAGACATACAAGGAAATAGAATTAATTGTTTGTGACGATAATTCACATGATGCAACATACCGGCTGGCGGTAGATTGGTGCAGACAGAATCAGAATAGATTTGTTAATTGCTGTATTCTGAAGAATGATACTAATCAAGGCGTGACTAAGAATATCAATCGGATGGTTGAGTTGGCGAAAGGGGATTATATCAAAATATTAGCCTCTGACGACATGCTTCTTCCAAATGGAATAAATGATTTGGTTTTAGTGATGAGGCGTGAGCACTGTGATTTGGTATATGCGAATGCAATTAAGATTAAAGCAGACACAGGAAAAGCAGTGCAAGACGAAGATAAAATGGGATTTGTTTTTCGGAAAGCACCCAAATATGGTGCACATCCGTTTGAAGAGTTATATGATTGGAACTTTATTCCGGCGTTTACTGTATTGTTAAGAAGAGATTGTATAACAAAATATGGGAAGTTTTCCGAAACGAGCACATATGAGGATTGGGAGTATTGGCTCCGGATGGCATCTAGGGGGGCAAGCTTTTGCTATGCAAATAGTACGGTTGCTTATTATCGAATAAATGAAAAATCAGCTTCACATTTCATGCGTACAGAAGAAGAAAAGAAGAGATTTGTATTAATTGTTTCGGAATTAGAAGAAATGCTGCAAGAATATGCGTGCTACACGTCCAAAAACATGGATGGATTCTGGAATAACACTCTAAGTACTGCGTTGCATCAACATAATGACCTGGTTATTAAAGAGTGTATCGATAAAGCAAGTCATATAAGGTTTTTCCAAAGAATAAAACTGTTACTCTATAGAATGAACTTATATGATATAACAATTGAGAAAATAAAATACCTACAAAATTATTTCGAAAAGTAAAGAGAGGATTGAAAATCAATGAAGCAGGAAAAAAAGTATTTAGATAATCATAAAAAAACTTGGTTAAAAAAATGGAAAATGAAGGATGCAGAGGAAAAATATCTGTATGATTTGATTTTTAAATATGGTTGTCTTGTTTCTGAGAATGGCGAAATACTTACGGAGAATAAATTAATAAATGAATCAATAAAAGAACATTATGGTGATAAGGATTTTTGGAATGGCGTATCGACATATTCCATATCACAATATTTTCCATCTGTATCGGAAAAAGTAAAAGTGTTTATGGATAGTCAAATTATACCATTTGTTAGTAAAGATACGGAAATGTTTTCAATGGCGTGCGGAAGCGGAGAAAATGAATTCTATTTAGCGGATAGAGTAAAACTAATAGATGGTTATGAGTATTCTGAGAAGATGGTAAGGACAGCGACTGAGCAAGCAAATAAACTTGGAATAGAGAATACTAAATTCAACCAAGCAAATGCAGCAAATTGTAGATTTAACAAAGTGTATGATGCGGGTATGAGTTTTGCACTGTTTGCTTATCTAGATGATGAGGCGGCAATTTTTGCAAGTCAAAACCTAGCAGATTCTATTAAAACTGGTGGCAAACTATATTTGAGAGACACGGTGAATGTGTGTGGTGAGGATATGGTTTATTTATTTAATTATGCTAATGGTTTTGAGTCGCAGTATAGAAGTTATGATAATTATATGAAGTTGCTTAGAGAAGCAGGGCTGAAACTTGAGTACGAAGAAGTAGCAAATGTATCTTTTATTTGCGGAAAAGAGTTTCATTTGCTTAATAGCGTTTGGAGAAAATGATGAAAAACATATTGATATGCGTGTCTGTTGGGGATTCGTTTCAAAGAACAAAATATATCTTGTCAACAATAGTTAGTCAGAAAAGAACAAAATTTCATCTTTTGGTGGTAGGAAGAAAAAAGAGTATTACTTCATATGATGAGATGTTTGGCATCTTAAATTTTTCATCTAATTTAATGTCTTGCAAGTTGGAACTACATGAAAAGGATGAAGGTGAGTTTTATTATTACTGTTATGCAAATGAGTATGCAAGAAACAGAGGGTGCAAATATGTATGCTTTTTGCCAAAGGGAACGGCGCTTTATGATGATAAAACAATTCATAAATTAGATAAGTCTATTTGGTTTCGTTCTATAGGAAAATCTATATTATATGATGAAACTAAAAATCGAGTAACGATAAATGATTTTGAAAGTATTTCACACGGTGTCATTTTGAGAAGAGTACGTGGAAAGAAGCGGTTTAATAGTTTTGCAAAAGTGACAGGTCAGTATGCTATAGAAAAAAGAAAACATATGAAAAAAGGGAATATTCATCTACTGTTTATCGTGAACTCATTTTCAACTTGGCCGTCGTTGCAAACATTGTACGAAGCTGCAAAAACAAATGAAAGAGTTGTAGTGGATTTGGTTCATGCCAGTTCAACGCATATTAACGAAAATGTTGAATCAAAACGAGCTGAGTTGGAGGTATTTAAACGCGCTGGATATGACATTGTTGATAGTTCGGATTATGACGTGAATGTAAGGCGACCGGACATAGCAATATATTGTTTGCCGTATTCTACATTAGATTATGGATATAATGCAGATGAAATAATAAAAACTGTCCCAAGACTTGTTTATATTCCATATGGACCACAGTTAAATACGAATTGGGAGGAGTTGCTAAGATTACGTTATAGAACCGCAATGCTGTTCTTGGCTTGGAAGGTAATATACTCTGACATTTCTGAAACAAAAGAGGCAAGGTATAATGTTTGGGGAAATGGAAACAATATAGTTTCTTTAGGTACACCAAGGATGGATTTGGTAAGTGCATTGCAGAAGAATTCATATCCGGAGTACGCATCTAGAATATTAAACTTGGCGCGTGGAAGGAAAATCATACTCTGGAATACGCATCATTCAATAAATTCAGAGGGCCATTCGTTCAGCTCTTGGAAAGAAATGGGTGAAGACTTGCTAGAATACTTCGCAAAAGAAACAGATGTGTTTGTAGTGTGGCGTCCCCATCCGTATTTTGATGGAGCATTAAGAAAATATTTGGGTGAAGAAAGTTATCATTCATTCAGAAAACGAATAGAAGAAATAGAAAACATTTACTTAGATGACGAGCCTAGTTATTTGGAGTCGTTTTCGGTGTCAGATATAATGGTGTCTGACGCGTCATCCATGGCTAAAGAGTTTTTATATACCGGGAAACCGGTGATTGTCACTGTTCCAGGGATGGAGGTAATAAGGAATATTGAGCCATATAATTGCTTGTATATATGTGACAAATCAATACGTACAATCGAGTGTATTAATAGGCTTTTGAGTCAAAACGATGAGAAGAAAGGTGCAAGAGAAACATATTTGCGTGACATAATGCGAGATGATGGTGAGCGAATAGGAACTAGAATATTGAATTATTTAATATCAGAATATGATTATGATTTACTACGGGGAAATGATGAGTGATTTAGTTTTTTTATTTGATTTAGACTCTACAATTACAAAAAAAGAAATCTTACCTACTATTTCTGAAAAATTCAAAGTATCTAAAGAACTACAAAGTATAACGGAAAAAACCATGTCAGGTGAGATTCCTTTTAAGCAGAGTTTTCTTAAACGAGTAGATTTACTAAAAGGTCTTCCGGTCAATCAGGTTAGAGAATGTATTCGAGATATAGAAACGAATGAGCTTCTTGTAGAATTTATAAGAGAATACAAGGAGAGGTGCTACATTGTTACTGGAAATCTTGATGTTTGGATTGAGGGTTTAGTGCATAGAATTGGAATGCAGAATCATTTGTTCTGCTCGAAAGGAATTGTAACTGATGGAAAGCTAAGTCAGGTAAGCATCGTGCTGGACAAGGGAAGTGTTATACAACAGATGAATGTGCCATACGTGGCTGTAGGGGATGGCAACAACGATGCTGAAATGATTGGAAATGCAAAAATAGGGATTGGATACGGTGGTGTTAGAACGATTGCGCCTGCAGTATTGGATTGTGCTACACATGCATTTTATGATGAGATGAAATTGGTTGAGTTTTTGAGGCGGTTGGTATAAATGGATATTTCGAGAACAGTAGTAATAGGGTGTGCCGGAATGGGAAATCGGCTTGGCATGGGGACAACAAAAGCCTTGGTAGAAGTTGAAGGGAAATCGTTGATTATTAGACATCTAGAGATGCTTCAAGAAGAAAAAGATGTGCGTATAGTAGTGGGGTATCAAGCTGAAAAAGTGATTGAAGTGGTGAAGGCATACCGTAAAGACGTTACATTTGTTTTTAATCATGATTATAGAAGCACGGGGACAGGGGCAAGTGTGGCTTTAGCAGCCGAGTATGCGAATGACTATGTACTTTCAATCGATGGAGATTTGTTGGTTCATCCAGGGGATATGAAATGCATCCTCCGAACGGAGGGAGAATTTGTTGGTGGTAATCCCATAACGTCAGATGACCCATGGATGCTTCAAACGGATGTTCAGGGGGGGCGTGAGAATGTGGTCGCCTTCTCCAAATGTGTCGGAAACTATGAATGGAATGGTATTGTGCAAATGCAAGCAACGAAGTTTAGCGGTGGAAGGGGACATGTGTTTCATCTTATAGAACCACAGCTTCCAATTAGATTTATGAAGATTAGAACTAGGGAAATAGATACCGCGGAAGACTATGAACGTGCGTGCGAGTGGGTGAAGAATGGATTTAGGGATTGAACAAATGAGTAAAGGGAAGATTGATAGTTTGACGATAGGTGTACTGGGGGGAGCTGGAACTAGAGCAACCGTTTATATGTTCAAACAATATGCCGATGTTTTTGAAGCAAAAAAAGAATGGGATAGACCAAGACTAATTATAGATAATAGGTGCACTATGCCAAGTCGTGTGCGGGCTGTGTTGTATGGGGAAAAACGGGAGCAACTAATTGACGAAATGACTGAATCGTTGGAAGCGTTACACAAAAATGGTTGTAATCAATTGTTGATAGGTTGCAACACGGCACATGTATTTCTTCCGGATGTGATAGAAAGAAAACCTGAATTGCAAAATTGTATTGTTAGTATTATCGAAGAAGCCGCCAAGGCCGTTTCTTCTAGCACGACCACACGTGAAGTTGGGGTTTTAGCTAGTGAGGGAACAATAGAATCTGGTATATATCAAAAAGTTTTTTTAAAATATGGATTATCTTGTAATGCTCCTTCAAGAAAAGAGTATGGTTATATACGAGATTGCATAGAGGCTGTAAAATGCAATCAGATTAATGAAGAGGTCGTAGATGCATTTAAACAGCTAATTAGCAAATATCCTATTTGTGTTTTGGGGTGCACGGAACTACCTATTTTGTGGGATACATGCTCAGATGAATTAGGTGGAATTCAAGTGATAGATCCTGTCAGAGTTGCTTTTGAGAATATAAAAGCGCAGTGGGGCTAGGTAAAACACGACAATTACCTTGTGTTAGACAAGATATGTTATAATATATTAGTTTATATTTTTTGGAGAAAGGTGTGTATTAATGCAAACCATCAAATATACATTTCAGCCACATGGCGATGATAGAGGACAATTGGTATCTCTCGAAGAATTTAAGGATATTCCGTTTCGTATAAAGCGTGTTTATTATATGTACGATACAGTGCCGGATGTGGTACGGGGACATCATGCGCATAAAGCTTTGCAACAAATCTTGGTGTGTGTGAGTGGAAGTTGTAAAATTCGCTTGGATAATGGTAAAGAAAAGAAAGTAGTCGCGTTGGAAAAACCATACGAAGGACTTTATGTTGCAAATAATATGTGGAGAGAAATGTTTGATTTTGCACCAGGTACAGTCCTTATGGTATTTGCATCAGAATTGTATGATGAATCAGATTATATTCGTGACTATGATGAGTTTTTGGAATTTGTGAAAAATGAATCAGAGGATAGAGAACAAACTAGTTAGCATTTCGCCAGAGCTGTATACATGGTTTGGCTACATGAAACCGACCTTATCTCATCGCTATCAAAATAAGAGTATAGAGACACTTGATTCCTATGTTGAGAGAAAGAATTGCAGAGAGCATCTAGTGGAACCTATAACGCGTAGGATGGTGTATAAACCAGCATATTATGCAGGGAAAGAAGCCGCGGAGTGTGAGGTGATTTGCCCCAAAATCTGTGTAACTGAAATAAAGGATATATATGTGCACGGTGGGTCAGGGTTTATGATTGATGGAGAAACGGTGATAAGCGATCGGTTTGAAGTTAACACCAATAATCGAGTTCTATATAAGGCTGGTTCTGTTATAGCAGGTAATGCAAAAAGCATCGTGCTTGAAATAGGCGATACAAGCGATCACGTTTCTGTAGCAATTAATCTATGTGGGGTGGCTGCAAATAACTATTATCACTTCACGATTGAGATTGCATCGCGAATGGCGTATATAGAAGAATTAGGGATTGATAGAGAAGTTCCGGTATTGCTAGATGAGGTGATTAGCGATTATCCTAGTTATTTGGCACTTTTGAAATATGTATTAAGAGAGAGAAAGGTAATCTTTGTTAAATCAGGGGATACAGTTTTAGTTGATAGGTTATATTACCCATCGATGAATACCTATCTGCCGTTTAATCTCAAACATAAACGGATGAAAGAATTAGCAGATAACGTCGTGGCAAAATCCGGTTTATTATTTCTTCGGAGATGTACTGCAAGTATAGTCTCCGACAATAAGTGGAGAGGGAAAAGAGTATTCATTTCAAGAAAAAATGCTGAAATAAAGAGAGTCCTAAATGAGGACGAAATAAAAAAAGTGTTTGAAAAGTTTGGATTTATAACAATATATCCGGAAGAGTATAGTTTTGAAGAACAGGTTCAGATATTTCGAACTGCTTCTATTGTTGTTGGAGCAAGTGGAGCCGGTTTTACGAATCTTGTGTATGCTACGCCACAGTTGACGTTTGGTTGTATTATTCCAGAAGAATATGGGTTTTGTGTTTATTCTACTATTGCACATATGGTCGGATGTAAGATCTTGTTTTTGAATGAGTCTGTAAAAAAACGTACACGTTTTATATCTTCCGATCAAACGATAGTAGATTTAAATAGATGCAACGACTATGTTTCAGAATTAATAGCTTTAAGTAGAAAGAAGTAATATATGATGAATAAAATGACAATACCTTTTGTGGACTTGAAACCTATGCATGATGAATTACGTCAGGAATTAGATGCGGCTTATAATCGTGTAATGGATAAAAGTATCTTCATACAAGGAGAAGAATGCAGCAGATTTGAAGAAGAGTTTGCGACTTATTGTGGTGCTGAGTACTGTGTTGGGGTGGCAACGGGATTGGATGCGCTATATTTGATTTTGCGAGCTATGGAAATCGGGGTTGGAGATGAAGTGATTGTTCCGTCCAACACATACATTGCGACAGCACTAGCGGTTTCCTATACAGGTGCAACACCTGTATTTGTAGAGCCTACACTTGAAACTTATAATATCGATGTAACAAGAATAGAGGAAGCGATAACTGAAAAGACCAAAGCCATCATCGCTGTACACCTTCAAGGCAGACCTGCGGATATGGACGAGGTGAATCGAATTGCTCAAAAGCATGGATTGAGGGTGATAGAAGATGCGGCACAAGCACATGGCGCCATGTATAAAGGGAAAAAAGTAGGAACACTCTCCGACGCGGCTGGATTTAGTTTTTATCCGGGTAAAAATCTAGGAGCGTTAGGCGATGCTGGTTGCGTAGTGACGAACAGCAAGGAACTTGCTGATAAAGTACGGTATTTAGGAAACTACGGTTCTGACTACAAATATCATCATATCTATAAAGGA
>Ga0256404_1013808_pt1 | contig 10114 bp, 9 predicted proteins | sample RumenRJG_01DNA_FD_185990 | JGI IMG/M metagenome (GOLD analysis project Ga0256404, IMG submission 185990) | Bovine rumen microbial communities from Lethbridge, Alberta, Canada - RJG_01 | ecosystem: Host-associated > Mammals > Digestive system > Stomach > Rumen | place: Canada: Alberta | collected...
CTGCCTCCCGAGGAAGCTCCTGGGATATAAGACTCCGGATGAGATCTTCGAAGAGGAAATTGACCGAATCTACCAGGCTGCTGCCTAGCGGAGGGTGTCCAACTTGTTATTGCAATTTACGAAAAAACATTTTTATAAATTACATAAATGTTAAGCCCTTTATCCGGTTTCAGGAAGAAAGAATCTGTAATAGAGTCATAACATTTTCTTATGTTTCATGGCAGCGCACTGAAACGCAGAAACCACAATAACAAAACATTCGCACCTGCTGTTTGAGGCTGCATGGTTTATCCGACTTTAAAACGGCCGGAGATAAGCAGGAGCCGCTTCATCTGTTTTTCCAAAGCTGGCCCCGCTCTTCAGTCATTATTTTTTACTGTGAATTCTTTCGCAGACACGCTGTCAGAAAACGTGCAAAATCTTTTGCAGCGGCACCCGCTGTCGGAGAAATGGCATAGCCGATGATCCTGCTCGCCGCAGGCTTTATGGGAAGAACCACAATACTCTGCGGCACTGTCAGCGATTCAAGACTGAGCCTGGGCACCGCAGTGGCACCCAGACCGCGGAGCACCATCTGAAGCAGCGTGTTGTCGTCATCAGCCGTGATACTGATGATCTTTTCCGGCTGAATTTCAAGCGTTTCGTTCAGTTCGTGATAAAACGAGGATTCTATAAAAGAAGAGCCACGGAAATCCTGAGCCGAAGCATAATCCCTGTTTTCAGGAGCCTGATGTCTGAGGAATACTGCATAAAACGGGTCTTCCACAAGCGCTTTCCAGCGGCAGCCTCGGCAGGCGTCCTTGACTCCGAGAGCCAGATCAATTTCACCCGATTTCAGCATCTGCGCAAGATGGACAGTGTCTATCCGCAGATCAAAGGAGACGGCGGGGCAGCGTCTGCGGTATTCACCGATGTACAGAGGCAGCAGGTTGTTGCAGATGCTTGAAAAGGCACCAATGCGAATCGTCTTTTTCTCGGCTGGCGCAAGACGCGCCGCCTCGCGTCTAAGACGACTAACAGCCTTGTCCACATCAGACAGAAAAGGCAGCAGGCTTTTTCCGTCGGCAGTGAGGGCAACGCCCCGGTGATCCCGTCTGAGCACTTTAACTCCAAGTTCTCCCTCAAGGGCGTTCATCATCTGTGTAATTGCAGGCTGCGTGCAGTTCAGCTCGTCAACAGCAGCACTGAAACTGCCGAGACGCAGAACCGTCAGCATGGCGTGAATTTTCCGGCTGTCCATAAATGGCCTCCATAATAGTTTCTTATATTTTATTATAATGATATCCTTATGGGGTTCAAGAGCGCCGCTGTCATTTTTACTGGTGAAACGCAGCAGCCGAAAATGTCTCTGCATAAAAAAAGCTGCCGCACTCCCGGACGGGAACGAGGCAGCTTTTTCTGTTTTTCAATTGCCAGCTGTCAGATCTGGCAGGGATGCCCTGCTACGCCTCTACGCTGACTTCCTTTGCAGACTCCCAGAGGCCGTGCAGGTTGCAGTAGGAAACAGCAACAAGGGTGCCGCTTTCCTTCAGCTTCACGGTCAGGCAGCCTTTCGGCTCTACAGCCATATCGCCGTGAACGTCAAACTTCAGTTCGCCCAGCTCAACGGCAAACTTGCTGGAAGCACCTTTGAAATAAAGTCTGATCCATTCAATGTGATGCTCAGGGGTGTTGGGATGGGCAATTTCCCTGCCGACGCAGAGTTTCACGCAGACGCTCTCACCGGCTTTGACGCTCTCGGGGGCCTCAATCACAGGAACGTGCTTCTCGCCTTTCCAGTCACCGCTCTGAATAAGATCTCCAATTTTCATTTGTATAAACCTCCTCTGCAGGTATATTCCTTTTTCCGCCGGTCTAATTATGACCAACTGAGTCTATTATAACCCGATCATTCTGTTTGTGAAGCCCCGGAGGCATTATAAATATGAACAAATATGACTATTTTAGTTATTTTTTGAATCCAATTATTTCCGGGTCCTCAGGTTCAGCTGAAAAAAACTGCGGAACGGAAAGTTCTCCGCTCCGCAGCCTGCTGCGCTACTGATGCAGTGACCTGATCTGCTCCCACAAGTCCTTTTCACGGGAAGATATGTCTTTCGGCACTGAAATCTGAATGCGGGCATACAGATCGCCGCGGAGATTGGTACCGCGCATCGGCAGCCCTTTTCCGTGCAGGCGCAGCCGCGTGCCGCTCTGCGCACCGGCGGGGACTTTGACTTTTACAGAACCGTCCGGTGTGGACACTTCTGCGGTGCCGCCGAGTACGGCATCCCACGGGGTTACGCTGACTGTGGTGTTCAGGTCATAGCCTGAAATCTCAAAACGGGGGTCTGTGTCAATGTGCACTGTCACATACAGGTCGCCGTTTTCGCCGCCGTTCCAGCCCGGCGCACCCTGTCCGCGCAGTTTCAGACGCGAGCCTTCGCGGATTCCGCGGGGCAGATTGACTTCGATGGTGCGGCTGCCGCTTCCGCTGTTGATTGTCATGCGGCGCGTTGTCGGCGCGTGCATCACGTCATCCAGTGACAGTGTGATCCGGACTTCACTGTCCTCGCCGCGGGCCGTGCGCGCGCGGGCACGGGTTCTGCCGCCGAAAAGATCTTCGGCATCAAATGCACCGGAGCCAGCGCCTCCAGCCATGTTTCCGAAAATGGTCCTGAAAAAGTCGCTGAATCCGCGGCCGTCATCGCTGCCGAACTCCATATGCACATGGCCTCCGCCGGGAAAGCCTTCAAAGCCCTGGAAACCTCCCTGCCCCCCGAACTGCTGTCCGGCCTGCCAGTTGGGACCGAGTGCATCGTATTTGCGGCGTTTCTCGGGATCGTGCAGCACTTCATAGGCTTCGTTGACGTCTTTGTACTTCTGCTCGGCGCCGGGTTCTTTGTTGACGTCGGGATGATATTTTTTTGCGAGTTTACGATAGGCGCTTTTAATTTCCTGATCTGAGGCGGTCTTTGAGACGCCAAGGATCTCATAATAATCTTTATAGGCTACGCTCATTGTGATACACCTCCAATGGCAAACTCAGCCTCTTAATGTTTAACCAAAGCTGACCATATTATATATTACTGACTTTTCTTTGTCCATAGCAAAAGAAATAAAACAGACCGGGGGAAAATATTGTTTCCCGGTTTTATAATTTATATTTGGACAGACTCCGCGTCATGCGTTAGAATAGATGCAGAGGCGGGTGATTTTATGGAATTCTGGAAGATCAACGGCAACGGAAACGATTTTATCACAGTCAGCGCGCTGACAGAACACATAAATGACGCAGAACTGTCGGCCCTTGCGCGCCGTCTCTGCCGCCGCCGTGCCTCTATCGGTGCTGACGGGCTTCTGGTTCTCGAGCCGTCGGACCGCGCCAATTTCAAAATGCGCCTTTTCAACGCGGACGGCTCTGAGGCTGAAATGTGCGGCAACGGAGCCCGCTGCATTGCCCGCTATGCTTACGACCGCGGCATTGCGCCTGCGGAGATGACTTTTGAAACGCTGGCCGGAATCATGCATGCCCGCGTTGATAAAAAATACGTTGAAGTGGATCTGGGTACGGTTTCCTTTGATAAAGGCTGGGCCGACCGCCCGCTGTCAGCCGGCGGGACGGAATTCCGCACCTGTTTTCTGTGGGTCGGGGTGCCGCATCTGGTCATCTTTCTGAACGACGATCTTTCCCGCGAAGAAAAGACAGAAATCGGCCGGAAATTCCGTAACGCCTTCGACCTGTTCCCAGAAGGAACCAATGTTACGTTTGCTCATCCCTCAGGGCGGGGGGAAATTGAAGCTGTCACGTATGAACGTGGCGTAGAGGCGCTGACCGACTCGTGCGGCACAGGCTGCGCCGCGTCAGCCCTTTCGGCGCACATGGTGCTGCGCATGGCAAGTCCCATTGATGTTTACAACCCGGGCGGCATGAACCGCATTGTTTTCAGCCGCCTGGACGAACAGCGCTTTCACGTTGTTCTCGGCGGTACAACCGCTGTATCGGCGCGGGGTGAAACCGGCCCTGATGCCTGAAGAGCACATAAAAAAATCCGCAGAGAAGGAGGAGAAGAGTTCATGAAAAAGGACAGACGCGAGCTTTCAAAGGACGAGCAGGCACTGCTGAGAGACGAACCTCTGCCGCCCGCAGACGATGAAATGATCGTCGACGACGACTGGGCAGAGTTCCGCAAGCTGAGCCCGGAAGAGCAGAAATGGGCTCTGATCCAGCTTCAGCTTGACCGCGAACAGAAATATATGGAAAATATTTCCACATCTGAATAGCACCGCCGCAAGCGGGCCGAATCGTTCCGGCCCGCTTGCGGTGTCTTTGTTTAAAAAGTCGGGAGTCATCAAAATGAGACATTTTCTGAACGCCTGCAGGAATTCCTGTGACGGATTTCTCGCGCTGCTGCACGAACGGGCCTTCTGTCAGGAGCTGCTGCTTCTGTGTGTCGCTCTGCCTGCGGCCATGCTGAAAGGCGGCCTGCCGGCCCTGCTGGCTGTGCTGCCCTGGGGGCTTCTGGTTCTTGCCGCTGAAGCTCTGAACACCGGCATCGAAAAAACGGTCGATCTTGTCACCAGCGAGTGGAAACCACTGGCAAAGACCGCAAAGGATGCCGGCAGTTTCGCCTGCGGCGCCGCCATTGCCGCTTTTATCATTGTGTGCGTGCGCACACTGCTGTTTTAACCCTGCTTTTTTCAGAAGGACTCTATCATCACCGGCCGGATGTCCGGAGGCCGGGCTGTTTCTGAACAGCCCGCTCCGGTTCAGCCGCCGGAACAGCAGAGCTTACGAAAATTCCTGGAAAAACCGGACCGGCCGCATCAGAGTCCTGTTTTCCTCTTTGGCCATATAAAAGCCGCGGCCCTGCGCCGCACTGTGGACAGCCGCACCGGACGGCAGCTCTGTTCCGGATGGATCGTGAAAGTAGAGGGGGATTCATGACACTCAGCGTCATTTTCAAAATTATGGGCGGCGTAGGGCTTTTTCTGTACGGCATGAAGCTGATGAGCGATGCGCTGCAGGATCTGGCCGGCGACCGCATGCGCGAGCTGATCGCCTCACTGACCAGCACTCCTGTAAAAGGCGTGCTGATCGGCGCTCTGGTCACCATGGTCATACAGTCAAGCTCCGCTACCACCGTCATGACAGTGAGCTTCGTGCAGGTCGGCATGATGACGCTGCGGCAGGCTCTCGGCGTGATCATGGGGGCCAACATCGGAACCACCATCACAGCCCAGCTCGTTGCGTTCAACGTCAAAGAACTGGCTCTTCCCATACTGGGCATCGGAATGGTGCTTGCCGTGTTCTGCCGTTCACGGCGGAACAGGTACATCGGAAACGGCCTTTTTGGTTTCGGGCTGCTGTTTGTCGGCATGAGTACCATGGAAAATGCCGTTTCGTTTCTCGCCGGCAACAAAGAGTTTTTCCTGCGCTTCGCGGCTCACCCCATGCTGTGCGTTGCTGCCGGAACCCTGCTCACTATGGTCGTGCAGTCAAGCTCCGCCACAGTCGGGCTCACCATCGCCATGGCTGTCCAGGGACTGCTGCCTCTCCAGTCTGCTGTGGCCATCCTCCTCGGCGACAACCTCGGCACCACTGTCACCGCCGTTATCGCTTCGCTCGGCTCCAACCGCGCCGCAAAACAGACCGCTGCGGGGCATGTGCTTTTTAACTTTATCGGCGTGCTGATCTTTCTGCCTCTGCTGAAGCCGTTCACCGCGCTGGCAGCAGGAACCTCGTCAAACATCGCGCGCCAGCTTGCCAATGCCCATACCATTTTCAACGTGGCAAACACGCTGCTGCAGCTGCCCTTCATCAACCAGCTTGCGCGGCTCATCCAGTTTCTCATCCCCGGCCGGCAGACTACTGCTGCAGACAGGGCGCGCTTTCTCGATGAAAAACTTCTGCACACCTCTCCCGCCGCAGCCGTCACCGCCGTGCGCAGCGAACTGCTTGAAATGGGCAGCATGACGCTGGGCATGATGGATCTTGTGAAAAAAGCCTTCGGGCAGAACGACCTGACGGCCCCCGCCCTTCTTCTGCAGACTGAAAACGATCTGAACGACCTGACGCGGCGGATTTCAGCTTACTCGGCCAAGCTCTGGCAGCATCACATTTCAGGCGCCCTTTCCACTCTGCTGGAATCTTACGTCAACGGCTCCAGCGATCTGGAACGCATCGGCGACCATACGCAGAACATGATGGAACTTTTTGAGTTTCTCTCGGAACACCGGCTCAGCCTTTCTGAACAGGCCTTGTCCGAATTCATGCAAATGTTCGATCACGTGCGCAGAATGCTGAACGCATCGCTTGAAGCCCTTAGAACCGAACAGGTAAGCATCGCCCAGCAGGTGACAGAAATTATGGAACCCCAGACAGACCAGATGGAAAAGACATTCCGCCACAGGCACATTCTGCGGCTTAACGGCGGTGAATGCTTGCCTGCCGCCGGCGTCATCTTTGCCGATATGCTCTCCAACCTGGAACGTATCGGCGACCACTGCACCAACGTGGCAGAAATCGTTCTGGCCCGCGCCGGATTCAGCACCGGCGCCGAAACGCCCAAGACGTTCGACGATTAGCGGAACTGGGACACTTATTTATAAAAAATTTAGTTTACATTAAAATAAGGCTGTCTAATGATCGTTGAGACAGCCTTATTGCTATTCTATAATGTAATTTCATCAAAAAAATAGATTTACATCAAATGCAACTTTAAAGCAGGCAAAATAGAGAAATGGGAGTGCCTAGATGTAGCCATTCGTTAAACAATTGTATGAATTAGATAACGAAGAAAGCTGACATCCACCGCAAATGTCAAACTTGTACCGAACCCCGTCAATAAACTTCAACAAAGCCAAACGCAACAGCATCAAGGGGAATCCTCTTATGCTCAAGAAGCGGGAAACGCCATACAAAACAGTGTAGATACTGCAATAAACCAAGCAATTTGAGGAAACTTCCCTTATATACAGGTGCCTGATCTGCCGATGAATGAATTTCGAAACAGGCCCAAACAAGACATGTAAGTTTCATTTCTGGCGGCCCCATGGTGCACCGCTTTCATATACTAGTGTGCAGATAGATGTTTTACCATCGCAGTCCTAAGCAGGAGATAATCGAGAATATATCACTGATGCAGTATCTATCATATAGCGCTCAGAAAAGTCCCTTAGAAGCTACCACATCTAGATAGAAAATTTGACTCTGCCTCAGAGAGCGTGAAACAAACGAGCTCATCCGCAAATACCTGCCTACGGGACCAAATTCCAGAATGTATCTAACAAAGAAGAATTACAAAGCGTTTGAACACTCATTCTCGAAAATTTTTCGGAATTCGGGTCTATGAAGTAGTTTTTTAATTTACCTGCCGCAATCGATTTAGCGATCTATAAGCAAAAACATCTCTTTAAGAGATATAAAGCAAATCCATTTATCTCTCAAAACGCAATAACAGTTTTGAGAAAATTTCACATTTACACTATAGCAAACAACCATAGTAGACCGTCACTAAAGAAGCACTTTAAACTCCTTATAAAGATTGGGCTTATATTCAATCCCTATTCCAGGAACTTCCGGCAAAGTAGCATAGCCATCTATAATTTCTACTTTATCTCCAAAGCCGCCAAAGGGTTGAAATACATCTGGGTAACATTCGTTGCCGCCAAGCTGGAGACCTGCGGCAATATTCAGGCAAAATTGATGCCCTCCATGTGGTACGCAGCGTCTTGGGGTCCATCCCATTGTATCCATCATTTTCAGAGTTTTCATAAACTCCGTCAGTCCATACGCAAGTCCACAGTCCATCTGAATAAAATCACGCTGTGAGCGCATTCCCCCATACCTTAGCAAATTACGTATGTCCTGCATAGAAAACAAATTTTCGCCTGTGGCAATAGGAGCATAATATTCACTCGCAACGACAGCGTTTAATTGATAATCTAATGGATCGCCAGGTTCTTCATACCACATCAAATTATAATCCTGCATAGCATGTGCATAAGCTAATGCATTTTCAAGGGATAAACGGCCATTTGCGTCAACACAGACACTGCTGCCATCGCCAACTAGTTTAATAACCGCTTCAATTCTTTCCATATCTTCCTTCAGTGAGGCCCCTGCAATCTTTATTTTTACTTTTGTAAATCCTCGATCAAGGTAAGATTTAATTTCGTCTTTTAAAGCTTCAATACTTTTTCCAGGGTAATAGTAACCGCCAGCTGCATAGGTAAAGACTTTTCTGTCATACTTTCCACTGTTATAAGTGTCGCTAAGATATTTCCAGAGAGGCTTTTCTTCGATTTTTGCCACTGCGTCCCATAGTGCCATTTCAATTGCGCCAACCGCATGAGCGCGATCGCCGTGTCCACCTGGTTTTTCGTTTGTCATCATAATCTTAGAAATTTTTTCCGGTGAAAAATTCGTACCTTTATCATTCAAAACATCCACTGGGTTAGCCTTCATAATGCGAGGGATCAAACGTTCGCGAATAATGTTGCTTTGTGCGTAACGGCCAATTGAGTTAAACCCCAAACCGACGACAGGCTTGCCATCACGTACAACGTCAGTGATGACAGCTACTATGCTTCCTGTCATTTCGCTGAAACTGATGACAGAATTACTGATACTGGAACTAAAGGGAATTTTCTTTTCTCTGATTTCAACAATTTTCATTTTAATATCTCCTTCTCGACATTTGTTATTTTGCAAGGCCTGGCAGGAAAAGCGCAATTTGCGGAATATATGTAACAAGGAACAACACAACAAGCAGGCCTAACATAAAGGGCCAGACATTTTTTACTATCTTTGTCAGTGATAATCCCGTGATGCTTTCTGCCACAAAGAGATCCACGCCCACGGGAGGTGTAATTGTGCCAATTGCAAGGTTTACAATCATGATTACGCCAAAAAGAATTTTATTTATTCCCAACGACTCAATAATTGGCACAAGGATCGGGGAAAGAATAATTACCGCCGGTGAAGCGTTCATAAAAATGCCCACGACAAGAAGCAGGATGTTAATCAACAGCAGCAAAACATAGGGATTATTTGACAGCAGAAGAAAACTTGTTGCGATCTTCTGCGGAACATGGTTCATCGTGATAATCCAACTCAGAAGTCCCGCCGCGTTCATGATAAACATGACAACCGCCGTGGATTTAATCGAGTCCATGATTATCTCAGGCAGGTCTTTGATTTTAAGCTCCCGGTAGACAAAACCGCTAACCAAAAGAGCATATACAACAGACACAGCAGCTGCCTCTGTAGCAGTAAAGACTCCGCCGTAGATACCGCCGATAATAATGACAGGCGTTAAAAGGCCCCAAAAGCTATTACAAAAAGTGCTGAAGACTTCTTTGATCGTAGCTCGTTGGGTCCGAATGTACCCTTTCTTTTTTGCCTTAAAATAAATGATGACCATAATGGACAGCCCCATCAGAATTCCAGGGATTACCGCTGCCATAAATGCGTCACCAACGGAAACTCCCGCGGCAATGCAATACAAAACCATGCTGACGCTGGGAGGAATGACAATTCCAGTTGTGCCGGCCGCAGCACAGACCGCCGCTGAAAATTCGGTATCATAACCATTTTTTTCCATTTCGGGAATCAGGGCAGATCCCACGGCGGCAACAGTCGCAGAGGATGAACCGGAAATTGCTGCAAAGAACATAGAAGTCAGAGCAGCAACCATAGCCAGACCACCGCTGATCCATCCGACGAGGGAATTAGCAAATGCGATCAACCTTTTTGAGATGCCGCCGCGCGTCATAATGATCCCTGTTGCCATAAAAAAAGGCACAGCCAACAATGAAAACGAATCATTAGAGGTGAAAAGGCGCTGCGCGACGAGCGTAATAGGCAGTCTTCCCTGAACTAAAATGGAACTTGCTGTTGAGAGGCCGAGGGCAACAGCAATCGGAAGTCCAATTATCAGGCCAATGGCTAATACAACAAATAGTGTAGTTACAGCCATTATTTTTCAGTTCCTTTCGTAAAAATTTTGGCCGCCGATTGTAAAATCAACTTGGACACCATCTGAATAAATAAAAAGATCCATGGCAGGGTCTTTTGGTAGAATGTAAATCGCCAAACCTACATCTACAAGGAGAACCGCCACCATGGACA
>Ga0256404_1013809_pt1 | contig 10114 bp, 11 predicted proteins | sample RumenRJG_01DNA_FD_185990 | JGI IMG/M metagenome (GOLD analysis project Ga0256404, IMG submission 185990) | Bovine rumen microbial communities from Lethbridge, Alberta, Canada - RJG_01 | ecosystem: Host-associated > Mammals > Digestive system > Stomach > Rumen | place: Canada: Alberta | collected...
CGCGTGACCGTGGTGGACGCCCCCAAGACCGTCACGCTGTCCCCGACGACCCTCACCCTGGACGCGGGCGAGCGCTATACCCTCAAGCCCGTGGTGAAGGACGCCCAGAATAAGGTGATGACCGACGCCTCCCTGACCTATACCTCCTCCAACGGGAAGGTGGCCACGGTGAGCGACGAGGGCGTCATTACCGCGGTATCCGGGGGCAAGGCGGTCATCACCGTCAGCACCCTCAACGGTGTCACCGCCAAGTGCACCGTCAACGTCAGCGCCCGGGAGCGCTACCGCTTCTTCGGGGTGTACAACTTCTTTGAGAAGGGCGACGGCGCGCTGCACTTCCCGAAGAACAACGCCTACAGCGTGGAGGACGTGATGTCCGCCGCCGACATCAACGGCGCCAGCTACGAGCTGCTGGGCGTGGTGGGCAATCCCACCAAGGCCAACTGGCTCGCCGCGCTGGACGACGCCTTCTCCGACAGCCAGGATTCCGACATCAACGTGATCTACTTCTGCTCCCACGGCTATGACAAGGTGGACGGCACCTCCGGCCACTACGGCATGCAGCTGCCGGGCTACAACAAGAACAACGCCAACACCTACATCACCTCGAGCGAGTTCTACAGCCACCTCTCCAGAATCAACGGCAAGATCGTGCTGATCCTGGACTCCTGCTACAGCGGCGTGTTCATCGACAACCTGCGCAGCAGGCTGAGCGCCGAGGGCGGGCGGATCGCCGTGATGACCGCGGCCGACGACACCACGGCCACCTACAACACCACGACCGACACCAACCGTGCCCACGACTACTTCACCCTGTACCTGCTTGAGGGCGCGGGCTACAGCATGACCAGCCACAAGTTCTCCGGCGGCATGCCCGCGGACAGCAACGGCGACGGCCAGCTGACCTTCTACGAGATGTTCCACTACGCCCGCGACGAGGTGCTTGGCAACATGAGCAAGAACTCCCGCAGCAGCTTCCACGGCAGCACCGCCCAGGACCCCCAGTGCTACGCTGGAAGCCTGGGAAATCTGGTACTGTTTGGATGAGGAATACATAGCAACACCGCCGGGTCGGCATTGCCGACCCGGCGGTGTCGTTTCGATTGTAAGGGCTCGGGATCATAGCCTGATGCCTGAATATGTCGGGCAAAGCCCGATGTATTCACTTCACCAGCAGCTCCGCGATCTGGATGGCGTTGGTGGCGGCGCCCTTGCGGATCTGGTCGCCGCAGCACCAGAGGGAGATGCCGTCGTCGCAGGTCAGATCCTCGCGGATGCGACCCACGAACACGATGTCCTGGTCGCTGGTGTCCAGGGGCATGGGGTAGACCTTGTTCTCGAGGTCGTCCACCAGGCGGCAGCCGGGCGCTGCGGCCACGGCGGCGCGGACCTCGTCCACGGTGAGCTTGCGCTGGGTGCGCAGGGTGACGGAGATGGAGTGGCTGCGCATCACGGGCACGCGCACGCAGGTGCAGGTGACCCGGAGCTCGGGCAGGTGCATGATCTTCCGTCCCTCGTTCTGCATCTTCATCTCCTCGGTGGTGTAGCCGTTGCCGGTGTCGGAGCCGATCTGGGGGATGAGGTTGAAGGCGATCTGATGGGGGAATACCCTGGCCTCGATGGGCTGCTTGTCCACATAGGCCCGGGCCTGCTCCTCCAGCTCGATCAGGCCGTTCGCGCCCGCGCCGGACACGGCCTGGTAGGTGGACGCCACCATCGTCTTGATGGGGGACACCTTGTTGATGCCCGCCACGGCCACCAGGGTGATGATGGTGGAGCAGTTGGGGTTGGAGATGATGCCGTGGTGCTTCATGGCGTCCTCGGGGTTGATCTCCGGGACCACCAGCGGCACGTCGTCCTGCATGCGGAAGGCCGAGGAGTTGTCCACGAACACCGCGCCCGCCTTGACGATGGCCGGGGCGAAGCGCTTCGCCATTTCATTGCTGGCCGCGCCCAGGACGATGTCCATGCCCTCGAAGGAGGCGTCCGTGGCCTCCTCCACGGTGACCTCGCCGCCCCGGAAGGGCAGCGCCTTGCCCGCGCTGCGGCTGCTGGCCAGCGCTTTCAGGGTGCTGATGGGGAAGCTGCGCTCCTCCAGCACCTTCAGCATTTCACGCCCCACAGCGCCCGTCGCGCCGAGGATGGCTACATTGACCTTTTTCATGTGGATGACCTGCTTTCTATGGATTATAGTCATTGAACGCCCGAAGCCGCGCTTTGTGCGGAGGGGTGTTATTCCCGTATTCCCGCGAAGAACGTATTCTCGTCGGCCTCGCGCAGCGCCTTTGCCAGCGCGTGCATGGCGCTGACGCTCATGGGCGCGGTGATGTAGACGTCCTGGCTGAGCTTCTCGGCGGGGACGTTCACCGGCGCGGCGGTGCGGAGATAGTAGCGGTGCCCGGCCTTCTCGTTGTCCACCCGGGCATAGCCCTCGGGGATGGGGTTCATTCGGGGCTTGACGCCGTCCAGGATGTCCCGAAGCCCCAGCTCCACGGCGAAGGCGGTGGGGTCCTTGCCCGCGCCCTGGCCCTGGAAGGTGTGGACGCCGAAGTATTCGCCGGTGACGGAGATGGTGTTGTTGTTGAGCTTCACGGCGGCCTCGGTGCTGTTGGCGGCCACCAGCGTGGGCTCCACGTAGGCGGTGATCACGCCCTGGCCCACCACCTCGGACTGAACGATCAGCCGGCACACCCAGCCGCGCTCCCTGAAATGTATGATGTCCCGCCCGGAGATGTGACGGATGCCCTCGGTGGCGATGTCCTCGGGCCGCACGTATTTCTGGTACGCCACGGCGCTGGCGATGGCCAGCTTGCACTGGGCGTCGACGCCGTCGATGTCGCTGGCGGGGTTGGCCTCGGCGTAGCCCTCGGCCTGGGCCTGCTTCAGCACGTCGTCAAAGTCCCGGCCGTCGGTCTGCATGATGTCCAGGATCAGGTTGGTGGTGCCGTTGACGATGCCGGAGAGGGCGGTCAGCGTGTCCGCCGTGCGGTGCCGCGCCAGGTTGTACAGGAAGGGGATGCTGCCGCCGACGGAGGCGTCGTAGCGGTACTGCACGCCCATCTCCTTTGCCAGCGTCAGCAGCTCCTCCATGTGGTGGGAGAGCATCAGCTTGTTGGCGGTGACCACGTTCTTGCCCGCCTTCAGGGCCTGCACCGTGAAGCTGTGGGCCGGCTCCATGCCGCCGATCAGCTCCACCACGGTGTCGATCTCGGGATCGTTCAGTATCTCGCCGTAGTCGCTGGTCTCCAGCGCCTCGAAGCCCGGGTGGCGCTTGAGCTCCAGTATCTTTTTGACCCGGATGTCGCCCCGTTTATTCAAATGTTCATAGATGCCGGACCCGATCGTGCCCAGCCCCAACAGTCCTATAACCACGCAAACACGCTCCTTTGTGTCTTTCCACCAAATACACATGTATTTGTATCGAAAACACTATAGCACATATACGCCGGTTTGTCAAAGCGCAGGCAGGGGTTTAGCGTGGTTTTAACGTGGAATACTGTCGGTCAGACTTCGCACTGACGCAGGATGGGGTTTATTGAATTAGAAATTAGGAATTAGGAATTGGGAATTAGGAATTATGAATGGCTTGGCCGCCCCTACAGTGTACGCGGCAGCCGCTATTCAATTCCTGATTCCCAATTCCCGATTGGCACGTATAATCCCTGTTTTTCGTCAGTCACATCTCAGCGGTGGATGATCTCCGAGATGGCGTCCATGATCCTGTCATGACAGCCGCCGCAGCCGGTGGAACAGTGGGTCAGGGCCTGGACCTCGGCGAAGGTCTTTTCCAGGTCGCCGAAGGACTCGGCCTTGTGCAGCGCGTCCTCCACGTCGAAGTAGGTCACGGACTTGCAGTTGCAGATCGTGTAGTTTTCCATAGTTTGCCCTCCCGTATCAGAATACAAAGGTCTCGGGGGCCTCGGTGAAGGAGCTGAAGGTGGCCGTGGCGTTTTTGAAGTACAGCATCTGCATGTTGCCGTCGTCGGGGTCGTACATGGCCTTGAGGCTGGGCATCTTCTCCAGCATCGCCACCTTCACGGTCCGGTCCGCGTCATCGATCAGCTCGCCCGCCACGCGCAGCCACTTGCCGCCGTTGAAGGCGCAGATCTCGGCCTTGGGATTGGCGGCCAGCTGCTTGGACACGTTCTTCACCTTGCCCGTCTCGATGTAGAGCCTGCCGTTGTACAACAGTATCGTGCCAAAGGGCCGCACCCGGGGCTGGTCGCCCTCCACCGTGGCCAGATAGTAGGTCTGCGCCGTGTCCAGAAATTCACATACCCGTTCGATTCCGCTCATGAGGATACCTCCGTTTCAAAATATTGTCGCTGTCATTATAGCATAGCGAAGCAGTCGGGTCAACCGCTGCCATAGTTGCACACACGGCCCACGCATGAATGACAAGACGGATTGAAATCTTACAGAAAGGTTACGGATCGTACCTGTTTCAATCACATGTACCGGAAATGCCTAAGCATGTGGATTCCCACAAAGAAATCGCTTGCGATTTCGACTGGGAATCGGTACCTGCCAGTCAGGAAATTCGTGACGTCAGGCGCGCATTTCCGCGTCCCTTCCTCCCTCGCGTATAAACGCGGCGGCTTCGGTCCATACTGTTTGCAGGAGGTGAGAAGCCATGAGTCCCAAGGAATTGCAGTATATCGAGGACGCGCTGGGGCACGAGCAGTTTTTGACCACCCAGTGCCAGCAGGCCGCCCAGCAGCTGACCGACCCGGAGCTGAAGAGCTGCGTCAACCAGCTGCTGACCAAGCACCGGGAGCTGTTCAACCGCTTCTTCCAGCTGGTGTAACCACAATCCATCAACGTGCAGGGGAGTGAGAGCAATGAATGACCAGATGATCATGGAGAACATCCTGCTGACCACCAAGGGCGCGTGCGACCTGTATATGCATGGCACCATCGAGTCCGCCACCCAGAACGTCCAGCAGGCCTTCGATTCCGCGCTGAACGACAGCCTGTGCATGCAGGGCGACATCTATCAGAAGATGGCCGCCAAGGGCTGGTACCCCGCCCAGCAGGCCCAGCAGCAGCAGATCGACCAGGTTCGGCAGAAGTACGCCGGGATGTAATGGAACACAGCGGAGTGGGCGAAAGCCCACTCCGTTTTTTGACCAGGTCGGGGAAATATGAATGGAGAATGGCGGTTGAAAGCCTCTGTTTGGTTCTGCTGTGATAAATGGGGATTTGTCGGGATGACGGGGGACCTCATCCGTCACGGCTACGCCGTGCCACCTTCCCCAGAGGGGAAGGCTTTTGGGTTCCGCGTCAGCCAGTTTTTAGCCTTCCCCTCTGGGGAAGGTGGCCGGAGCGAAGCGGAGGTCGGATGAGGTCTCTGCTGACATTCCATATACCAGGCTTATCATGGCCGGACTGAACAGATGCAATCAAACAAATCCGAAGGATTTGCACCATCATTTTCCCTTATCCATTCTCCATTTTCAATTCGCGTGTCCCCCGCTGTCCTTTCAATCCTTCACCTTGATGCGGCATACCGCCTTGACCTTGTCGGAGGCGCGGACGGTGACCTTGGCGCTGCCGGGGCCCACGGCGGTGACGTTGCCGGAGTCGTCCACCCAAATCACGTCGTCGTCGCTGGAGGACCATTCCAGCTCGCTCAGGTCGTACTCGGAGGGCTGCACCTTGGCGGTGAGGCCGTAGGTGTCGCCCACAGAGAGGGTGAGCTTGCTCTTGGACAGCTTGACGGACTTGGGCTTTGCGCCGTAGACCTCCACCTCGCAGGCGGCCTCCACGCCGTTGGAGAGTCGGGCGATGATCTGGGCGACGCCCCTGGCTTGGGCGACGACCTGGCCGTCGTCCACGGTGGCCACGGCGGGGTCGGAGCTGATCCACTCGCCGGTGACGCCCTCGACGTTGGAGGGGGTGACGCTGGCCTTGAGCCGCTCCTTTTCGCCGATGGCCATGCGCAGGGTGTCCTTGTCCAGCGAGACCAGGGCGGTGTAGACCCGCACCTCCGCGCTGTCGGAGACGCCGTTGATGGCCGCGGCGGTGATGGTGGCCGTGCCGGGCCCAACGCCCAGCACCACGCCGTTGTGGACGATGGCCACGGATTCATCCGAGCTGTTCCAGCCCAGCTGGCGGTCGGGGGAGCGGAGCTTTTCCGATTCCGCGTGGGCGCTCAGCTCCTGCTTCTGGCCCACCGCCATCGGTGCCGGTGCGTCCAGCGTGACCGACTGGGCGCTGTAGCCGCAGCGCACCTCCCAGCGCGCGCCGTCGGTCACCAGGCCCACGTTGCCCTGATTGTCCGAGCCCGTCAGCAGCATCCGCGCGCCGATGCCGGAGAGTATGCTGCGGTATTCTTCCTTGGGATAGTAGCCGTTGTCGGTGCAGAACACCACCAGCTTCGGATGGATCAGCTCGATCACGTCCTTACCGTGCGCGCCGTGGTGATGGGGATTCTTCAGCACCTCCGCCGCGAGACAGCCGGGGTTGTTGTAGTCCGCCGCCCGCAGCGTCTCGTCGCTGGCGTCTCCTGTGAACAGCAGGCTGCGCTCGCCGTAGTCGAACCGGGTGATCAGCGAGTTCTCGTTCTCGTCGCTTGAGCTCAGCGAGGAATTGCGCACCCGCACCGGCCCCACGCAGGTCATGGTGCCACGTCCCAGCGTGAAGCTGTCGCCGGGGACCATGTACAGCCGCTCGGTCTGCTCCACCACCTGCCGCTGGCTGTCGTTGCAGCACTCCAGGATGCCCTTATAGGCGCCCTCGTGGGAGAGGTAGATGCGTTTGGGACGGAACTCCACGATCATCCCCGGCGCGCCTTCGATGTGGTCAGCGTGGCCGTGGGTGCCCACATAGCAGTCCAGCTGGTCGATGCCGAGGCCGTGCAGATACTGTATGGCGACCTTGGTGTCGCGCTTGAAGCCCACGTCGATGAAGCAGGTCTCCCCGTCGGCCCGCAGCAGTATGCCGTCCACACGGCCCAGGTCCAGAAAGTAGACCTCCAGCCCCGGAGCCGCCCCGACGGCAGTCTCAGTGGCCGCCTCGACGACCGCCTCCTCCGCGCCGCCGGACACGAACAGCCCCAGCAGCAGGGACAATACCACGATAAATACAGCTGATCTCTTCATAACGCGATCATATCATAACTGGGGCGCAATTTCAAGGAAAAGTTTGATAAAGCATACTTTTTTAGGGAGCAGGGAGCAGGCAGTGGGGAGTAGGGGAGGACGGCAGACGAACGGCATTCTTATGGAATGAAGAACGTCAAGCATCGCCGGAACATTCCGAAAATGTGATGTTTTCGTAACTGTTCAGTCGCCAGGGATGACTCCCTCAGTCAGCCTGCGGCTGACAGCTTCCTTGGAGAGGGAGCCTGGACGGGAGCCTGGACGGGAGCCTGGACGGGAGCCTGGACGGGAACCTGGACGGGAGCCTGGACGGGAGCTTGAACAAGAGCCCAAAAGCCTCCCTCTTTGAGGGAGGTGGCCCGCGAAGCGGGTCGGAAGGAGTCAACGACTGAACAGGTACATGCTTTCGATAGAAGCCGGAGGTTGTGCCGTAACTCTCCCTACTCCCTACTGCCTACTCCCTACTGCCTACTCCCTACTCCCTACTCCCTACTCCCTGAATTTGTCGGGCTATTGCCCGACAAATTCTCGCTTAAGCGCTTCGTACATGACTTCCTTGGGGGCTTTTTCGCCGGTCCAGAGGGTGTAGTTGATGCAGCCCTGGTTGACCAGCATGCCGAGGCCGTCCACGCAGGTCGCGCCGCGGGCGGCGGCGTTTTTCAGGAAGGGGGTGTCCACGGGATTGAACACCACGTCGCAGACCACCGTGCCGGGGGCGACGGTGTCGAAGTCGACGTCGGGGCAGGCGTCCGCGTCGGGAAACAGGCCCACGCAGGTGGCGTTGATGAGTATGTCGGTGCCGTCGGGGACGCGGACGGTCCCCTGCCAGGGGCGGTATTCGGCGTCAGCCGCGGTGTGGGCGCTGATGGTATCCGCCAATGCCCTGCCGCGTGCCTCGTTCCGGTTGATGACGGTCACCTTCCGAGCGCCCGCCATGGCGCACTCCACGCCGATGGATCGGGCCGCGCCGCCCGCGCCCAGCAGGGTCACGGCCTTGCCCTCGAGGGAGATGCCCCGGTCCGTCAGGGACAGGACGAAGCCCTTGCCGTCGGTGTTTTCGCCGAACAGCGTGCCGTCGGGGCGGCACACCACCGTGTTCACCGCGCCAATGACCCGCGCCGCGTCGGACAGCTCGTCGATGTGCTTGAGCACGTCGATCTTGTGGGGCATGGTCAGGTTCACGCCCCGCATGTTGAAGGCCTTCACCCCCGCCATGGCGTCGTCCAGCGCACCCGGCGCCACCTTCACGGTGATGTAGCGCCAGTTCAGTCCCGCGTGGGCAAAGCCCGCCTCCTCCATCGCGCCCGTGGGATTGCCCTCCACCGGGTCGCCCAAAACGCCGACCAGCTCGGCGCGGTAATTCTTGGACATAGGAACGCTCCTCTCTATGGTCGTCTACAGCAGCTCGCCGATGGCTTCGAGCAGGCTCTCCACGTCCTCCCCGCGGGTGGCCCAGCTGGTGCAGAAGCGCACGGCGGTGTGGGTGGGGTCGATGCGCTGGATGGTGGCGTAGCTGAAGCGGTGCCGCAGGTCCTCCAGCAGGCTGTCGGGCAGTATGGGGAACTGCTGGTTGGTGGGGCTGTCGATCATGAAGGAGATGCCCAGATCGGTGAGGCCCTCCTTCAGGCGCATGGCCAGGTCGATGGCGTGGCGGGACATCTCTATGTACAGATCCCCCTCCAGCGCGGCCTCGAACTGTACGCCCAGCAGCCGCCCCTTGGCCAGCATGCCGCCCTTCTGCTTGATAATGTAGCGGAAGTCGGGCTGCAGATCCTCCCGGGTGATGACCAGCGCCTCGCCGAACAGCAGGCCCTGTTTGGTGCCGCCGATGTAGAAGGCGTCGGTGGTCCGGGCGATGAAGGGCAGGTCCAGGTCGTTCTCCGGCGACGCCAGGCCGTAGCCCAGCCGCGCCCCGTCCAAAAACAGCGTCAGCCCCCAGCGATCGCAGACCTCCCGCAGCGCCGTAAGCTCCTCCCGGTTGTACAGCGTGCCGACCTCGGTGGGGTTGGAGATGTACACCGCGCCGGGCATCACCATGTGCTCGTGGGACTCGTCGGCAAAGTGGAGGTCGCAGTAGTCGTCCACCATCGTCGCGTCCAGCTTGCCGTTGATGGCGGGCAGGGCGATGACCTTGTGGCCGGTGGCCTCCACCGCGCCGGTCTCGTGCACGGCGATGTGGCCGCTGTCGGCGCTGATGACCCCCTGCCAGGGCTTGAGCACGGCCGCCAGGAAGGTGAAGTTGGTTTGGGTGCCGCCCACCAGGAAGTGCACGTCCGCGTCCGGGGCCGCGCACAGGCGGCGGATGACGGCCCGGGCGTTCTCGCAGTGGGCGTCCTCGCCGTAGCCCGGGGTCTGCTCCAGGTTGGTCTCCAGCAGGTGCGCCATGATGACGGGGTGCGCGCCCTCGAGGTAGTCGGAATTGAAACGGATCATACTCGCTCGCCCTCCAGCATGTGGATCAAATCGTCGATGTGGTCTTCGTCGTATACCCTGACGCCCATGTCATGAAGCCGCCGCGCCGTCACCCCGTCGCCGGGGACGCGGACGCCCGTGAAGCTGCCGTCGTAGATCTCCCCGGACCCGCAGGACGGGCTGCGCGCCTTCAATAGCGCGAGCCGCGCGCCAAAGAGCGCGGCCAGACGACACGCTTGCTCGGCCCCGCGTTCAAAGGCCGCGGTCACGTCCGCGCCGTCCCGGGTCACCACCCGGCCGTTCAGCCGCTCCGAAGGCGTCCGCGGCGTGGGCAGGCCGCCCAGCTGCTCGGGACACACCGGGATCAGTCGGCACAGCGCCCCGAGCCTGCCCAGCCCGACGGCGTTGCTCCCGCCGTCGTACCGGCATTCGATCCCCATCAGACACAGGCTTATCAGGACAGCGGGGCGCATGGGCGCGGCCTCCTTGCGTGAACATACTACTATAGCAATCTTCAAAAATCTCACCAACACGAGCAAGAGTGAAACCAATGCAGACAATCAGAAGGAGTGACCATCCCAAGGGCCTTGGAAACGGAA
>Ga0256404_1013812_pt1 | contig 10113 bp, 5 predicted proteins | sample RumenRJG_01DNA_FD_185990 | JGI IMG/M metagenome (GOLD analysis project Ga0256404, IMG submission 185990) | Bovine rumen microbial communities from Lethbridge, Alberta, Canada - RJG_01 | ecosystem: Host-associated > Mammals > Digestive system > Stomach > Rumen | place: Canada: Alberta | collected...
CTATCAAAATCTTATTCAAAATCTCACAATTTATTAAATTACTATAAATGAGAAAATTACCTGTTTGATTTTGTTTCGGATTTTGAAAGATTTCCCGCCCGTAAGGGCGGCTAAATCTCAGAATCGTGATTATGATACAGTTTCTTGGATAGCGAGCGGACATCTATACCGGGGTTGCGCTATCGCTCCACCCCGGCCTGTGGTCTGCCAGCCCTTCGGGCTTGCTGCATGGGGAGGAAGAACTTATACTATCAATCTGCATCTTGTGTTCTTATGTTCTTATGTCTTTTTAGCCTTCATCCTGCGTCTTTCGACCTTTAAATTGTGTTCTTATGTTCTTATGTCTTATTTTCCTTCATCCAGCGGCTTTCGACTTTTAAAGTGCTTTCTTCTGTTCTTATGTCTTTTTAGCCATCATCCAGCGGCTTTCGACTTTTAAATTGTGTTCTTATGTTCTTATGTCTTTTAGCCTTCATCCTGCGGCTTTCGACTTTTAAAGTGGACTCAATCGCTGTCTCTCAAGGCTGAACGACAAAAAAAGCGTACGCTCGAGGCACGAGCGTACGCTTTGCGTTGATCACTGGCCGACGTCAGCGGCGCGGAGCGCGGGCTGCCTGGTTTACCCAGTTGACGTTCCAGATGCAGATGCGGTCCTTGTTGCTGTCCTGGCCGGTGGGCGACAGGTTGGTGAACTCGATGGTGAATTCGCCCGTGACATTGACCACGTCCTCAAACTTGTAGGCCTGATACTTGACCGGCTCGGTCTGTTCGACGACCCACGACTTGACCACATTGCCACCTTGCTTCACCGCCACATTCATCTTGATGTGCGTGTCGCTATAGGGCATGCCGTAGCTGAACGTCAGCTTGCTGATGCCGCCGGTCAGCGTGGGCGACGTCACCACACCCGGTGTGCTCGACTTGCCGTTGAGGCAGGGCGCGAAGGCATAGTTGGTGGTCGAACCGTCCATCATGCCGATGAACTTGAAAACGGGGTTGGAGTCGATGTCGCCACCCTTGAGCAGGTTGCAGTTGGCGGCTGTCCAGCCGGCTGTCGAGGTGTAGGTGCCATAGGTCGACTTGGCCTCGCCGCTGTTCATTGTCTCAAAGTCGGCGCGTGTGCCGGCCGGCTGCGGGGAGGGCGGCGGAGTGGTGCCGCTGTAGTTAAACTTCACGTCGTCGACACACCAGGTGGCATAGTTGGCGTCCTGGGTGGCATAGAAGCGGAAGCCGATGTAGTAGGTGCCGTTGAATGCGCTCAGGTCCAGGTCGCCGCTCTGTGCCCAGTCGCTGTAGCCGCTGGCCGGCGCTGTGGCGATGGTCGGGTTGAGCTTGACCAGCGTGGCGGTTGTCGGGTCGTTGCTCGACATCACATAGACCTCAAACACAGTCGTCTTGTTGCCATAGCCGTTGACCTGCGTGCGGAAACTCAGGTTCTTGTTCTCGGCCTTGCCGATGGCCAGCGCGGGCGAAATCAGCCAGGCATCAAAGGGCGGGTTGGTGCCGCGGTAGCCCGTCATGGCGGCATAGCCGTTGCCCTGGAACTCGGTGCCATACCACTTCTTGTCGCCGCTGACGATGACGTTGAACCAGTCGCCGGGCAGGTTGCCGCCGTCGAAGCCCTCAGACAGTGTCGTCACACCGCCCGTGGCGATGCTCATGCGATACTCGTCGGTGGTGCCGCTGTTGCCGGTCACGCCGTTGGCGCCCATATACTTCTCTGACACGCCCTTGACCCAGATCTGCGTCTTGTAGGCCTCAGGATTGTCGACCAGGTTGGCCTGCTCGCGGAATCTCGACCCCTGCGGCAGCGCGACAACCACACATTGGCTGATGTCGGTCACGTCGGGCGACGGAGCGATCACCAGCGTGCTGGCCAGCGTGGTCGGAGCCTTCCACTCGATGTCGTCATTGTCGGCGATGGTGGTCACCTCGGGAGCCACAGCGCCAACGATATAGCCCGTCAGCCAGCGGCTCTTGCCGTTGCCCTGGTTCTCGATAAACTCGGCCACGGTGTAGGGGTCGCCCTTGGTGCCCTTGGTCGTCATGTCAAAGTCAACATCGTCCAGGTCGCGCAGGAACAGCTGCCACTGGTCGCTGCCGGTCATCACCAGGATGCCCGTCAGGTTGCCCTGCGTCACAGGCAGCGGGTCGCTGTGGAAGTCGGCATAGTTGCTGTTGCGCACCGTCAGCTGGTTGCCGTCGGCATCGGTCACGGTGCGGTTGGTCGTGGCGTCGGGATCGCTGAAGGGCAGAACGCCGTCGGCACCGTCCCACGTCAGGTCGTTGATCTTGACCAGCTGGCCCGAGAACTTGAGCTGTGTCTCGGTGTCGCTCTTGCCCTGGAAGTCGCTGATCTTGCACTCCACCGGCTGAACCTTGCCCGACACCGGCAGGCCGTTGATCTCGCAGAACTCCTCAAACACCTGCAGCTGCATGCGGCCTGCCTCCCAAACACTCTGGGCGGCATACCACTCGGGGTAGCCCAGCAGATACTGGCCGTTGTACTTGCCAATCCAGCGCTCCTTGAGGTTGAGCACGATTTCCTGGCCCACGCGATAGGTCGTGGCCAGCGAGCTGGCGTCGAGCGAGATGCCGATGCCGCCTGTCTCGTCCTGGATGTACATCACTTTGTAGAGGTTGCCACTGACATCATTGCCACTGACCCAGCCGTGGATGACGATGTCCTCCTTGATCGTGTCGCAGAAGTTGCGTCCATCCTGCCAGTACTTGGCCTTCAGCTCGGCAATGGTGGTGTTGGGCGTGTGTGTCGCGCGAGGCACGACCATGGGCGGGTTGTCAAAGTCCTCCTTACAGCCCGTGGTCGCTGCCACCAGCAGCAACATGCACAGATAGAAGTAAAATCTCTTGGTTGTCATATTGCGTTGTTGTTTTTATATTATTCCAAAATTAAGTTCGCTATTCAGCTGTCAACTAGAACCGCACTCCCACGTTCAGGAACAGCTTGAAGCCCTGAGCGTAATAGTACTTGTTGGGGAACTTGCCGGTGGTGTAGTTGCGGTAGTCAAAACGGCCCTGCTGATAGCCGCCGGTCATGATGTTCTTGTTGTTCAATATGTTGTCCAGGTTCAGGTTCAGGTTCAGCGAGGCACGGCGGTTCAGATAGATCACGTGGCCGATGCTGGCACTGATCACAAGCGCCTCGTTGAGCTTCTCCTGGGTGCCGATGGCCTTGATCATGTCCTGAAGCTCCTGCTCGCTGTTGGCCATCGTATAGAGCTCGGGCATCGCCTCGTGACGAACGGGCGACAGGTCGATGTAGGCACGGTTCATCCACGTACCGCTCAGCTCAAAGAACCACATCTTCGGCGCCGCCCAGTTCACGGCAACGGTGTAGGCCTCCTGAGGCGTGCCGCTGACATAGAAGTTCTTCAGATACACCGTTGTGGTGATGTCGTCCTTCGTGCCGTTCTCATAGCTGCGCGTGCCGGTGGGACGGTTCTTGTACTGATAGCGCGAGATGTTGGCGGCGCCGCTCAGCGTCACACTGGGTGTGATTTTGTAGCTCAGACCCAGCTCGATGCCCTTGTACACCTTGTGCACGTTGGTCAGCGCATAGTTCATGAACGTCGAGTACTGGTCGTCATAGTAAGCATAGCGCTCGGTGCCATGCGTGAGGTCGGTATAGAAGGCGGTGATTGAACCCTTGAACAGGCGGTAGTTCCACTGATAGCCAGCGTCGACGCTCCAGATGGTCTCGCTCTTGAGGTCGGTGATGACATCATCCTTGGTGCGAGGCGACACATAGGCGTTGTTGGGCAGCGGAGCGCGCGTGCCATAGTAGCCGTGCACGCGGAAGTTGTTGCGGCCGTCCAGCTTGTAGAGCGCACTGGCCTTCACAGCATAGTTGAAGTATTTGTGCGCCTCGCCCTTGCCGTAGGAGTTCTCGGGAGCACGACCGTTGCGCATGTGGCCGTCGCGCTGAAACCAGGTGTAGGTGCCCTTGATGCTGTAGCTCAGGTCCCACTTGGCCAGCGTGAACATCATCTGCTGCCACAGGCCGGCCTGCCACGAGTTGATGTCGTAGTCATAGCCGAAGCGGTCCTTCTCATGCACGATGCGGTTGGGGTTGTTCAGGTCGTTCTGAGCCAGGTCGGGATTGTCGGGGAAGTCGCGCTCGGCATACTGGTCGATGTCGGTCCAGTAGCGGCCGCCCAGCAGGTCCTTCAGCGTCTTGTAATAGGACGAACGCGTGTAGTTGCCGTTCACGCCGCCCTGCAGCGTCACCTTGTCGCTCAAACGCTGGTTCAGGTTCGACGCCAGTGCCCAGCTGGCCTGGTTGCTGTGGCGCTTCTCGATGATGTAGGTCGCTCCCTTGGCGTCCATGCCCAGGTCGGCCTGATAGTTGTTGATGTAGTTCACCTGATACAGCTTGTCCCAGTTGATCTGGCGCATGTCGTCGCCGTTCTGCCACAACTCGGTGTACAGCGCCTCGGCGCTGGGGTCGGTCATATAGCTGGGCAGATAGCGGTAGTAGTCGGGGCGAGGGTCGGGAGCGTTATACCAGCTCAGCGCGCTCGACGAGTAGAACGACTTGTGGAAGGCTGCACCCGTGTTGAGCGTGGTGTTGATGGTCGGCTTCCAAATCCAGTTGAGGACCACGGTCGGGTCAAACGACTCGACAACCCGAGCGTTGCGCTTCTTGCCGTCCTGCCAGCCCCAGTTGGCGTTATACAGGTTGCTGCCTGCCAGGTCGTAAGCCTCCTGAACGACTGCCGAGTTGCTCGCACGCCGAGTCGGAGCACCAAACGTGGTGATGGCCAGCGAGTGGCGAGGACTGAACACCTTCTGCGCTGCGATAAAGTAGCCTGCGCTCTGGTAGAACGAACCCGGCACAATGCCCTCGTCGGCATAGCGGCCCACTGCACTCAGCGTCAGTGCCCAACCATGAGGGTTTAGGCCGGTGCTATAGGTGACCATACCGCGCCAGCGATAGTTGCCGTTGGTGTAGGCCACGCTGCCGCGGAAACCCGGAGCATAGTCCTTGGCATAGGTCGAGATGTTGTTGGCACCGCCGATCTCGCCGAAGGCATAGCTCGTCGGGTCCAGACCGATGCCGATCGATTTGTTCTTGAACGCCTGGTTCATGCCGCCAATCATCGAGTAGTTGAAACGGCCGCGCACCGCGTCGTTAAAGTTGATGCCGTTGATCGATGTCGACGTGTACTCGGTGTTGTAGCCGCGCTGACGAAAACGCATGATGCTGAAGTCGTAGCTGGCAGCCTGATAGAAGGGGTCGTCAGTGGCACCGGTCAGCGTGCCTACTGCCTGAGTGTTGCCCTCCTCGTCTTCAAGCTCGGCCTCGGTGAGCAGGATGTCGTTGCGGAACTCGGCGTTCATCTCTGTGCCGGCATTGCCGTGCGAGACGGCAACGATGCGGATCGTGCCAACAGAAGTCATGCCGTTGACAATCTCGACCGACTGCTGCCAGTCCTGATAGCCATAGCCCAGAACAACCAGCACATCATTGCCCACACGGGCATCGCTGATGCTGAAGTCACCAGATGGACCCGTGGTGACCGTGTTGCCTTGCTCGTCCAGCAGGACGGTCGCACCCGCCACCGGTTGGCCGCTGTGCGCGTCCACCACGATGCCATACAGGCCCACCTGCTGTGCAAGCACGGGCAGGACTGACAGGAGCGATAGCAGAAAAAAGAGTTTAATTCTCATCATCTGTCTGTATTTTTGAGTTATTAATTGACGAGTGATTAAGTTAATTTAGCCAAAAATAAAAGCCAAAATATGCCACTTCACCAAAATTTTCCAAAATTAGAAAAAAAAAATGACCCACACACCACATTTCGGCAAAAAAAATCATTTTTCTGCCCTGCAGCACATTTTCCACCTCCACATTTCAAGCATAAAAACAACCCCACCACCTCCCTCCCAGGGAAGGGAGCCGGGGGTGCCACCAGCTCCCCTCCCCTTTCCCAAAGGGGAATGAAAGGGGCATCTCCGAGCTCCCCTCCCCTTTCGCAAAGGGGAGGGGGTTGGGGGTGGGGTTTAAACCATCAGGCGAAGCCAGCATGGCAGCTCCCCTCCCCTTTCCCAAAGGGGAGGGGGTTGGGGGTAGGGTTTAAACCATCAGGCGAAAAATCTCAGAATCGTAATTATGATACAGTTTCGTACGCGTCTCCGACGCTAATCCATAACTGTCTAGTGCTGCGCAACCTCTCCGAGGTTGGTGGTGGGGGGCTCCTTTCCCCATGCTTCGCGCCACTTCGTGGCTGCTCGCATGGGGCTAATGAAACATTGCCTCTCCGAGGCGTCCGCGTCTTCGACGCTAATCCATAACTGTCTAGTGTTGCGCAGAAACTGTATCATAATTAGCGCACGCGTTGCGTGCGCTTCGCTGGCCCTTCGGGCTCCCGTTCGGTCGCGAGCACTTTGTGGTTCCCGTCCGTAAGGGCGGCTAAATCTCAGAATCGTAATTATGATACAGTTTCGCATGCTTCGCGCGCCACGGCTGGGAGGAGCGGGGTATCTGCCGCCCTTTCAGGGCTTGGATAGCGAGCGGACATCTATACCGGGGCTGCGCTATCGCTCCACCCCGGCCTGTGGTCTGCCAGCCCTTCGGGCTTGCTGCATGGGGAGGAAGAACTCAGACTATCAATCTGCATCTTGTGTTCTTATGTTCTTATGTCTTTTTAGCCTTCATCCTGCGTCTTTCGACCTTTAAATTGTGTTCTTATGTCTTTTTAGTCTTCATTCTGCGACTTTGGGTTTTTTTAAAGTCGACTCAGTTATGAATTATGAATTATGAAATAGTACTGGATTGTGAATTGAGAAAAATGTGTTACCTTTGCCGAAAAAAAAACTTGAAACAAAATGAAAACTACCATCATGAGTGCCGCATTGATTGCTGCAACCGCTGTGAGTGTGCAAGCACGCACCATCACCTATCCTGATGCCCGCCGTGTCGACACGGTGGACGTCTACTTTGGAACCGCTGTGCCCGACCCATATCGATGGCTCGAGGATGACAACAGCCAGGAGACTGCCCAGTGGGTCCAGGCCGAGAACCGTCTGACACAGGACTACCTGAGCCGAATACCGTTCAGAAACAAGGTGAAAAAACGCATCACCCAACTGGCAAACTACGAGAAAGTGGGCGCGCCGTTCAAGGTCAAGGACAAGTTCTACTTCTTCAAGAACGACGGCCTGCAGAACCAGAGTGTGCTCTATGTGCGCGACAACCTTGACGCCGAGCCGCGCATGGTGCTCGACCCCAACACACTCTCGGCCGACGGCACTGTGGCGCTGTCGGGCATCGACTTCTCGCAGGACGGCCGATATATGTCATACGTGATCTCGCGCAACGGCAGCGACTGGAACGAGATCTTTGTCATCGACATGCTCACGGGCAAGCAGCTCGACGACCACATCGTCTGGGCCAAGTTCACCGACGCCCAGTGGCTGGGAGACGGGTTCTTCTACAGCTGCTATGACGCGCCCGAGGACGCCAAGTCGTCAAAGAACGAGTTCCACAAGGTCAAGTATCACAAGCTGGGCACACCGCAGAGCGAGGACTACATCGAGTTGCAGAATCAGCGCGAGCCGCTGCTGTTCCACCAAGTCACCGTCACCGACGACGAGCGCTACATCTTCGGGTGGGTCAGCGAGGGCGACGGAAACGAGCTGTGGGTCAAAGACCTGAAAGACCGCAACCCGCACTATGTACGCCTGGCGGGCAACATGCGCTACACCTACAGCCCCATCGGCATCCAGGACGGAAAAATCTATGTCTACACCAACGACGGAGCACCGCGCTACAAGATCCGCGCATACGATGCCAACCATCTGGGCGAGAACAACTTCACCGACTTTGTGCCTGAGAAGGAGTGGGTGTTGAGCGGCGCACAGATGGCCGACCATCAGTTTATCCTCACCTACGACCGCGACGCGTCGAGCCACCCATACGTCTACGACCGCCATGGCCAAGAGGTGCGAGAAATCAAGCTGCCGACTTTCGGCTCGGTGGGTTTCAGCAGCAAGCGCGACCAGCAGGAGGTGTTCTATAGCTTCACCAGCTACACGTTCCCGACCACCATCTACAGCTACGACATGGCCACGGGCGAGTCACGGCTCTACTTCCGCCCGAAGGTGGCGCTGGTGCCGGAAAACTATGTGACCGAGCAGGTGTTCTTCACCAGCAAGGACGGGACCAAGATTCCGATGTTCCTCATCTACAAGAAAGGACTCAAGCGCGACGGCAAGCGCCCGGTGTTCCTCTATGGCTACGGTGGATTCAACGTCAGCCTGAATCCGGCATTCAGCTACAGCCGCACGCCGTTCTGCATGATTGAGGCCGGCGGCATCGGCGCGTTTGTCAACCTGCGCGGAGGCGGCGAGTATGGCGAGCAGTGGCACGAGGCGGGCACCAAGATGCAGAAACAGAATGTGTTTGACGACTTTATCGCAGCGGCCGAGTGGCTGATTAAGCAGGGCTACACAGCGCCCAAAAAGATTGCGTGCAACGGCGCCAGCAACGGTGGACTGCTGGTGGGGGCTGTGGTCAATCAGCGTCCCGACCTCTTTGGAGCGGCTGTGCCACAGGTCGGAGTGATGGACATGTTGCGCTATCACCGCTTCACCATCGGCTGGAACTGGGCTCCAGACTATGGACGCAGCGACGACTCGCGCCAGATGTTTGAGTATCTCAAGGGCTACTCGCCGTTGCACACCATACGCAACGACGGCACAAAATATCCTCCCATCCTGGTCACAAGCGGCGACCACGACGACCGTGTCGTGCCGGCGCACTCGTTCAAGTATGCCGCCACGCTGCAGGCCAGCAACACTGGCGATGCAGTCAAGCTGATTCGTGTCGACATCAATGCCGGTCATGGTGGAGGAAAGCCCATCAGCAAGGTCATCGACGAGTATACCGACATCCACTCGTTCATCCTCTACAACTTGGGAGTCAAATATTGACGCCGGTGGTTGTGGACAACTGTACGGCGTAGACAGCCGCAGTCAGCTCCCCTCCCCTTTCGCAAAGGAGAATGAAAGGGGCATCTCTGAGCTCCCCTCCCCTTTCGCAAAGGGGAGGGGGTTGGGGGTGGGGTTTGATCCGCTAGCCGAAGGCAGCAGTCAGCTCCCCTCCCCTTTCGCAAAGGGAAGGGGTTTGGGGGTGGGGTTTGACCCACCAGGCGAAGTCTCAGCAACCAGCTCCCCTCCCCTTTCCCAAAGGAGAATGAAAGGGGCATCTCTGAGCTCCCCTCCCCTTTCGCAAAGGGGAGGGGGTTGGGGGTGGGGTTTGAACCCACCAGCCGAAGTCAGCAGGGCAGCTCCCCTCCTAAGATAAGAGCGGTTGGTGGTGGTATGACCGCAACACTAGAATAGTATGGGTTAGGTTAGCGTCGAAGACGCGGACGCCTCGGAGAGGCAATGTTTCATTAGCCCCATGTGAGCAGCCACGAAGTGGCGCGTAACATGGGGGAAGGAGCCCCCCACCACAGCCAACCTCGGAGAGGTTGCGCAACACTAGACAGTTATGGATTAACGTCGAAGACGCGGACGCCTCGGAGAGGCAATGTTTCATTAGCCCCATGTGAGCAGCCACGAAGTGGCGCGAAGCATGGGGAGAGGAGAGGTTGCGCAACACTAGACAGTTATGGATTAGCGTCGAAGACGCGGATGCCTCGGAGAGGCACATTTCTGTAACCCCATGTGAGCAGCCACGAAGTGGTGCGTAACATGGGGCATTTTCTGGCTGGCAAGCCGCCAGCCAGAAAATGCCGTGGTTTTTTAGGGGTGCAGGTCACTTGACCACCACCTTCTTGCCCTGGTGGATGTAGACGCCGGGCTGCGTGGGGCGGCTGTCGAACGGATGCCCCAGCAGGTCGTACCACCGCGGGTCGGCTGCCGCGGACGCATCATCGGCAACGCGGTCGATGGAATTGTATGTATCGTAATATGCACCCTTATAGAGCACATTCCCATCTAAATCGGTGAGTTTGATAAGTCCCATCACTTCTGAACAGTAGCATGTCTCCCTCTCGACAAAAGGCATAAACATATATCCTGAATACTCATCATCACGACCCACACTCTCCACAAAGTGACAGTTTTGTCCCATATCCACAGTGT